>Ga0315284_10007497_pt1 | contig 15602 bp, 13 predicted proteins | sample YL17G09_16_MG_FD_203696 | JGI IMG/M metagenome (GOLD analysis project Ga0315284, IMG submission 203696) | Sediment microbial communities from Yellowstone Lake, YNP, Wyoming, USA - YL17G09_16 | ecosystem: Environmental > Aquatic > Freshwater > Lake > Sediment | place: USA: Wyoming | collected... | reverse complement strand
TTGCTCGCGCCGGGAACAACCATGTCATACACTTCCTCGACGTCCTTGTTGAGCATGCGGATGCAGCCCTCGGAGACAGCGCCGCCGATGCCGGCCGGATCGATCGTGCCATGGATGCCGTAATGGTTGCCGATATCGATCCAGCGGGTGCCGAGGGGGTTGTCGCGGGCGCCGCCGGGGCGCCACTCGCTCTGCGGCTTGTGCTGCGGCTGGTACTGCGGGTCCTTCAGTTTCAGTTTGACGAGGAAGGTGCCCTCGGGCGTCGAGTCGCTCTCGCCCAGGCCCACGGGGTAGCACTGGAGGCACACGTCGCCGAGCCACGCCTGGAGTTCGTAACTAGACTTCAGGATGCGCAGATGGATCGGGCCCTGAACGACTTTCAGGATCTGGCCCGCCCGGATGTTGTCGTCCGGGAGGCCGTTGATCCGCCGGATGAGCGGATAGGGGATCAGGTACTTGGCGCCGATGTGCGAGAGCGAGTCGCCCGTCTCGGCCTTGCAGGTCGCGACGCTGGGGCCCTTGACAACGATGTTCTTGGAGAACTGGATCCGGCCGGCCAGGTCGGCGAGCGTCATCCGGACCTTCTGGCCGCGCGCACCGCCCACACCGGCCATCAGGGCGTCGCTCAAGGTCTTCTGGGCCTCGACGAACTTGCCTTGGTCGTAGAGGGCGAGACCCTGGTCGGCCAACTCCAACCCCTTGGCGTCCGAACTGTCGGCCGGGCCCGCCTTCGCCGGCTCTAGGGGCGGAGCCTGTTCGACGGGCAACTTCGGGGCCGGCGGAACGACCGGCTCCGGGGCCTTGGCGGGAGGCGCCGCCGGCGGCGGCGGCGGTACCGCAGGCGCCGGCGGCGAAGGCGCAGGCGTCTCGATCATTTCCGGACTGCTTGGCGGCTGCGCCTGGCGGCCCGTGCTGCCGAAGTACCGCACCGCCGTTATGGTCGCGATCACCAGCACGCCGGCCACCACCACTGCAACGAGCACACGACCCAGTGTTTTCATACGGCTGTTCTCCTAAGCGTCAAGCCGCGCATGCGGCCTCGTGTCGCCCGCGGCTTGACGCACATGGCAGTCGAGGCACTACCGCTACTTTGCCATACAGGTCAACCCGCGCACAAGTGAATTGTTGCTCGGAGAAACGGCAACCTCTGGATTTTTACCTCACGACAAGCGTCTCGGCGTCGGTGACGATCAGGCCGACGGACCGGTCCCATGCGGCAGCAGGCACGTCAGCGAGCACCTGCTCGTGGAACGCGATGACCGCGACCTCGGCCGTCAGGTCCTTGCGGGCCAGAAACCGGTCGTAGAACCCGCCCCCCTTGCCGAGGCGGTTCCCTTTGCGGTCCACCGCCATACACGGGGCCAGGACCACGTCGATCTCGCCCGCGGCAATGGGAGCCGCACCCGGAACCTCAAGTATTCCCAGCGTGCCCGGCCGCACCGACGGATGCCCCGACGCGCTGCTCGCCTCGGCCATTTCCAGCACGACCGCCACCATGTCGCGGGGGCACGGGCCCGCGGCGGCAACCGGAGGCGGCTCGATGCGCGGCACGGCGACGCGTTTGCCCTCGCGCCAGGCCCAACGGATGAGCGGCCACGTGTCGATCTCCGTCGGGAGGGAAAGAAACGCCATGATCGTCGCGGCACGGCGGACGCACTCGAGTTTCGCCACGCGTTCAGCCAGGGCGATCGCTGCTGCGCGGCGGCGGGCGGGCGAGAGGCGCGCTATCGCCTCGGCGACTTCGGCCCGCGTCCGCGCCTTGCGCCGGATGATCTCGCCGGTGGCACCGTTCACATGGTCTCCCTGTTGCGGCCGAGGCAAAGGCAGCGGCGCGGGCCGCTCAATGCAATGGAACCGGGCAGGCCGATTCGTCAGAGGCCGAAGAAGTCCGGGGCGCCGTCAACGTTGGATGGCTGTTTCCCGGGCGGCTGGGGCACCGGGCGGTCCGGCAAGAGCCGCGCAGGTGGAGGCGGCACCGAACTGAGCAAGGGCCCGTCCACCCACGCCAGCGGCTGGACGTACAGGAGCGCCTGTTCGTTCAGCGAAAACGGCGCCTGTATGCTGCCCGCCAGGACGAGCCACTTTCCACTGGTCCACTTCGCAAAGTCCTCGGGCCGCAGCACGCCGGAAGCGCCGCCGATCCCGCCTATTCGCGTGGCGAGCACTTTTGTCGACGCGTATGGCACAAGCAGTGCGTACCGGCCGTCGGGGCCGTCCACGATCTCGCGCACCTGGACGTACAGGACAAACCCGGCGGGGAGGTTTTTGCCTGCGCCTGCGTCCTCGATGGCGGCCGTGGCCTCCTGAACGAACGCCTCGCGGAACTGGCTGCCGACTCTCGCAACGCCCGAGAGCACCTGGGCGACCACCCGCCGGACCGCCGTGGTCGCCTGTGGGTCCTGGCCGGGCTGGCACGCGAATCGCGTCCCCTGCTCCGCGGTGCTCGCAAACAGGCCGTACAGGTCGGGTTTCATCAGGACGCTTTCGCCGTGGCAGACCGGGCACGGTTCAGGCACCAGGCCGTATACCGGCACTGGAGTGGTGCCAAGGATGATCTTCTGGCCGATGACTCGCCTGACGTTGATCGTCCCGGTGCCCCGGCATCGGCTGCACCCGACGCGCGCCCGGATTTCGGCCACCGTGCGGGACACGTTTGACACATGCGGGGCCTCGCCGGGATACGTTCGCAGGCGGACCGGCCAGAGGGGTTTCGGCAACTGAGCGAAAGGCCGGAGTTGCGGGTTGGACGCCAGAAGCGCCCGCCGGATCGCGGGCGCCGCCGCGACGACGGGGCCCGGCTCGCGTCTGGCGACGTCGAGCATGACGCCGGCCACCTCGCCGTCGGCGCCAATGACCGGGGCGCCGCTCGTGCCGGGAACGCCCTCGCCGGTCCCGCTGAGGAACGCCAAGCCCGCCCCCGGGCCCGCCTGCCCGTTCCCATTGGGTTGAACGGCCGGCGCAGCGCCGACCTGCACGGCGAGTGCCGTAGCGGAATCGCCTGCAACCAGCCGGCCGAGGATGACATCAATGGACTTCGACCACTGCCAGCCGACGCCCGCGACGGCAGCCCTGTCCCCGGACGCCTGGGTCTCGAGCGACAGCCTCAGCCCATCCCGCTTGAGGGTCTCCGACTGCTCGACGAAGATGGCTGCCACCCCGAGCGCCGGGTCGGCCATGCCGAAGGTTACGGACTTGGCGAGCGTGCCGTCATCGAAGCGCAGTTCGGCCTGGGCCACGCCCGGCTGCGCGAGCGTTGCCAGGTCCGTCAGGGCAAACCGGCCGTCTCCCATCAGAAAGCCCGTGGCATAGCCCCGGGGGACGCCGGCCGCGTTTTCGGCAACTACCAGGCAGACTTTCGGCGAGACGGCCTTGCGGACTACCTGGGGGTTGAGCGGCTCTTCGGCGGGCGACAAGGCGGCACAGACTCCCACGACCGCCAGGAGGCAGAATCCCATCGCCAACGTGTTATGCCGAATGGTGCCCATTCTGTGGCTGTCTTTTCGGCGAGAGCCCTCTCGCTTCGGAAGCCTGTTCGCCGGGAACCTTCGCCAATTGTAGAAATGGCCCCCGCCGCCTGCTACCCCATATTGTGTACGCTCTGGGGGCTTCGGTCCAGAGGCGAAAAAACTTGCAGGCTGCCGAAATCCGGAATGACCGGAACACGCGGCCTCGGCAAACGCTCTATAGACGGCACTGGGACGCTCCCTTATAATGGCCGCGCCCACCATCGGGCCGGACGGCGCGGCCCGGCGGACTGCCCGACTCTGCCGGGGCGAAGCCCGGCGCCTGCGAGGATAAGTTGCGCCTGCGCTGTGCGAGGCCGAAAGGACGGTCCAATGACTCAATCGGAAACCCCGAATCCCCCATCGCGGGCGGCCCGCAAGTCGGCCGGAGCCCGGCGCAGCATCGTGGTCTATGCCACCTTGACGACAGCCGTCGCGCTGGCGTACCTGGCGGGCGAAGCCGCCATGCCGGCCCGCGAGCCTCCGCCCCAGCCGGTGGTCGAAATCCAGCCGCCCGACAAAGACCCGGCGGACGCAGAAATCGAGGCCATGCTCTGCCCTGAGATCATGCCGGTCGAGCGGCTGTGGCGCTACATCGTGGTTCACCATTCGGCGACGCATCGCGGCACGCTCGAATCGATCACGCAGAGCCACCGCAAGATTGCCTTCGACGACGCCGGCTACCACTTCATTATCAACAACGGCGTCGCGGAGGGAACGTACGACGGCCAGATTACTCCCACGCCCCGGTGGTTCGACCAGCGGGTCGGCGCCCATTGCCGCGTCGTCAACCACCCGGAGTTCAACGACGCCGGGATCGGCATCTGCCTCATCGGGAACTTCGACCTGTACCGGCCGACGGAGGCCCAGATGGTGTCGCTCGAACGCCTCGTGACCGTGCTGCGCCGGCGGTACGACGTCCCCATAGACCGGATCGTGGGACACAGAGAGTTGAAAGCGACGGACTGTCCGGGTAAACTCTTTCCCATGGACACATTCCTTATGGATCTGCGAAGGGCGTATGTCGTAGAGCATAGCAAGTAGCGGCCGGCGCCTCGCGAGGAATTTCCTTGGCCCCACTACCCGACGACTGGGACCTTGACCTCGACAACCCCCAGGGGGGCGCGGGCGACCTCACCGACAGCCTCAGCCACGCCGCCGTTCTCATGCGGCGCGACCCGTTGAGGCACGGCAACGTGGTGCACCTTCCGGCGCAGGGCGACGCGGTGATCCTCGGCGACCTGCACGGCGACGTCGAGAACTTCGCTCGCGTCGTCAAATGGGCGGCGCTCCATCGCAACCGCGACCGATACCTGGTCCTCCAGGAACTAATCCACGGCGGGCCCCTCGACGGGGACGGATGCGACGACAGTTTCCGCCTCCTCGAACAGGCCGCCGCACTCAAGGTCCGCTACAGGTCCCAGGTCCAGATGGTCCTGTCGAACCACGATCTCGCCGAACTCGTCGGCGTCGAGGTGACGAAGTCCGGTCGCCCGACGGCCGAACCGTTCCATCGCGGCATCGAGAAGGCCTATGGCGCCGCCGCCCCGACGGTCCTCGGGGCCTACCGGACATTCCTGGTCTCGCTGCCCCTGGCCGTCCGGACGCCCAACGGCGTCTTCATCAGCCACTCGACGCCCGACCACGCGGCGATGGAAACCTTCGACTTCGGCGTCTTCGACCAGCCCATTGACCTCCGCAACTGCGGCCCGGGCACCAGCCTCTACGAACTCGTCTGGGGCCGCGATTACCGCCAGTGCTGCGCCGACAAGTTCGCCGAGGCCGTCGGCGCCGAAGTCCTCGTCACGGGCCACCAGACGTCTATGCCCGGATTGAAGACGCCGACCACGCGGCACCTGGTGCTGACATCGGACGGGCCGCTCGGCCGGTTCGTGGTCGTGCCGCTCGCGGCTCCGGTCCTGCCGGGGCCGCTGGCGCGGCAAGTCCGGAAGGTGCGTTCCCTCGAGGCCTAGACTTCCGCCGCCCGGCCGCCAACAATCATGAAAGGGAGGCGCGCCACGAGAGAGGCCGGCATCGTCGTCAGCGTTTCGGGCGGAGAGGCGGTCGTCCGCATCCGCCACCGACCCGACCCTTCGTGCCGCGGCTGCACCGCCTGCAAGCCTGAAGGCGGCCTCCAGTTCGTCCTGACCGTGGACGACGATGGCCTGTCGGAGGGCGACCGCGTGACCGTCGAGATCCCCGTCCCGAGCCCGTGGCAAGGGATCCTCCTGGTGTTTGTGGTGCCGCTGGCGGCCCTGGTGGCAGGCCTGGGCGTTGGAGCGTCGTGGAGCGGCCTTCAGAAGGCGGTCGGACTCGGAGCCGAGGGAACGGGCCTTGCGCTCGGCGCGGCCCTGGCGGCGCTGTCGTTCGCCCTTGCGGCGCTCGTTGACCGCCGCTTCCGCCGACGGAACAAGCCCCGCGTCATCGAAGTGCACAAGGCCGAGTGACGCGGCCCGACCGGGATGCCCGGCCGGCAGGGGCGCTTGGCGGCGGGTCAGTGTTTCCACGGCGGCTGTTCAGGCAGAATCTGGTCGAACTCCGCGAGGAGGGCGGCCTCGTAATCCCTGGAATACCGGCCCGCCAGGAACCGCGGGCCCGCCTCGGCGCGAAAACGTTCCCACGATTCCTCTTCGCGGCCGGGGTTGATCGGGAAGAAGAGCGCCTTGTTCGATCGCGCGGCCTTCAGGTCGCCCGGCGCGTCGCCGATCATGAGGATCTTCTCGGGCGGGTACTTGCCGCCCGCGCCGAACTTCAGGTGCTCGGTCTTCGAGCCCATCTCCTGGCCGGCGATGACCGCGACGTGCCCCGCGATGCCGTGTTCCTGCCACTCGCGCTCGAGGGCCTCGCCGGGCGTGGCGCTGACGACGATCAGGTCGGCCTTGTCGGCCAAGAGGTCGAGGCTCTCGCGGACGCCCGGAAACGGCGGCACGTTCTTGACGATCCGGGCGACGGCCTCGTTGATGGTCTTCGACCAGTCGAGGCACCGGGCGAGTTCCGGGTTGCGGGTCTTTTTGACCTCGGCTTCGAGGGCGGGGTTCCCGAGGGCGGTCTCGCGCGCGGTCCAGGCCTTCAGGTCCGCAAGTTCCGGTATGTGCACGCCGCGCCGCCGGACCTCCGGGCGCTCCCTCAGGAGGTCCATCACGTGCTGGAGGGCGTGGAATCGGTTGCAGCCGCGGAGGGTCGAGTAGAGGTTGACGAAGTCCCAGGCCTCGCGGGCATACTTCGAGACGGCCGCCAGATCCCACTTCCAGACGGTCGTCGGGCAGAAGCACTCTTTGTGCTTCGGCTCCATCGTGTCGAAGGCGCACCCGTCGGAATCAATGCCGACGAAGTACTCGCACTCGGGCCGGAACGCCTTGAGTTTCGCGTGCGGATCAGGTCCTGCCACCGCCTGCCTCCTTTGTCTCTCACGAGGTGCGGAGATTGGTGCGTATGTTAAGGCCGGACTGCCCGTCTTTCAAGCGCCTTCGTACTGCTGCGCGCCGGGGCTCGTTAAAATCCCTTGAACCCCCTGGGCAGGGGGTTATCATGTTTTCTCCCCTATACGCACCCGGCACGAAAGGAATTCACTGAAATGGCCGACGCAAAGTATCTGAGCCAGATGTTCGGCCTCGACGGGAAGCGCGCGGCCGTGATCGGCGGGGGCGGCGTGCTGGCGGGCGCCATGGCCAAGGCCCTGGCCCGCGCGGGGGCCAAGGTGGCCGTCCTCGACCTCAATCCCGAGGCCGCCAACGACCGGGCCGACGAAATCCAGGCCGCCGGCGGCGCAGCCATGGCCGTGAAGGTTGATGTCTGCTCCAAGGCCGACCTCCTGGCCGCATCGAAGGCCATCGACAAGGCCTGGGGCGGCACGGACATCCTCATCAACGCCCCCGGCCTGAACTCCGGCACGCCGTTCTTCGACATCACCGGCGAGGAGTGGGACAAACTCATCGCTGTGGACCTCAAGGGCGTGTTCCTCGCGTGCCAGGTCTTCGGCAAGGGAATGGTCGAGCGGCGCTCCGGCAGCATCATCAACATCTCGAGCGCATCGAGCGGCCCGCCGCTCTCGAAGGTATTCACCTATAGCGTGGCCAAAGGCGGCGTGAACCAGGTCACCCAGTTTCTCGCCCGCGAGTGGGCCGCGCAAGGCGTCCGCGTGAACGCCCTCCTGCCCGGGTTTTTCCCGGCCGAGCAGAACCGGAAACTCTTGACGCCTGAACGCACCGCCCAGATCATGACCCATACGCCGATGAAGCGGTTCGGCGAGGCCGAGGAACTCCTCGGCGCGGTCCTCTGGCTCGCCAGCGACATGGCGTCGAGTTTCGTCACGGGCGCGATCGTCCGCGTCGACGGCGGATTCCTCGCCATGACCATCTGACGCCCGGCAGACGCCAGGAAACCCTGGGCGGGTTTCGGGCATTGCCGGACTAAAACACGCTCGTGCTGTAGGCCGGAACGATGAACTCGGAGGCGAATTGACTGTACTGTGCGGCCCGGCCTTCGCTTTCGCGGATGAGGGCGGCCGTCTCATCGCCCTGCTCCGGTTTCGGGCCGGCCGTGGGCCCGACCGGCGTCTTGCCGGGCGTCTTGCCGAGGAGGCTTTGGAACTGCGCCTCGACGGCGGCGAGTTCCGTCAGCGCCGCATTCATCTGCTTAATGTCGTTCTTGTCGGCGCTCGAGAACGACCAGGGCTTCACCATCTTCGGCCTGTACTTCTCCAGTCGCATCCGCGCCTGCGCGATGGTCGTCTCCGCCGCCGCCTGGAGCCGCGCGCCCGCCTCCCGTGCGAACTGGCGCTCGATCTGGTCCGCCACGTCGGCCGAAAGCGCCCGGATCGGCAGCACGCCCTGCTGCGCCTCGGCCAGCGCCGCGACCACCTCGCCGGGCGTGCGAGGCCGATTCTGGGCGGCGGCCCGCCTCTTGAATTCACCCGCGCGCTGCTCGGCCACGCACGTCAGGGCGTTTTTCAGGACCTCGTCGTCGGCAAGCGTCCGGTCATCCGCCTTGGCGTCCGGCCCGGGCTTCCTGGCCGCCGGCGCGTAGACCCCCTTCGGCGCAAGACGCAGGATCTCGGCGATCGCATCATGCCGGATGTACTCCGGCGACGTCTTCTCATAGCAGTTGCGGAGTTTCAGATAGGCCACCGTCGCGAGCCGCCACTCGCCCTTCTTGCGCAGGGCCTCGGCCATGACGCGGAGCGCGGCCGTCTTGGTGGCGTCGTCGGGCGGCTGCTTGAGAAGTTCCTTCGCGCCGCCGATAGCCTTGTCGAGGTCGCCGGCCTGAAGGGCCGCCTCGGTCTCGGCGAGCGTCAGGGCGGCCGGCGCGGCAGCCTCGGGCTTTGCCTCCGGCTCAGCGGGCGCGGGCGCTGCGGGCGTCTTTGCGGGCTCGGCGGGCTGGTTGGTCGCGGGGGGTTCTTTCTTCCACGGCACCCATTCCTCCTCGGCAGAAGCCGGCCTGAGCGCCGGCGCCAACACGATCATCGCAAGACACGCAGCCGCAAGGTATCTCATGTGGACCTCCGTGCCGATGCCGCCCTCGGACATGATCAGCGTCCCTTCCAGGCCGGCGGACGCCAGCCTTTCTGACATTGCTTAAACTGCTCTTCTGCTGATTGTACCCAGCGCCATCGAATGATGCCAATACAAATCTCCGGCCGGCGCCGGCACCGCCGGAGAGTGTGACTATTTTTTTGGCACGCGTGTTGTGCATGAAAAGAGTCCGTTTCAAGTGCCGGAGGCACGTCTGTACTGTAGCCACGGGCCCTCCATAGGCGGGTAAACTCGCGCCCGTGGCTACAGAACAATACGCCCCTGCCGGGGCTGACAAAGAGAGCGGGGGTCGCGTGCGTGCAGAGCGCGCAGCCCTGGAGCCTCCAAAATGCTTGACTCGAAACACAGTCGCTACATTCTGCCGGGGTTGACATTGCGGCTGCCAGAATCCGTAGTCACACCCCCACCGGACCACGCGCGGCGGCTGGGGGCCGCATGGGCGGGCAGCGCGGCGGACCGGCCCGACATGCTGCTGGACGGGTCGGTCCTGTTCGCGCCTGCGGGGGACCTCGTGCCGCCGGCCCTCGACGCGCTGGACCGCGGCGGGACACTCGCCCTGGCCGGCATCCACGTGTCCGACATTCCAGCCATGGAGTACCGCAGGCACCTCTATTTTGAGAAGACGCTGACGAGCGTGGCCAACGCGACCCGCGAGGACGGCCGCGAACTCCTGCGGCTGGCCGCCGAGATACCGATCCGAACGGACGTCCGGACCTTTGCCCTTGAGGAAGCCAACCGCGTGCTGAAGATGGTCAAGGACTCGCGGATCAGCGGCGCGGCTGTCCTCAAGGTCGCCGATTGAGCGATGCCAAACAGACGCAGTGCCATGTCAGGGGACAGGCCCGAAATGTGAAGCCGAGGTTGCATCTTCGCCTCACCCCTGTTATACTTCATTGAATTGCAAGTCCAATCGTTTTCGTGGAGGAAGGTACACGGTGCGTGCCCCACATCTGATACTGTTCTTCTGTCTGGTTACGGCGTTGGGATCGGACCGGTTGTACGGCCAGGTTCGGTCGAACTGCCCGCCGAAGAGATTTGCACTTACGCTGTTCCCGGACTACGTCGGGTCGGCTCCGCCCGTCGAGACGCATGAGGTCAGCGCGCCGTTTCCAAAGGACGCGCCGGCAAGGGACTATTCAAAGGCCGAGGACGCTGCCAAGGAACTCCTCGGCCTGGGGGGGCAGTCGGACAAGGCCGAGGCCGAGACATACGATGATCTCGCGGCCAAGCCGAAGAAGGCCGTTGACCTGGCAAACGGACGCCGGTGGAAGGAGGCGGCCGAGGCCGGCGAGGAGGTCCTCCGCGAGCCGCAGGGCACGTACAACGATTTTACATGGAGTTACGTCGGCAACGCGGCCGGATGGGCCTGCGTCCAACTGGGCGATTTGGCGCGGGCCGCTGCGGCTCATGCGGCGGCCGCCACGAAGGTCGCCGACCCCGCCGTCCGGCAGTACCACCAGACGGCGGCGCAGATCTTCAAGTCCACCACGAAGTCCGCCGACCAGTTGAAAGACCCGAGCGTCTACGACTTGGAATTCCGCCAAGCCCTCCTGGACGACGTGACGACTTTCAAGAAGAGCGTGGTCACGATCAAAACGGCCCCGACGCTCCCGGCGCGGATTTCGGCCCTTGAAACCGCCTACGTCAAACTTCGATACGTCTCCGCCGTGGACCCCGTCATCGCCAAGAAACTCGTCGAGTCGGACTTTCGTGCGGCCGCCGATATGCTCCTGGCCGAAGCGGCCCCGGCGCTGCTAACGAAGGCCAAAGAGAGGGTGGCACAACTGGCCGCGTTGGACAGGCGCTTCCTCCGCCAGCAGGAGTGGCCCATCTGGAATAGCGAGGTCAGCGGCCTCTGGGCGGCCGTCGCTGAAGTCAAACGCGTTTGCCGCATGCACGATTACCTCGTCCGCCTTGGTCTGGCCGACGCCAAGGACGCCAACGGCCCGTTTCGCGAGGCCAACGCCCTGCTCTTCGCCCCTAGGAAGGTGACCGATAAGCCGGAAGAGCTGCTGAAGGTGTACCACCTGATCGGCCACAAGTTCGACGTCGGCGCTGGAACCGACGTCCGCAAGCACGTGCCTTACATCGAGACGCCGATCAAGCCGATGTAGCGAAGGGCGCCGGGCGGGGCGGCGGCGCGCGGCACACAAGAGAAAGGGCCCGGCGGCCTGCTGAGAGCCCCCGGGCCCGTTATGCCCGCGATTGCACGTCTAGCCGCGCATCTGGACGCCGGACCAGCCGGCCATCACGTCGAGGACCGAGGTGAAATCCTCCTCGCCGCGCCCCAGGTTCTTCGCGCAGGTCAGCAGGTATCGCACCTCCGACGTCAGCGGCAGCGGCACGTCCAGTTGGCGGCCAAGGTCGCACGCCATGTTCACGTCCTTGAGCATGTGCTTCAAGTACAGGTTGGGCCGCCCGCCGGGGTTTACCACGGCCTGCTCGGCGAAGCCGTAGAGGGGCGACTCGACGGGTGCGGCGTGAAGCACCTCCATCATGGTCTCGAACGGGATGCCGGCCTTGCGGCAGAGGACGAAGAACTCGGCGAAGACCTGCATCATCGCGGCGAGCATGAGGTTGGAGGCCAGGATCATGGTGGCGCCCTTGCCGAGTTCGCCGACGTAGTGGACCGGCTTTCCGAAGACCTCGAGGATCGGCTGCGCCTTGACGAAGTCGTCGCGGCTGCCGCCTACGATGACCTGGAGTTTCCCCTCGCGGGCCGCCTGGACGCTCCACATCACCGGCGCCTCGATGTACCGGACACTCATGCTCCGGATCGCGGTTGCCGCGCGGTAACTCATGCCCGGACTCGTGGTCGAGCAGTTGATGAGGACGGCCCCGCGTTTCATGGCCCTGGCGATGCCCTCGTCGCCGAAGAGGACGGAGTCGAGGGCCGCATCGTCCGAGACCATGACGATGACGAAGTCGGCGCCGCGAGCGGCGGCGGCGGGCGACGGGGCCGTCTTGGCCCCCTGGGCGGCCAGCGCCCGGGCCTTGTCCTCCGTCCGGTTCCAGACGGACAGCGGGTAGCCCGCCTTCAAGACGCGCTCGGCCATCGGCGTCCCCATCAGGCCCAGTCCCACGAAGCCCACTTTCGTACGCTTCTTGGCCATCGCACTCTCCTTTGTTGCTCGCGTACCGTCAGCGCTACCGCACAACGATCGGGAGCGGCGCGCCGCAGTTGGCGCATGCCGCACCCCGGAGGTTCACCGCCGAAACTCCGAACCCCGCCCGGCGGATGACCACGCTCCCGCACCCCGGGCAGATCGTATCCTGGTCCCCGGCCACGTTGCCGGCGTAAACGAACCGCAGTCCCGCCTCCCTGCCGATCTTCACGGCCCGCTCGATCGTCTCCAGGGGCGTCGGCCTCGCCTCCTGCATGTCGTAATCCGGGTGAAACCGCGTCACGTGCCACACCAGGTCCGGCGAGATGCCCGCCAGAAACCCGGCGATCCCCTTCAATTGCTCGGGGTCGTCGTTCTGCCCTGGCACCAGGAGCGTCGTCACCTCCAGGTGGATGGCGGCCTCATGCATCCTGCGAATCGTCTCCTTGACCGGTTCGACCCGCGCCTTGCAGATCCGTCGGTAGAACTCGCCGCTCCAGGCCTTCAGGTCCACGTTGGCGGCATCCAGCCAGCCGGCCATCGCCTCGACCGTCTCCGGTGTCGCAAAGCCGTTCGTGACGAACGTGTTCTTCAGGCCGGCCTTCCTGGCCAGCCGCCCGCAATCGCGGGCGTACTCGAAGAAGATCGTCGGTTCGGTATACGTATACGAAAGCGAGGCGCAGCCCTGGCGCTTGGCCTGGGCCACGACCTCTTCCGGGTCCACCGTCTCGCCCGGCATTTCGCCGGCGCTCGTGCGCGGCCACTGCGAGATCTGCCAGTTCTGGCAGAAGCCGCACTGAAAGTTGCACCCGACCGTCGCGATCGAGTAAGCCCACGACCCCGGCAGAAAATGGAACAGCGGCTTCTTCTCGATCGGGTCCACGTGCCGCGCGATCAGCCGCCCGTACACCAGCGTCACGAGGCGGCCGCCGTCGTTGCGGCGGACGCGGCAGACGCCGACATTGCCGGGGGCAATGTGGCACCGATGAGCGCAGAGGAAGCAATCGGCATGGCCGTCGGCCGCCGGTCTCCAGAGGTCCGCCTCGCGCTCGGGCCGGGCGTCCATGCAGAGGGTCCCCTTCCAAAGCGCACCGTTTCTCGCGCAAGCGGGTTCGACGTGCAGCCCCGCTCAGGTCCGGCTCCGTCCCTCGGCGCCGGCCCCGGCGCCAAGATCGGTTCTGATATGGAGCAGGTTCATAATATCGTGGCGCGTGACGATGCCCGAGAGGCGGCCGTCGTCCACCACGGGCAGGTGGCCCTTGTCCTCGCTCATCATCTTGCGGAAGACCTCGATCAGGTCGTCGCTCGGGTGAATGAGGTTTTCCTCGGCCACCTGGTGCATCGCCTGCCGGACCGTCGTCCGGCCCCACGTCCCGCGCGGAATGCCCTGGACGTCCTTGAGGCCGATCATGCCGATGAACCGCCCGCTCTCCAGCACGGGGAAACTCCGGAACCGGTACCGGTAGAAGTAATCGTCGACCAGTTGCTCGACGGTCAGGTCGGGCGCAACCGAGATCACCTGCTCCTGGAGGATGTCGCGCACCGTCAGGCCGCTCAGGCCCTCGCGAATCGCCACCTGCTGGTAACTCGACTGCGCGGCGTACCGGAGGAACAGGCCGATGAAGGCGATCCAGAGCCAGCCGAATTGCAGGCCGGCGAAGAAGAACATCAGCCCGCCTCCGACGATCATGGCCATGCCGATGCCTTCGCCGATCCGGGCCGCCACGGCGGTCGCCTGCTGGAAACTGCCGTACGCCTTCCAAAGGAGCGACCTCAAGACCCGCCCGCCGTCGAGCGGGAACCCCGGGATCAGGTTGAAGACCGCCAGCATCGTGTTGATCAGGGCGAAATAGAAGATCAAGGCAAGCGCCTGCGGCAGCAAGGCCTCGCCCAGCAAGACGTAGACCACGAAACACCCGAGGCCGATGACCAGGCTCATCAGGGGCCCGGCGATCGCGACCTTGAACTCGACGCCCGGCGAGTTGGCCTCGTCCTTCAGGCGCGAGACGCCCCCGAAGATGAACAGCGTAATCCCCTCGACCGGGATCCCATTCGCCTTTGCGACGAGGCTGTGCGACATCTCGTGCGCAAGGACGCAGATGAAAAGGCCGATGGCGCCGACCGCCCCCAGGACCCAGTATTCCCAGTCGGGCCAGGAACGCAGGGCCTGCTCGGCCGTGGCCATGTTCACGCCGCGCTGCGTCATGTACCTGATGACTTCAGCCTCGCCATTCCACCATGGCCCGCCGCGCGCAATGTCGCTCATAGGCAGGACATACGATGCGAGGCTGAACGTCAGAAGAAAGAAGATGAGAAGCCAACTCGGGTGGATTCGGACTTCCAGCCCAAAGAGGGTCGCAATTTTCCAGCCGGACGCGAAGCCTCGAGCCATGACGTGCCCCCGCAAGGGAACTCCCCGTTGGTGCGGCCATTATAACGTTGCCTTGCCGCCTCACCACGCAAAAAACGCATGCTTTATGCGTCACCTACCACGGGTGGTGGGCCGGCCAATGCTAACCACGACATGCTGGGTATCCGGTGGACAGATTTTGGGCGGTTTCGCTGTGGGCCTTAACACCTGGGGTGCTGGCTGTGTCCGCAGGCCCCCCTGGAAGCCGGTGGACGGCATCTACGGGCTTTCGATGACGTTCTCGGGGCGGGCGGCGGCGCGCCCCTCACTTCCTGCCGAGCAGCCTGAGGAATGCGTCTTCATCGAGCGTTTGGGTGCCATGTTTCTCGGCCGCCTTCATCTTGCTTGAGCCGGGCTTCTCGCCAACGACCAGGTAGTCGGTATTGGTCGAGACGCTGCCGGCGGCCTTTCCGCCGGCTTGTCGGACAGCCTCCTCGGCTTCGTCGCGGGTCATCGAGGTAAGTTCCCCTGTGATGACGATCGTCTTGCCTGCCAAGGCCCCGCCTGGGGCGGCGCGCTTCATCTTCGGGGCGATCCCGTGGCCCTTGAGTTCCTCGATCAAGCGTCGGTTCCGGGGACTCTCAAACCATGCCCGGATGGCGGCCGCCACCTCGGGCCCCACGTCCTCGGTCTCTCGGAGGCGCTGGTCGTCGGCCTTGCCGAGCGATTCGAGCGACCCGAACTCGCGGGCGAGCGCCCCGGCCAGCGCCTCGCCGACGTGCCGGATGCCGAGGCCGTAGATGACGCGCGGCAACGACGCCCCCCTGCTCTTTTCGATGGCCTGGATGAGGTTCGCGGCGCTCTTCTCGGCCATGCGATCGAGCGCCGCAACCTGGTCCTCGTTCAGGTCGTAGAGGTCCGAGACGGCCGACACCAGCCCCTTCTCGACGAGTTGATCCACCACCTTCTCGCCCAGGCCGTCAATGTCGGCGGCGTGCTTCGACCCCCAGTGCTTGATGCTCTCCTTGACCTGGGCCGGGCACGAGACGTTCGTGCACCGCGTCGCGGCCTCGCCTTCGGGCTTGACGGCGGGCTCGCCGCACGCCGGGCACTT
>Ga0315284_10007496_pt1 | contig 15603 bp, 14 predicted proteins | sample YL17G09_16_MG_FD_203696 | JGI IMG/M metagenome (GOLD analysis project Ga0315284, IMG submission 203696) | Sediment microbial communities from Yellowstone Lake, YNP, Wyoming, USA - YL17G09_16 | ecosystem: Environmental > Aquatic > Freshwater > Lake > Sediment | place: USA: Wyoming | collected... | reverse complement strand
TCCCGTTGATGAAAGGAAATTTTTTCCCCGCCGCGATCATGGCCATCTTGGCCGTCATTCCCATCAGCTATGTCATCGAGCGCTTTGTCATCCGCAGGCTCTATGGCGAGTCCCTGGACTACACTTTCATCGCCACCTTTGCCATCACCTTGATGGGCGTGGACACCATTAAATGGGTCTGGGGCGTAAACCCCCTTCCCTTGAGCGCTCCTCTCGGAACCTACATCGAATTCTGGGGCATGACCTTTCCCGTGTATCGGATCATCATCTTTGCAATCGCTATTGTCCTCTTTTTAGCTCTGGAGCTTTTCTTCCGCAAGACGATTCTGGGAAAAATCGTCGTGGCTGCCTTGGAAGACAAGGACGGAGTGCGATGCTTGGGCGTCCGCGTGGACAAATATTTTTCCCTGATGTTCATCCTGGGCAGCGCCCTCGCGGCGCTGGGGGGAGTCCTTTACGCTCCCATCAGCGCCGTCCACCCCTACATGGGGCTTTCGGTGCTGTTGTTGGCTTTTGCCGTGGTGATCGTGGGAGGCATGGGAAACCTGCGGGGAACCTTTATCTCCGCCTTCTCCCTGGGCATGGTCATGGCCATTACCGCCCGCTACTGGTCCCAGGGTGCCGAAACCATGGTTTTCATCGTCATGGCCATCGTTCTGATTTTCAGGCCGATTGACATATAAATTCCAAATTCCAAGCTCCAAATCCCAAATAAATTCCAATGACCAAATTTGATGATCTCGTAAAAAGTCGTCTCTCCGGTGAAAACCGGAGTCCAGTGAATTTATAACCATTTGAAAAGACTGGATTCCGGCTTTCGCCGGAATGACAGAAAAACATACATTTGGACTTTTTACGAGTCCATCAAATTTCAAAGATCTAAAACGTTCAACGCCTTCAGACTCCGATCATTGTTTTGGGATTTATTTCGAATTTGGTGCTTGTTTGATGGTTGGTGCTTGGGATTTGGAATTTCATCGTAAGGGTTTTCAAGGCTGGAAAGGTTTCCAAATTCTTGCTCAACCGAGCAAGAGAGAGAAAGGAGGTTCTTATGAAGGGTGTATGGGGAAAAATATTAAAGGTTGACTTGACTCACGGTACCTGCAAAGCGGAGTCCCTGCCGGGCAACGTTTATGAGTACTTTCTCGGGGGGGCCGGAATGGCTGCCTACTACATGTGGAAGGAATGTCCGGCCGGCACCACGGCCTTCAACCCAGCCAATCGGCTAACCTTCGCTGGCGGTCCCATGACGGGACTGAAGCAAACCGGCGCCGCCAAATGGACGGCGGGGGCCATCTCGCCCTCGATCAACATGAACGCCGACTCGGCAGCCACGGCCAGCTTCGGCATCGAGATGAAGGAGACCGGCTATGATGCCATCGTGGTTTACGGCCGGTCTCCCAAGCCGGTCTACGTCGCCGTAGACGACGGGAAAGCCAAGATCAAAGATGCCCGGAAGCTCTGGGGAAAAGATGCCTACGAGACCGAAGACGGGATCAAGGCGGCGGAAGGAAACGGTTTTGAGGTGGTCACCATCGGCCAGGCCGGGGAACGATTGGTCCGCTACGCCAACATCCAGACCCATAAAAAATCCTTCCTGGGGCGCTGCGGCCTGGGAGCGGTGATGGGCTCCAAAATGCTCAAGGGCATTGCGGTCAAGGGGTCTCAGAACTGCCCGGTGCACGACGCTGCGGAGATCAACCGCCTCAACAAAGAGCTGAACCGGCGCGTAGCTGAACTCGACGCCGCTCAGCCGGAGTTCCTGCAGTTTAAGCGTTTGGGGACCGCCGGAGCCACGGAGCTCTTTGCCCCCCAGGGGAACCTTCCCATCAAGAATTATTCCCTGGCCCGCTTCCCCAGTGGCGAGAAGAACCTTCACGGCAGGGAATATGTGAGATTGCTCAACGCCAAACCCTGGCCCTGCAAGTACTGCGTCATGCAGTGCCACAACCTCTGCGAGATAAAGAAAGGCCCCTATGCCTACAAGGGCAAAGGTCCGGAGTATGAGTCCTTCGCCATGATGGGCTTCAACACCATGGTAGACGATATGGAAGCGGTGGCCTATGCCTGCGAGCTGGCCAACCTGTACTCCATGGACTGCATTTCCCTGGGCGTGGTGATCGCCTGGGCCATGGAATGCTACGAGAAGGGGGTCATCACTCGGAAGGATACTTATGGCTTGGACCTGAAATGGGGCAATGCCGAGGCCTTGGTGGAGATCACCAAAAAGATCGGGGAACGGGCCGACGGTCTGGGATACCTGCTGGGCGAGGGGTGCAAAATCGCTTCCGACGTTTTGGGTAAAGGCTCCGGCGATTGGGCGGTCCAAATGAAAGGACAGGAGATTGCCGCTCATAACTGGCGGGCGCAATATATTTCGGCCCTGAACTACTGTACCGGCGTGGCCTCCGGCCCCAACCACGAACGGGGCAACTCTCAACATATCTGGGTAGCCCATGTGAGACTACCCGAATGGGGAATTGACGAGGTAAAGAACGAAGAGCGCTGGTCTTGGGAAAAGGCACCGGAGCGCAACGCCATATTCCATGATTACTGCAACGTTATCAATTCCTCCTGCCATTGCAAGTTCCATGAGTTCCGCGGGTACACGATGACCGATCTGGTCAATAGCATCAACGCCGCTACCGGCTGGGGCTGGAACACGGATGACTTGCGCCGCTGCGGGGAGCGGATCACCACCCTGCAGAAGATCCTGAACATCCGCTATGGCTGGAAGAAGGTCCATGATTTCCAGTACCCCAAGCGGTTTATGGAGCCGGTGCCTGAGGGCCCGGCGGCTGGCAAAATCCCGGTTGGCCTGGAAGACGCGATCAGGGACTACTACCGGGTGCGGGGCTGGGATGAAAATGGAAAACCAACCCAGGGGCTGATCCAGCGGCTGGGCATGGAAGAATATGCAGGAGAATGACAGGGTTTGCCAGAAATCCCCCCTCGCCCCCCTTTATAAAAGGGGGGTTGGGGGGATTTCTGCGACTCACCGGATTCGAAGGGCTAAAAGGGTTGATCCCCCCCGACCTCTCGGGAAACCATGACTCATGAAATTAAAAATCAACTCCGTAGAACAAAATTTCCCCGCGGGGACAAAATTGATCGAGCTGGTCAACCGGGTCCGAGAGGCCAACAAGGACAACCCAGTCCTGAAATCCCTGATCGAGAAGACCGGCAAGGATCACATTACCTTTACCCACAACCGCCGTGTGGTCAAATCCTCGGAATACGATTCCATCGAACTCAAGGAAGGCGACGAAATCCGGTGGATCTACCCCTATGCCGGGGGATGAGCCGGATTCGGATCAAGAAAAACTCATATGCAATGACCGGTCCATAACACCTCTCATTGACACGCAGTGGGATTGCGCTAAAATGCAGAAGGGAAAGCGAAGCGTGAAATGTGCGCAAGAGAGGGATGCGCTTCGCCTGGAGGAGCTTTAGAATGATGCCGCGGGTATTGACAGTAGCGGGGTCAGATTCTGGAGGGGGGGCCGGGATTCAGGCCGACTTGAAAACAATAACCCTCCTGGGAGGGTTCGGGATGAGCGCGGTGACCGCCCTGACTGCTCAGAACACCCTGGGGGTGAAAGGGATCCATGAGGTGCCGGCAGATTTTGTGGCCCGACAGATGGAGGCGGTCCTCTGTGACATCGGCGTTGATAGCCTGAAAACTGGAATGCTCAGCAATTCGGCAATTATCCAGGTTGTCTGCCAGAAAATCCGCAAGTATCGCCTATCCAAGATCGTAGTAGATCCGGTGATGGTGGCCAAGGGTGGAGTCAGACTTCTTTCTCCGGAGGCGGAAGCCTTGCTGGGGAAGGAACTCCTGCCGCTGGCTCAGGTAATTACTCCCAACCTTCCGGAGAGCGAAGCTTTGACCGGAAGAAGGATCAGAGGTCTGAAAGGCATGCGCGAGGCTGCGGTGCGGATCCACAAAATGGGAGCGAGGAATGTTCTGATCAAGGGCGGGCATCTTTCCGGAGATCCAGTGGATGTATTCTTCGATGGGCGAAAGTTCTACGAACTCAAGGGCCGGCGCCTCACCACCCCGCATACCCACGGGACGGGATGCACGATCTCCGCGGCCATTGCTGTGGAACTGGCCAAGGGGATCCCGGCATTGGAGGCGGTGAAGAAAGCCAAGGCCTTCGTCAGCTCAGCCATCCAATTCTCATTACCCCTGGGGCATGGGCGCGGTCCCGTTAACCCGTATGCTCCGGCCGCGAGAGAGATAGAGCGGTATCGGATTATTCAGAGGCTTAAAGAGGCCTTCCGGACCCTTCAGGAGCATGAGGTAGGACGCCTATTCCCCGAGGTGCAGTCAAATCTCGGATATGCCCTTCCTTATGCGGGGGGACCAGAAGACGTAGCCGCCTTTCCCGGTAGGTTTGTGCGCGTAGGCAGAGAAATTCTTAAAGTGGCCGACCCAGAGTTCGGGGTTTCTCAGCATATCGCGAAGACCATCCTTACCACCATGGCCTATGATCCTGAGATGCGCTCGGCCATGAACCTGCGATTCACGGAAGAAATTTTGAGGCGGGCGAAAAAAGCCGGTCTCACGGTTGGTCATTTCCATAGGAGTAAAGAGCCTGCCCGGGTGAAGCAACAGGATGGATCTTCGCTCTCCTGGGGGGTGCGCCGGGTTTTGCAAAAATCGAAGAAGATTCCCGACCTCATCTTCGACCGTGGGGACGTGGGGAAAGAACCCCTGGTCCGAGTGTTAGGCCATGATCCTGAAGAAGTTGTGGCCAAAATCCTTCGCCTTTCTTAAATACTTTTCATTCGACCCCAGCCCTGTCGGTCGGTTTTTCCCTGGAGAAAAGGAGATGAAAAAGTGGAAAGAGTAGATTTCTGTTGCTCTTTGTAATATCATAACTTTCAAAACACTCTTTGAGGAGGGACAGCGATTTCTTCCATAGTGGGGGCTCTTTACAGCATGCGGTGGCAGGATGCGGTAGATATCATCCTGATCACCTTTATCCTATACCGGCTGTATGTGTGGATCCAAGGGACCCGCGCCCTACGCATCTTAATTGCCCTAGCCGCTTTGGGCCTGCTTTACCTGCTGGCCCGCTGGTCCGGGCTATTCATCACCACCTGGATCCTGCAATATCTATGGGCCATCATCCTGGTCATTGCCGTGGTCATTTTTCAATCTGAAATCCGCCGGGTGCTGGAGCGGATGAGTCCGGTGCGCTTTTTCCTGGGCCGGCCGGAGGCTCTTGACCGGCTGGTTCTGGATGAGGTCGTGAGAGCAGTTTTTGAATTGGCCCAGAAGCGGATCGGAGCTCTGGTCGTCTTTCAAAGGAGAGATATTTTGGAAGACCACCTCAAAGGAGGTATCCCCTTGGATGGCCGGATGAGTTACGAGGTTCTCTCCAGCATTTTCCTGCCCAACTCTCCTGCGCATGACGGAGCGGTCATCATCTCCGAAGGGCGAATCGTCTCTATGGGCTGCTACCTCCCTCTTTCAGATAACAGCAGTTTGCCGCGGAATTACGGGACCCGTCACCGGGCCGGGATTGGCCTTACGGAACAGACCGATGCTCTTTCCCTGATCATTTCCGAAGAAAGGGGAGAGGTCTTATTGGCCATAGAGGGTGGGGTCACCCGAATGAATAATCCCGATGATCTCCAGGGGCGACTGGAATCAATGCTCATCAAGCCGAAGCAAACGAAAGGGCGTTGGCAAGCCGCCTTCACTACCAACCTTGTCCCCAAGATCGTCTCTTTGATCTTGGTTCTGGTTCTGTGGGGCTTCATTGCCGGACAAGAAAGGACGGAGATGTGGCTGACCGTTCCTTTGGAATATCGCAACATGCCGGCAAACAAAGAGATTACCGGAGAATTGGTGAATAAGGTGGAAGTAGGCATTCGCGGGCCCCGGCGCATGATCTCCAGCCTTAATTCGGAGCAGGTCAGGGCGCATGTGGACTTATCCCAGGCCACGGGTGGTCTAAATTATGTCCGGCTGTCCGCGGAAAATATCAGCATTCCGCTGGGCCTGGAGATCACCAAGTTTAACCCTTCAACGGTGCGCCTAAAGCTGGAAAACGTGAAGACCCGTTCCGTAAAGGTCAAGGTCCAATTCATCGGCAAGCTTCCCAGTCCCTTGCGCCTAAAAGCAGTTGGGGTAGAACCCCCCTTCGTCGTACTCCAGGGGCCTGAAGGGATCCTGGGCGAAGTTCGTGAGATTCCCACTGAACCGATAGACCTCTCCCTGATTAAGGAAAATAAAAAAATCTTGGTCAGTGTGGACATCAATCCATCCCAGGTTCATCTTTCGCCGAGCCAATCTGCTCAGGTCTCCGTAGATATCAAAGTTGAGAGAGCCAGGTGATTCCCGAGGAGAGGGAATGAAGGATATTTACGAAGAGATGATCGAGGTCTCCCAGGGTATCGCGGCATCCTTCCCGCCCCCTCGTTTTTATGCTTGCTGCAAAGAATGGCTCGATCTTTCCCGCGCCGTTTTTAGCCAAGAGGAACCGGTCTTGAAATGCCGGGAGCTTGTCCACCGGGTACTGAAGGACGACTTTGGACATGGCCTGGAGCATGCTGAGAAAGTGGCGGTAGAGGCCGGGGCCCTGGCGTACATCGAGGGGGCGAGGTTATCCCGGGGAGATGCTGAGAGGCGGGAAGCAGGCGTCCTGGTGCAGATCGCCGGGCTGCTGCATGACCTGCGCCGGGGGGAAAAAAATCACGCCACATCCAGCGCCTTGGCGGCCCGGAAGATTCTGGGAGAGTTTTCCTTCTCTCCTGAAAATGGGAGCTATATCGTGGAGGCGATCGCCAACCATGAGGCCTTCGTCGCCCCCAAGAAGATCGACTCCCCCATCGGGCAAGTGATCAGCGATGCCCTCTATGATTCTGATAAATTCCGCTGGGGCCCGGATAATTTCACGATCACCCTCTGGCAGATGCTTCGTTTCTCCCAGGCCTCCATCGTCCCTCTGATCCGCAGGTTTCCGAAAGGAATGAGGGGAATCGCTGAGATCAAGGACACCTTCCGTACAGAAACAGGAAGGACCTACGGCCCGGAGTTCATCGACCTGGGGCTACAAATCGGGGAAAAAATCTATGAGTTTCTCCAAGAGCGATTCGCCGCGGAGCTCAGAACGGAAAAGAGTGATGGGGAAATGGGGCGATAAGGGTGGGAAATAAATTTCTCCCCATCATCACATCACTCCATCTTCCGATCTCCCTTTTTTTCTATTTTCTCGACGAGAGAAGCCCTTTTGATCGCCTCCGGTCCAAATCGATCCCATATTTGATCCACCGCTGCCGTGGATCGTTCGACCTTTTCCTTATGGAAATCGAAGAGAGACATTTGCTCGGGATCATCCCGGGGGCGCAGTTTAGAGACCCCCACCCCCAGGAGCCTGGCCCTCTTTGTCAAGGCGTCGGTCTTATCCAATAGCTTTACGGCATTTTGATAGATTTCTATCCCTTGATCCGTCGGTGCAGGCAGAGTGAAACTCCGGGTGATTAAACTGAAATCCGGGTAACGAACCTTCAGCTGAACTGTATATCCTTTCAGTCCTTGCTTTCTAAGCTCCCATCCTACCTGCTCCGATTGATCCAAGAGGACTTTTTTCATCGTTTCTAGGTCCCGGAGGTCTGGGGTGAAGGTTTCTTCCTGGCTGATGGACTTGGCCTCGGATTCGGGGATAACCGGCCGGTCATCTTCCCCTCTGGCCAAGGCCACAAGCTCCAGGCCGAACTTTCCCAGTTTCCGTTCGATCAACTCTACAGGGTAAGCCGCCAGTTGCCCTACCCGCAAAATCCCCATACCTTTCAGAGTCTCTTCCGTGGACTTGCCGACCCCCCACACTTTGGAGATGGGCAGGTCGCGAAGAAATTCTTGCACTTCTTCCGGCTTGATTTCCACCAGGCCATCGGGTTTTTTAAGGTCGGAGGCGATTTTGGCGAGGAACTTATTGGGGGCAATTCCCGCTGAGGCCGTGAGCTCTGTTGTTTCCCATATTTTTCTTTTCATTTCCTTGGCGATTTCTAACGCCGGCCCGAAAAGTTTTTCGCTCCCCGTAACGTCCAGAAAGGATTCATCCAGAGAGAGGGGCTCGACGAGCGGGGTATATGCCCTCAGGATCTTGAAGATCTGCTCCGAAACTTCCCGGTAGCGGTTCATTCTGACGGGTAAGAATATTCCTAGGGGGCAGAGCCTTTTGGCCTGCGAGGTGGGCATCGCCGAATGTACACCATAGACGCGGGCTTCATAGGAGGCCGCCGAAACCACGCCTCTTTTTTCTGGGCCTCCGCCCACGATGACTGGTTTTCCCTTGAGGGAAGGGTTATCCCGCTGCTCCACCGAAGCATAGAAAGCATCCATGTCAATGTGAATGATCTTTCGCGGCAATTCTTTCTCCCCAATCACCGCAAAGTCCGCTGTGAAAGTGGAGGGAATAGAATCAAAAAGCAAATTTATTTTTGATCCCTTAGTTTTTTGAGGATGGCCTCGCGGAATTTTTTTCCCTGTTCGTTCTTAGGGTCCAATTGGAGGACGATCTCGAATTCTTCCAAGGCTTCTTTGTACCTCTGCAATTGATAATAGGCCAAGCCCAAGCTGGAATGAGCTTGCTGAAAGCGGGGGTTTGACCGCAAGGCTTTTTGGTATTGCTCAATGGCTTTGACGTATTCCTTGTTAAAATAAAGGGCATCCCCCAGGTTTTTCATCACCACAGGATTTTCGGGGTCGCGGGAGAAGGCCTGCTGGTACGCCTGGATGGCCTCGGAAAGCTTTCCTTTTTGACGGTACGCAATTCCCAATTCATTGAAAAAAAGGGCACTGTCGTTTTTCTTATCTTCTCTGTGAGGTTCAAGGAGGGATAGGGTCTGGTCATAAAGGCCGCGCTTATTCAGCAGAGTGGCCTCTTCAGCAAGGCGGTCGTAACGGGAAAGGCCCACCCCCTCCGCTTTCTGAGCGCCAACCTTACAGGGGAGGAGGGGGTAGGCGAGGACAAAGGCCAAAAGGAAAATTGGCCAAATTTTAAAAAAATAGGGGAAGAACCTTTGTCCTTCCCCTAGAGAAATTCCTTTCATAGAAAGGGGAATCTACAACCTTAGGCCGTCGGTGGCATTGCCTTCATCCCTTCATCAATCGTGAATACGGCACCACACTTCGGGCATTTCACCTTGGTTTCCTTGCTCACCATTCCAGCGCAGCCTAAGGAAAATGCCGCCAGCACAACCAACGTTAAGACCATGCTAATCCACTTCTTCACTCCCCTTCACCTCCTTTCTCTTGGCAGATTTCTTTCCAACGTAACATAACGCACACGAGGAACCTTCCCTCCGTCAGAAAACCACTGCCGGAGGTGGGGAAAAAATTCCCTTCCTCTTTATTTATAGATAAAGCTAACAAAAGTCCTATTTTTAGTCAAGGGAAAAATTAAGCCCTAAAGATTTATTCCTTTCCTGAGAAACGATGACTGCGGCAAAATACCCGCCGAAAAGCTTGCCGGTTATTGAATTTCATGCTATAAAATTTGACGGGCAAAAGGGTTACCGGAGAGTGGGGACCGGGGGAAATCAGGATGAGATGGCGGCCGATTCTAAAATGCATAATAGGATTGATATGGGCGAGTATTTTCTCGACGCAAAACACTGAGTTTACATGGAATCAGAGCAAGGCGGAGCAGAGCATTTTCCAGGCCTATGCCAAGCCTGTGCGCGCACCGGATTTTTGCTTGGAAAACCTCCAGGGGAAGATGGTGGATATACAGGAATACCGGGGACGGGTGATCCTGGTTAACTTCTGGGCCACGTGGTGACCGAACTGCCGGAAGGAGGCTCCTTCTTTTGAAACTCTATACAACAAATACCATTCCCAAGCTTTAATTCTATTCCGCATCGACACCAAAGAAAGCCGTGAAACGATCTTGAAATTTCTGGAAAAGAATCCGCTAAATATTCCTGTTCTGCTGGATAAAAATGGGAAAGTGGGCCGTCTTTTCGGGCTCTGGGCTCATCCGACAAGTTACCTGATCGACCGTCAGGGGATGGTGCGTTATCGTGCTGTGGGCCCGGTAGATTGGGCCGGCCCAGAAGCCCTGAGCGTCATCGATCAGTTGCGCAAAGAAGATAAGAAATGAAAAGGATTTTGTCCGTGCTATTTCTGGTCTTTGCTCTTCTGGCCTTCCAGGGCTGCGCTGCCACGACCCCGCCCCCGGGAAGTAAACTCCTGATCCCCCTGAAGGAGGCCAACCTGCAAGCTGTCCTCGAGGAAAATGAGGGGTTGGAGGTAACTCTGGAAGATGCGAGAGAGGTTCGGGATTTTTATCGCCGAGGAGTGCAGCAGAAGGCGAAAGGGGAGAAGCTTTTCCAGGAAAAAAACTACCCGGAAGCCATGAAGTTATTCCGCTCTTCTAACGAATCCTTCTCTTTTCTTCTGCAATACATAGACCAGGATTCCGCCGAGTACGAACTCTTCGAAGGAACCCATATCCTTTTTTTCCCCAACCTCCTCGTGGCCGATAACCACTTGAAGATGGGATGGATCCTGCGGGCAACGGGTCATGAAGGCCCGGCGCAGCGCAATTGGAAGCGGGCCCTTTCTTTTCTAAGAGAATCTCTCCGGACAGAACCCAGCGAATGGGGTTTAGCCGTTCAACAGGAGATTCTTAATCTAATGTCTTCAAAGAATAAATGAACTTATTTGCCTGAATTGAAAACAGGCTCCCAGCTCTGTTGCTCCGCTGATTCAAAAATTCCCATAAAGCGAGATTTTTTTAAACGATCCGGTGAACCTTAAGCAGGTTCGTCGTTCCTTTCTTGTAAATCGGGGCTCCCATCAGCAGGACAATCGTGTCCCCGCGCTTCGCCAACCTTTCTGCCAGGAGAGATTTTTCCACTCCTTCGATGAGACGATCCGTGCTGGCGATCGGACGCATGATTCTGGGGTATACTCCCCAGAATAACGCCATGCGTCGCTGGATCTCTTCGTGAGGGGTAAAGGCGATGATGGGGGTAGACGGGCGGTACTTCGAGACGAGCTGGGCGGTGGCGCCCGATTGAGTAAAGGCCACAATGGCCCGGGCGCGCATGCGGTCGGCTGCCTGCACAGCAGCCTGGGCAACCACATCCGGAATCGAGCCCTCCAGGGAAGGGGCAAACGGCACCGGATGGGCAAAAAGGATGCTGGATTCCGCGGTGGAAGCGATCTCCGCCATCATGGATACGGCCGCCCCGGGGTATTTTCCGGCGGCTGTTTCCGCGGAAAGCATCACGGCATCCGTTCCATCAAAAATCGCATTGGCCACATCCGAGGCTTCCGCCCGGGTTGGCCGAGGATTTTCAATCATGGACTCGAGCATCTGGGTGGCCGTGATCACCAAACGCCTTTTCTGATTGGCCTGTTTGATGATCTCCTTCTGCAGGATGGGAACCTGGGCTAAGGGCATTTCCACACCCAGATCCCCCCGGGCGACCATCACCCCATCGGCTACCTCAAGGATGTCTCCGAGGTTGGAAATGGCTTCGGGGCGCTCCAGTTTGGCGATCACCGGGACTTCCTTTCCGAAGCGGGCCATGGCTTTTTTGATGACCTCGACGTCCCTCGCCCGCCGGACAAAGGACATGCCCACATAGTCCACCCCCAAGGAGAGGCCGAAAGCCAAATCTTGCAAATCTTTGGAAGTGAGGGGCGGCGTGCTTAGGTTCACCCCGGGAAGATTGATGCCCATATGGTCCTTCAATAACCCCCCCTCGAGAACCCTGGTGATGACCTCCGAGCCGATAATCCGCCGCACACGCATCCGGAGGTACCCATCCCCCAGCAGAACTGCGTCCCCGATCTTTACATCCCGGGGTAAATAAGGGTAGGTGGTGGAAGCACGCTGTCCTGATCCAAGAATTTTCCTGGTGGTCAGGGTAAAAGATTTTCCCCTTTTGAGGAGGGCTTGGCCTTCCTTAAGGGCCCCGATCCGCATTTTCGGCCCCTGGAGATCCTGGAGAATGGCCAGCGGTTTCCCTAAACTTTTGGATAATTTCCTCAAAAGGGCGAAGGCTCGACGATGGCTGTCATGGGAGCCATGAGAGAAATTCAGCCGTGCAACGTCCATTCCCTCCTGAATCAATCGCCGGATAATTTCTTCCGATTGGCTGGCCGGCCCAATGGTACAAACAATCTTGGTTTTCCGCATTTCCCCATTCCTCCCGGTTTCCGGGAACATTATCGGCCATAAGAAGAGAGAGTCAAGTTTTAATTTCAGAATGGCGAAGATAATTCACTTGACATATAGTTTTAATTCATATAGTATGCTAACGAACTTTTTGAAGACATTTCATCCTGCGATAAGATTCGGGTAAGAAAAGGCGAATCGATGAAGATGGAGTATCAGGTGGGTTTTCTTCTTTCCAGGGCAACCTGGGCGATGAATAATTTTGTTAACCGTATACTCAGGGAAAGCACCCTTGCAGACATCTCCGTGGCCTATTTCGCCGTGCTCCAGGCTCTGTGGGAAAACGACGGCCTGAGCATCAGCGACCTTGGGGAGAGAGCTCAGCTGGAAAAATCCACGATGACCAGCCTGATTGACCGCATGGAAGGGGCCGGCCTCCTGAGCCGGGAGGACCATCCCACGGACCGGAGGGCGTATAAAATATGCCTTACAGGCCGGGGAAAAGAATTGGTAGATAAGTTAGACGAGGTGGTCGGCCGGGCTTACAAGCACCTGACCCGGGGAATTCCAGAGAAGGACCTGCAGAAATCCATCGCGGTGTGTAAAGACCTCATTAAAAACGCAGGATGAGAAAGAAGAGGGGGTGATCAGAGGCCGGGAGGAAATGGCAGGACCGCTGCCAATGAGGAATGGGCCCAATATCCCCTCGGCGTCCACGGTTTTTCCAAAGCTCAAAAAAGGCTGGGGAGCGCCGGGAGAGGTGGGCCGTTGACCTTTCACAATGGAGGAAACATGGAAAAGAAGATCAAGAAAGCAGCAGTGCTGGGAGCTGGCGTGATGGGAGCAACCATCGCCGCCCACCTGGCGAATGTGGGTATTCCTTCCGTCATGCTGGACATCGTTCCGAACAAGTTGACGCCGGATGAGGAGAAGAAGGGCCTTACCCTCCAGCATCCGGCTGTGCGCAACCGCTTCGCCATCACGGGCAAGCAGAACTTACTCCGGGCGCGCCCCGCGGCCTTGGCCGTTCCCGAGTTCGCCGGCCTGATCGAGGTGGGAAATCTTGAAGACCATCTCGCCCGCTTGGCCGAGGTGGATTGGATCATCGAAGTGGTCGTCGAGAATTTGAAGATCAAGCAGGACCTGTTCAAAAAAGTGGCCGCCGTTCGCAAACCCGGGACCATCGTCAGCTCAAACACCTCGGGCATCCCGATCAAAGACATCTGCGTCGGATTGGACCCGGAATTCAGAAAGCACTTCCTGGGTACCCATTTTTTCAACCCTCCCCGGTATATGAAACTCCTGGAGATTATCCCGATTGCGGAGACCCTCCCGGAAGTGGTGGAATTCATGGCCTCCTTTGGGGAACGAGTCCTGGGGAAGGGGATCGTCTACGCCAAAGACTCTCCCAACTTCATCGCCAACCGGATTGGAATCTTCGGTATGCTCTATTTGATGAAGACCATGGTCGAGGACGGATATTCCATCGAGGAAGTAGACGCCATCACCGGCCCAGCCATGGGTCGTCCGAAGAGCGCTTCTTTCGGGACTACGGACCTGGTGGGCCTGGATACCTTTGCCCACGTGGCCAAGAATCTGTATGAGAACGCCACCAAAGATGAGATGCGGGAAGTCTTCAAGGTTCCCGATTTCCTGCAGAAGATGCTCGAAAAGAACTGGCTCGGCAACAAGACCGGCCAGGGCTTTTACAAACGGACCAAGTCGGAGGCGGGGAAAGAGAAACTCGTGCTCGATTATAAGACCATGGAGTATCGTCCCTCCCAGAAGGTTAAATATCCCTCCCTGGATGCCGTCAAAACAGCTTCGGGTGCCGACAAGGCCAAGGCCTTGATCTATGCCGAGGACCGGGCGGGCCAGTTCGCCTGGAAGATCACCAGCGAATCCCTCCTCTATGCGGCTCGCAGGATCCCGGAGATCGCCGACGACATTTACAACATCGACAATGCCATGAAGTGGGGGTTCAACTGGGAGGCGGGACCCTTCGAAGCCTGGGATGCGCTGGGAGTCGAGCAATCGGCGGCCCGGATGAAAAAAGAAGGGAAGACTCTCCCGCCCCTGGTGAAGACCCTTCTGGCCAAGAAAAAGAAAACCTTCTACCAGAAGAAAAACGGACAAGTTTACTTCTTCGATTTGAAGTTGGGGCGATACAAAAAAGTTCCCGAGAATCCTGAAATCATCCTCCTGCCCCCGCTCAAAGAGCGCCAAAAGGTGGTCAAGTCGAATGCCGGCGCCAGCCTCATCGACCTGGGAGACGGCGTGGCCTGCCTGGAGTTCCACACCTACATGAACGCCATCGGCCAGGAGATCATCGAGATGATCCACGAGTCCTTAAAGATCGTGGAGAAAGACTTCGTGGGCCTGGTCATCGGAAACCACGCTGAGAGATTCTCTGTCGGGGCGAACCTGCTCATGCTCGTGGGAGAGATTGCCAAGTCCAACTGGGCGGCCATCGAGGCGGCGGTCAAAGCCATCCAGGATGCCATGATGGCCATGAAATATTTTGATAAGCCCGTCGTGGCCGCTCCCCACGGGATGGCCCTGGGGGGTGGTTGCGAAGTCTGCCTATCCAGCCATCGCATCGTGGCCGCTCTGGAGACCTACATGGGACAGGTAGAAATCGGCGTGGGGCTGCTCCCGGGAGCTGCGGGGAACAAGGAAATTTATATCCGGTGCATCGAGGGGATTCCTGACGGGGTAAACGTGGATCTTCTTCCCTTCCTGCGGAAGGCCTTCGAGAACATTGCCATGGCCAAGGTCTCCACCAGCGCTGAAGAGGCCAGAAAACTGGGGTTCCTGCGGCCGGCCGACAAAGTCACGGCCAACCTGGATCATCTGCTCTACGACGCCAAACAGACCGTTCTGGCCATGGTTCAGGAAGGGTTCCGACCGCCCCGGCCCAGGCTTATTCCGGTAGCGGGGGACGGCGGACGGGCGGCCATCAAATATATGGTTAACACCATGCGCCTGGGTGGATTTATTTCTGAATATGACGAGTTCATCGCCGGCAAGTTGGCCTATATCCTCACCGGCGGAGATGTTTTGACCGGGGCCATGATAACGGAACAACAAATGTTGGACCTCGAGCGGGAGGCCTTCGTCAGCCTTTGCGGGGAGAAGAAGACTCAGGAGCGCATCACCCAAATGCTCAAGACCAACAGGCCGCTGAGGAATTAGAAGGAGAATATCAATTTAACAGCCGAAAAAAACCGCTAAATTTCATTGAGAAATGAAAATTGATGATCTCGTAAAAAGTCGTCACTCCGGTGGAAACCGGAGTCCAGAGAATTTTTAAGTATTTGAAATAACTGGATTCCGGCTTTCGCCGGAATGACAGAAATACGTCTTTTTAGACTTTTTACAAGATCATCAAAATTTCAAAATGAAAAAGTAAATTTTAGGGGGGAATGCCCGTTATTTTTTAGGTTAGCCATTT
>Ga0315284_10007494_pt1 | contig 15604 bp, 13 predicted proteins | sample YL17G09_16_MG_FD_203696 | JGI IMG/M metagenome (GOLD analysis project Ga0315284, IMG submission 203696) | Sediment microbial communities from Yellowstone Lake, YNP, Wyoming, USA - YL17G09_16 | ecosystem: Environmental > Aquatic > Freshwater > Lake > Sediment | place: USA: Wyoming | collected... | reverse complement strand
CGTGTCTTGACAGCCTCTTCAATAATGAGGGTCAGCGCCTGCGCCAGAGGCGCATCGAAGGCGGCATCCATCGCGAGCCGTTCATCGGTGATTTCATCTGAAATGGCGACGTTGGAAATCTGTTTTTCTATTTCACCGTAACCTTTGTAATTCAGGTCGATGGCTTCTCTTATTTCATCGACTCTCCCTGCTATGGGTCTGACTCTCATCCTGGTATTGGCAGCGATAGCCTCCAGCGCAAAAACATCTGTCGGGTCTGCCATAGCTATGGTTAATGTGTTATTGGCAATCGAGAGAGGTATCACGTTGAGCCTTCTCGCCATCACTTCAGGAATCAGTTTTAATGTCTCAACTTCCGGGATTAGTTTCGCCGGTTTGGCTAAAGCAGGGGTAGCGGGCAATGTACCCTGTTCTGACTTGGCAGGTTTTGCCGCTTGCACTGCCGGTTTCTTCTGGGACACTGTCTGAACAGTTGATTCTTGCTCAATCTGAATGATTTGTATCGCATATTTCTGCGCAAATTGTCTGGCTTCACGGCTAAGAGGCGTGGATATGGCAATGGCTTTGTCACTGACACCTACATCGTAAGACTTAACTTCAAAAAGTGAAACCTGCTCCAGAGCTATTTCCTTTTCTCCATTCAGGAAATCTATTACCAGTTTGTGGCCGGTGATCGTGTCATCCTCGTAAGCTATTATGTCAAAACTGTACTCAGTCCCTGATTTGCCCTTAATCTTGACCGAGCGTTCGACTCTATAATTTAAATTTTCCAGGGCTTTTATTAATTGGTTCCTGGTTTCGAATGTAGCGGACCCAGCTAGTTTGATTGGCTGCGCGGGTCCTTCCTTTACAAGGGTTTGAACTTCTTCGCTACTGATGATTTTCATTCGCTGATGCTGAGCCAGCCGCTGTGCCTCATGGCTCAGTGGAGTGGTGACAACGATAACACTGCCGGTCAGCCCGACATCATAAGCCCGGTTGGCGCAGTTATGAAGAAAGTTTATCCTCGTTTTTTCGTCACCTTCGGGAACAACGGCAACACCGATAGAGTGGCTGGCAAAACCCGCATCACGCCGGGCTAACATATCGAAGGTATGCTCCGCCCCTGATTTCCCAAGGACTTTAACGCCCTCGGTTGTCTTGTAGCCGCGCTTTTCCAGATATTGTTTAATCAGGTCTTTTTGCGCCGAGCTAGAGTCCAATGTGGTAGTGACCATTTTTATTCTGTATCCCCTATTCTCCCGCAGTGGTGCTTCACGCAGCTCTTATTCTACCGGCTAATCGATTTCATATTTAATTCGCTATCGTGATTGTCAGAGGCTTACTGGCTGTGTAAGCCCAGCTATCAGTTACCGTAACCGTAAAACTCCAGGTTCCAGCTGTGGTGGGCGTACCGTATATCTGGCCGCTTGACGGATTGAGTGATAGTCCGGGGGGAAGACTGCCTGTGGTTATTGACCAGATGTACGGCGAGGTGCCACCGGTTGCTTGTACGGATACCGGTGTGTTCGGTACCTTGGTTCCGTAACCCTGGTTCTTCTTGCCGTTGGGCAGGCTAGTTGTGGTAATCGTCAAGAGAGCCTTTGTTGTAAATGAAAAGTCTTTGGATTTGCTCGTTCCCCCGGAATCTGTTACCGTAACCGTAAAACTCCAGGTGCCGTAAGGAGGGGTGCCGCTGATGACACCGGTTGCCGTGTCAAAGGCTGCCCAACCAGGTAAGGTTCCTCCAGTGATTGACCATGTATAAGGTGTGATGCCTCCGATAGCAGCTATCGTCTGCGAGTAGGGCACGCCTATCATGGGATCACGCAACGATGTAGTGGTAATGGCAAGTGGCTCATTTATTGTAATATGCAGGGGGCTGGATTTAGTGCCTCCCAGGGCATCAATTACTGCAACAGTAAAATTGGAAGTGCCTACCGGACCAGTTGGCATGCCGCTGATGACACCGGTTGAGAGTGACAGCCCGGCCGGGAGACCACCGCTCGTTATTGACCACAAATAACCAGCTTTGCCTCCAGTGGCACTCAGGGTCTGGGTGGGATAAGCGATATCAACCACACCATCGGATAGCGACGTCGTGGAGATGGTAAGCGCGGGCCAGATCGTGATAGACAGTCCCAGTTTGGAAGCGGTAGCCCCCAGAGCGTCTGTTAACGCGACATCAAAACTGGAAGTACCTTGTGCAGTTGGGGTACCTCCAATGACACCGGTTGCTGGATTAAGGGTCAAACTAGCAGGCAGAGCTCCGGGCGTTATCGACCAGGTATAAGGTGTTACCCCTCCCGTAGCACTCACGGGTTGCGAGTAGGCCAAACCGATCTCCCCATCGACGAATGACGCAGTAGAAATCACAGGCAAAGAGTTGATTTTGATGGATAGGATTTTAATGTCAGATTCCGAAGCGTTATCCAACACCTTAGCGGAAAAACTAAAGACGCCTGTTTCGCTGGGTGTGCCGTTAATGGCACCAGTTGACGCATCGAGCAAGAGTCCGGTCGGTAGACTGCCCGCGGTTACTGACCAGGTGTACGGCGAGGTGCCACCGGAAGCGGTCAGGGTTCGGGTATATAGGATATCAAACTCACCTTCGGGCAGCGGGTCTGTGGATGTGATAATCGGTCCCGCGATGATTGTAATGGCTAACGACTTGGTGTTTGTAGCGCCAACACTATCAGTCACCTGAAAGGTAAGCGGGGTCGGACCGCCGGCTGCGGTTGGCGTGCCGCTGAGGATACCGGTTGCTGGAAAGGTTAAGCCAGCGGGTGGAGTCCCGGCCGTGATTAACCAGGTATATGGTGGTGAGCCCCCCGTAGCAGATAGTGTTTGAGAGTAAAACACATTCTTTTGCCCGGGAGCCAAGGATGGGGTTGTGATCGCTAAACCCGTAGACGCTCCGCCGGTTGCACGGTTAATCTGCCACGTCCGGATTGGCCAGATACCCGGTAAACTGCCATCATCTAGAGGGAAATTGAGCCCATCTATCGGGGGGTCGGTTAGCGTAAGGTGATTACCCGGATGTAGGTCGATATTGATTAATCCTGCTACTGACCCGTAAAAGTTGCCGTTAGGCTGAAACTGTACGGAATACGAAACATCAGAGAGAGACATAAGAAAGACAAAATCATTCGGACTGGCGGTTGACAGGTTTGGTTTGAACTGAATCTGCCCCTCAGCAATAATACAGCCAGACCCAATCAACTTACAGCTGGCGTCTATCAAAAGATCGCCCTTGACATAGATGGTATTCCTATTAAGGTCAAGAGTGAAATCTTTGCTGCCAGACTTTCCTATTGTTAGATTCCCATTAACATAGACAGTACCGTTAGCAACTCCCGGCAGTGGTACCCCGTTGCCGAGAACTGCTGAAACAGGGTTAACAGTACTATTTAGAATATCTAGCGTTCCAGATGGTGGAGTCGCATGAAGGGGTCCTATAATATTCTTGCCGACACCGCTAACATCCCAGACGTTTACAGAGTTTGAGACACCAGCCTGTCCCGCGTATAATGCTCGCAAGCTAGGTGCGGCGAATGGCCATAAGGATGTATCATAGGGATAAACAACTGGTCCATTTACTTCGGTGCCACCTCCCCACAGAATATACACATCATCCCCACCAGTGGCGGCGTTAGTCCACAAACCAAATATCTTCGTAACATAAGATTCAATCGTCGTATGTGAATCACTTCCATTTGCGGTTGATATTATCTTGAAAATCCTACTGAAATTTTCATTCCTGATACATACTACGTCAACTGTTGTAGCTTTATCATTTACATTGAGGGGATAGGGGGAGGTCAAGCTATCGCCTGCGATCGGAGGTACATGATTGAAAGGCATATTAACAAAATCATTAGTCAGCTTCCAGATTGCGTACCGGACACCAGCGTCAGCCGCGGAAAGTTGTTCCGTTCTATCTTCAGTTATCTGGGTGGTTTTCAATGAAGTGGAAGCATAAGTCAGGGTGCCGACCATAATGGTGCTACCCAAAACAAGTAAGATTAAGACCAGAGGCAGGACCTGACCACTTTCGCCTTTGACCAGCTTACTCAATGTCCTTATTAGCCATTTATTATGCTGCATACTTAGCTAATCCCTCAATGCTATCTCGCGGGTCTCATCTGGATTTCAAACGTCCTTTTTTCCGTTGCGGGATGCGCACCCGAGCCCACGGTAGCAGTGATATTTATTGTCAGGGCGTTTATCACTTGAAGACAAATTGGTGTCGGGTCATTCGACATCTTACATTTATTAAACGTGCGAGTTACCGAAGTAATATTCTGAGCGACTATGACTGGATTACCTGCGACTCCGTCAACAGTCTCGGTACGAACGAGGTTGGTACCATTAATCGTGTAACTGACTTCGTAGGTATGGGTAGGGCTAGAGTAATTATTAACCCAATCCAGTATAATGGCATCTGGAGAAGGCCCCAGGACACCAGCTCCGATATTGGGTGAATTTACTGCTTGAGCCTCTTCAGCATCACGGACAATCCAGTCGCCGGCGTTCCGCACGTTGTTGATAGCGGTCATCTGGTTACTGCTGGTACGACTACCGCTAAAGACCTGGGTGACACTGGTTGCGATTGCCACACCGATGATACCGATGATGGCAACACCGATGACCATTTCCACAGCTGTAAAACCGCCCTGGTTTTTGACTATCCGTCTAAGATTTCGCCACATTTTCATTTACGCCTGTTTGTTAAGGAGATGCCTTGGTCGGATTAACCTTATACCCCACCAATGTAACTGGGTTGGGATTATTGGCTTGATAAACCTTAAGTGTAATTTTCTGAAGACCTAAATCGTTCACTGTGTCAGCACCTGCGCCATCAATTAAAGCTACTGTTACAGTCATGGTATAAGGAACAAGAACTTGTTGATCGGCACCTCTCAAAGGATCATCAATTCTCATGTAAGCGCCAGTAGGATCGTATGGCTGAGTATGTATGAATTCTATTTGGCTTTGCGCTAACGCTAGAGCGGTAGATATTTTGTCAGCAGTAGCGCTAGCTTTGAATGAAGTTGATATACCTACCAGAACCGCGACTCCTACCACGCTGAGCAATGCGATTCCGATGACAGCTTCAATCAGCGTGAAACCGTTTTGTTCCCGCACTATTCCCGGCTTACGAAGCTTTGTCAATCTGATGGTCAATATCATACCCCGCTGTCTAGGTCAGGTGGACCCCAGGTTTACTGTATACAACAATATGACAAGTATGGGTTAAACGTCAAGATTAACGCCTAATTCTTATCAGAAATTTGATACTTCTCCGGTCCGAGTGGTGTCGTCATCCTGAGACCCATGTGGGGTTGGTGGTAATAATAGCGCTCTAGGAACAATTCTACCATATTCTGGCATCCGGGGAGGTCCTGCATATGGTAATTCTGCCAGCCCAGGCGTCGGCACCAGAAGAATATCGGCTTCCTTACTGAAAATTACACGTTTTTCCAACTATGTTCGAGCACTCTGTTACTGGGCAGCCTTGATTGTCGTGCCCTTTTTATCCTCCGTATCCTTAATACTGGCATTCTTACCAAGCACTACCTGAATCCTTTCCCGCTTGTCTCCGCCCTGGGTATCAGACCCGGCCGAATCAGACATTTCGGTGACCTGCTCTACCTGTGGCAGTGTCTTCAGCAGTTCCGCCAAAGGTGAAGGCTCATTCAGGAAGACCCTGATGAGGGGATTAGGCGTCTCCGGGAGAAGGTCGGTGGTTTTTACCTCCGGCAGACTTTCGAGGCGTGAAATTAAATCCATTATTTTCTCTATGTCCAATGGCGGTAGGACTTCAATTTCCAACCACGGAATGTGGTCGAGCAACGCCCCTTTTTCACCTTCGGACAGAGTGGGCGCCGGCTTACCCTTAATTTCTACCGATGCGGTGCGTGACGGCACGCGGTTACCAAACGACACTGGTTCAAACTTTGCGCCGAGTGTCATTACATGCTTCTTGATACCATCGATATTGGCGAGTAGTTCATTCTGCAGTTTCTGGGCAAGACTGGCGGCTTCAGACTTGATTGCGTCTAGTTGCTCTTCTCGCACTAATTTCGCCTGCCTGTGAGCTTCTGCCTTAATGACTTCCGCTTCTTTCTCTGCGGCGGCTTTTGCCTCAGCCTTTTTTCCTTTGATTATCTGTTCGCTATCTTGTTCCGCCTTGGCCCGAATTTTGTCCGCTTCTACCTTAGCCTGTTCGGTGGTCTTTTTCATCATCAGCTGGGACAGATTATTCGCCTCAATGACCGTTTTTTCGGCTAGCTCAGTCAACGCTGAAAGGTGTTCCTGGCGTTTCTGGAGTACGTCACGTTGGCCAATGAGTTCATCAACATAAGATGTCACTTCTTCCACATCCAGCCCGAGTTTAGTGCTTCTAAAAACACGACCCCCCAGATGAAAGACATCATCACCCGGCGTGGCGCCGTTTGCCCCGTTACCATGATTGTGAGTATTGCTGTTACCTTCGTTTTTCTGCATGGTGCACCCCCACATTAGACTGCGTAATATCGGCTGTACAGCCTAAATGTAAAACTATACAATATGCCTGTAAATAGGTAAGTTGTATATATGCGGATAGTCATTTAGTTTAAATCCCTCCCTCATAACGAGTTGGAACTATGGTACTACCGAAATAATGCTTAAGTAGTACTATTGTGGAATACACAGAATCGATAAGTTTCATTATGCTTAAGGGGAAGTAGCATGTATTCGGCAGAGGAGTGTAGAGATGGAACTGGATAAACTGCTCAAGCTAGTCATAGACAAGGGGGCTTCAGACCTGCATTTGGATGTCGGTAGCCCCCCGGTGCTACGCATTAATGGAATATTGCTCCCGCAGGAAGAAATACCACCTTTGATGCGTCAGGACGTACAAACAATATTTGAACGTGTCACGACCCTGGAGCAAAGGGAGCTGTTCCAGAGAGAAATGGAATTAGATTTTGCTTACAGTTTTTTTGGACTAGCCCGGTTCAGAGTTAATGCTCTACGTCAAAGAGGAACGGCGAGTCTTGCCTTTCGCGTGGTGCCCATCAGGGTTCCAACCATCGATGAACTAGAGTTACCCGCAATATGTAAGAAGATTATTCTCAAGAAGGCTGGACTTATACTGGTAACCGGCTCCAGCGGTGCCGGCAAGTCTACCACACAGACGGCTATGATTGATTACCTTAATCAAAATGCCAGGCGGCACGTCATTACCATCGAGGACCCAATTGAATACATTCATGCTAATAAAAAATGCCTTATTGTCCAGCGCGACCTGGGAGATGATACCAAGTCCTTTGATACTGCGTTTACGCATGCCCTTCGTCATGACCCAGATGTAATCGTCCTGGGAGAAATGCGCGACCTGTCTACAATAGCTACGGCACTGCGCGCCGCCGAGACCGGCCACCTGGTTATCGGCACACTCCACACGACTGACGCTGTGAGGACAATCAACCGTGTAATTGACATATTCCCACCTTCACAGCAATATCAAGCAAGGCAACAACTCGCCGAAACACTTGAGGCAGTATTATCACAGACCCTGCTAAATCGCATTTCTGGTGGGAGGATTGGTGTTTTCGAAATCCTTTTAGCCAATGACGCGGTGAGAAATGTCATCCGGGAAGGCAAGAATCATGAAATATATAGTGTGATGCAACTTGGTTCCCAGCAAGGGATGCGCACCATGGATGAATCGCTCGTCGAATTGGTAGGGAGGTATGTTATCACACTTGAAGAAGCGCTGACAAGGAGTCTTCATCCGGAACAACTTAGAAAGATGTTCGAAACGCCAAACGGAAAAGACAGGGTGCTGACGACATCAAGAAAAAGTTAGCTCTGACCATAAGACCGCCATTATAGCCACCTTCCCCGGCAAGCGGGGCAGCACTTCTCTGCGGGTGCAGAGAGCGTTCCGTAATGACACCCAGAGCGGCAGTAGCGGTCCTCGCAGGCAAGTAACCGGCCAAACTTGTCACTGTCCGCAGATACAGCAAACCCGTACCCATAATATCGTTCCCGCGAAGATATAGCCCTCCTACCGCCGGGGCTTAGTGCGAGAGGGGGCGCCAGGCTCCCCTAAACAAACCCATCCCTTTGAGTGCTGTTGCCTTCACGCAGTCCGGTATACGTTCATGCGGTCGATATTGTAATGAAACACCCTGCCTCTTGACAGGTATGCCTATAATAGCGGCACCTCGTATTCAGCGGCGCTGGTCTCCGGGGAAGCGGCTTTACTGCTGGCGGTGGCATCGGACCGGAACGGCGACGGAAATGCTGCCGGAGAGGTCAGGGACGCCATCCTGCGCAGTACAGAAATGCGAGCTGATGGCGCAGACGCCGGCCGCATCGATGTCACGAAGGCAGTCGATGCTCTAATTGCCTCTCGTTGACCCCTTTCACTGTGCCACAAGCAAACCAGCTATCCAAATTCACGCCTTGCCTCTGCCATTCCCGCAATTCATCGTAAGAACTTATGACATTCGGCAACGGTGACATTACAATCTTTCCATCCGTAGTAGTTAAGTATGTTCCGTTTCCGGGCACCTGCACTGAGCGGCGGTTGCCTGACCGTAATCTTGAGTTCTCTGAAGAAAACAGGGGTGCACGGCTAATATGGCTGGTTATATGATTAGAAGGAGCGTGCTGATTATCCCCACGTTTTTTTTCGTTACGGTACTGGTCTTCTCCCTTGCGCGATTCATCCCCGGCAGTGTCATTGACCGCATGGTGTCTGAAATGGCGGGTTACGGCATTGAGCAAGGCGGAGAGAAAATCGATGAGACGGCAATCCGGCACCAACTCGGCATGGACGTCTGGATGGACACGGCCCTGAAATTCAAGGTTACCGGCCAGCAGGACTAGGTGTGGATTTGCAGGTGGCTCCTGGTATGCCGTATCTAACACACACCAGACTGACCAGCCGAAAGCTGGAGTGGTAAGAGGGCGTTGCCTTTTACAGATTATTCCCTTTCCCTCCCGTAAAGGGAGCGGGCTGGGGTGAGGGTGGTTGCGGACATATCGGGGCGTGCGCAGAAAGCGACCGGGACAGCCTTTCTATGGCAGCTAGCGGGATTTCGGAAGCACCACAAGGGGGGCACTTGATGAAAGCGCCCCCCTTCTTTTTAACGGGATGTCGCCTCCAGAAAAGTCGGCCCGCCGGCGGTTGCTTTACCGCAAAAATGCTGGTAATCTGAAAATACGTGAGAGGGAGGTGGACGCCATGCAGTGCAGTCGTTGTCATAAAGAAATAACTGAAAGTCAGGCTTATGTAAATAAGGGAAAAGTCTATTGCGAGGATTGCCTGATGGACATAGGGCTGTCAGGCCGGGAATGTGACCCGTGGGCGACGTATGTGGACCACCGTACGCGGGAACAAGCCGGCATGAAAGGCACGGAAGGCCTGACCGAGATGGAAAGACAGGTCTACGACTTCGTAAAAGGAAAAGGCAAAGCCACCCGCCAGGAGGCAATGAAAGCCCTGAAAATGACCGATACGGAGCTCCAGCTTCAACTTATCCCCCTGCTGCATGCCGACATGGTGAAGGAAAAGAGCGAAGGGGGTCAACAATTCCTGGTAGTTATTGATGCCAGCCACGACCAGTTCCACCGCGGGAAGGTATAGGAACGTCCCGTTCCCGCATCTGTAACTTTACATAAAGTCCACTGTGCCTGACTGCCGGTAACCTGTAAGTACTCCCGGTCGAGTATTGACTCCGCAGACACCTGTGCTATAATACCGTCGATATTTACCGCGGAGTGCATGAGAGGGGTGCGAAATGACACTGCCGGATTTCCGTCTAGATGGCAGAGTTGCCCTGGTGACAGGCGCCAAACGAGGTATAGGGAAAGGCATTGCGGTCACTTTTGCGGAGGCGGGCGCCGATATTGCCATCTGCGGCCGCACACTGGCTGAACTTGAGCCGGTGGCAAAAGAAATCCGGGCGTTCGGCAGGAAAGCTATCGCGGTGCAGACCGATGTGTCTGTAAAGAGTCAGGTGGAAAGTCTGGTGGACCGCACTGTGGCGGAACTTGGACCCATCGATATCCTGGTGAACAACGCCGTGGTTTACGCCCGTGGAACCCTCCATGAAATGCCCGAAGCGGAATGGGACCGCACGGTTGATATCGGCATGAAAGGCTATTATCTGTGCGCCCAGGCGGTGGCGACGCGAGTGATGATTCCGCGCAAGAAGGGGTGCATTATCAACCTTGCCAGCACCGCCGGCATCCGGCCGACCGGCAGGCAGGGCGCCTACAGCATCATCAAGGCCGGTGCCATCATGATTACCCGGCTCCTTGCCGTGGAACTGGCCGAGTATAATATCCGCGTCAATGCCCTGGCGCCCACGGTGGTCAAAACGGAGGGTATCAACGAGGCGCTTATGCGCGGCTTCATGACGCAATTGCCGCTGGGCAGGCTGACGGAACTCAGAGAACTGACCGCCGCGGCGCTTTTCCTGGCATCGGACGCGGCGAGCTACATCAGCGGGCACACGCTTATCGTTGACGGCGGCAGGATCAACACGTTCCCGCGGCCGCCGATGGCGTAAAGTCAGCCCCGCTCCTCGATGTACCCGCCCAGGATGACACTGGCCGCCGAAGTGCTTTCTTCCAGCTTCTCCGGTGCAACCAGCAGCAAAGACACGTTGTCGTTGCCGCCGAACCGGCTAAATGTCCTATCGAAAATGGTCTCGCGGTAGTATGCGTTGCAGTCGACGAGTATGCGGCGCACCATATCTTCCGGGTCGCCATTTATGTAAGGACGCAGGGCGTTTTCCAGCTTCCGCAAGGGGTCGGCGTGCACCATGGACAGGATGCCATCGCTGGCAATGAGGAAGAAATCGCCCGGCTCGCACCGGATTTCCTGTGATTCAAAGGTGGCATACGGTGTGCCGATGAAGTCCTGACAGCCGCGTATTATCCTGATAGTACCTCTGCTGGCGTTGCCATGGAGCAGGAAGGTGTCCCCGGCAATAATGACCTGTGCGATTCCGGGCCGGTCCTCGGGGACATGTACCAGGCTGAGTGTGGCGCCTTCTTCCGGGCGAGTCTCCCTGTTCAGGCGGTTGAAATAGGCATCCAGGTCATCGGAGGCAGTCCGCAGGTAGCCGTCCAGCCGTTCAAAAAGACGCCGCGAGCCCGTGGTAATACCGGGCGGGTCGGAGATGGCGAAGATTCTTCTAGCAGGATTGATGTAGAGACAATCGCTATTGTAGACATAGCTGTTTATACCCACCATGATATCGACGAAAACGGTATCAGCGCCGGGGTGAGTGGCGCCACAGAACCCCGGTCCGCTGACGAGCGGCCAGGTGATGGTTTCTTCGTATCGGGGCAGGGATTGCCATAGCCGTTCGTACTTGCTCTGGAGGTGGTCCGGCGCGTTCTGTTCGAAGCGGTTGAACAGGTCGGGGTGAGACTGGAAGGTGCCTTTTTCAAAGACGGGATAGTTCTGTGTACGGATGCTTTGAGCCATGTGGCGGCGACTTCCTAGATAAGCTTCTTCTTAAATAAGAATACCAGAATCCCGCCCGCGATGACCACTGCTCCGCCCGTCGCTGCGGCTATAACAGGCCAGTTGCCGGACCTGGCGGAATCCCCGGCTGGCGCGGTGGATACGGTGGGCTTGGCTGTCTTGGATATGAGCAGGTCCCAGTCTCTTTATGCCTGGTGCAGACGGCCACAGTGGGGACAGCGGATGGTGCGGCCGCGCAGTGCCGGGGGTATCTTCAGCCTGGTGCCGCAGTTGCAGTCAATAATCTGGTAGTCGTTGAGCTTGAACATGAGGTCGGAGACTTCGCGGGTGCGTTCTACTTTCTCGGTAAAAGGCTCAACGGGTCCGGTTTCAGTGGTCGGCGCGCGGGCAGCCACGGCGGCGGTTAGAGATGCCGTCTGTGGCGAGATGATCCCGCCACGCGTCCCTTTCACCTGCTGGTACGCCTGGTTGTAGGAAGCGTAGGAGACATTTCCGGCCATCGCCCGCAGAATGCGGATGCGTTCCTGGATCGGCGGGTGAGTGCTTGTCCAATCGGTCGGCCTTGTGCCGCGCGACCTGAACGGGTTGATGATGTACATGGGTGCGGTTGCCTGGTTGGCGTTCTTGACCGGCTGTGTGGACGCACCCAGCTTTTCCAGCGCGGCCGCCAGTCCTTCGGGATTGCGAGTGTATAGCGCCGACGAGGCGTCCGCCAGGTACTCGCGGCGGCGGGAGATGGCAAGGTAGATGAACTGGGCGAAGATGGGCGCCAGGATCATCAGTACGATGGCAAAGACAACGATGATGACGGCGCCGCCACCACCGCTATTGCGCGAACTACTGCGGCGCCCGCCGCCCGACATACCGCCGAACATCATGATGCGGGAGCCGTAATATGAAAGGATAACGATGGTGCCCAACAGGACACTGCAAAGCGCCATCAGCAGGACGTCCCGGTTTTTTACATGCCCGATTTCGTGGGCGATGACGCCCTGGAGTTCATCGCGGTTCAACTTCTGAAGTAATCCTGACGTAATTGCCACCGAAGCGTGGTTCATGTCGCGGCCCGTGGCGAAAGCATTGAGCGCCGGGTCGTCAATAATGTACACTTCCGGCATCTTATCAAGCTGGGAGGCGATCTTCATTTCCTCGACGACGTTATAGAGGCGCGGATGGTCCTCCCTCTTGATTTTCCGGGCGCCCGCCACCGATAGCAGGATGCTATCTCCCTGGGTGTAAGCCACCAGGTTCAAAAGGCCGAAGACAACTAAGGCGATGACCAGTCCCGCGATGCCATTGCCGGCGATGGCATAGCCAAGCAGCCAGCCGAGCGCGATGAGGAAAATCCCCATCGCGCCCACTAGCACAAACGAGCGTATGCGGTTAGAACGGATTTGTTCCCACATGGTCTGCCGCTAAAAACTGACTTTAGGTGCCTTTTTCTCTGCTTCCGATTCCGTCGCCTGCAGAAATTCCTGTTCCTTGGTGAAGTTGAACATGCTGGCGACGATATTGGACGGGACTTGCTGAGTCTTATTGTTGTACTGGAGCACCGAGTCATTGTACGCCTGCCGGGAGAAGCTGATCCTGTTTTCGGTACCGGTCAGTTCTTCCTGTAATGCCAGAAAGTTCTGGTTGGCTTTCAGTTCGGGGTATCTTTCCACCACCACCATGAGGCGGCCCAGTGCCGCTGAAAGTTCGCCTTCGGCCTTGGCGCGGTCGGCAATCGGGGCGCTTCCAGCCTGCTGGGCGGAGGCGCGAGCTTTGGTTACCGCTTCCAGGGTGGAACGTTCAAAGTCCTTGTACCCTTTGACGGTCTCCACCAGGTTGGGAATGAGGTCCCACCTTCGTTTCAACTGGACATCGATCTGCGCCCACGCATTTTTAACCGCGATGCGCGCCCTGACCAGTCCGTTATAAGAGCCCCAGAGCCAGAGTACCGCGATGACGATGATGCCAAGGACAATCAATAGATATATCATGCATTCACCTCCATTACCTCAATCTGTAACACATGATTATTAAGAAATCATTAAACGTGGTGTGCCTTCAATACTTCCTTCATGAAGCTGAAAACGTGCCCATGCCCGGCGCCGGGGTGAGACCTTTCGGCGAGAATGAGCACCACCTGGTCAACCTCACCGCCATCAAACCAGATACCATCACCGCGCCCGCAGGCATCAATGAGCACGCCGCGCCCGTTGCCCGCATTGACCTTTTTCATGTTCCTTCTGCAAATAGGGCACCGGCGTTTTTTCTCCGTGGTGGTTGCCTCTTTCGATTGCAGGAGGCTGTGGAGATAGGTTATCTCGCCCCCGGACCCGGTCTTTTCCAGCAAAAGCTCAAGCTCGCCGGCATCAAACCAGACGCCGTGACAATTGGCGCAGAAATCCAGTTCGGTCTTCTGGTATTCCACCACGATCATGGGGTTTTTGCAGGCCGGGCAAATCATTATCCTGACCTCGCTACTGTTTTTCCACCCACACTGATTGTACGGTGGGTTGAGGAAGGTGTCAAGAACTCCTGCGTGGGGCGGTGCAGCCGCGGCGCTCCGGGTAGCCGCTAAATCCAGTGGTCTATGTCTTTCAGGGTCTTCTTTATCAAATACCGGGCAACCGGAATTGCCCCGGCCGTTACGCCGAATATCATTACAAGGGCGGTCATGTCCATAATACGTCCACATCCACTTTCAATATTCTACAATAATTTTAGCGTTGCACAGTGGGGTGATTCATCATGCGCGGGAGTGAATCCGGCCTCCGTCTGCGGTAGGAATCGAACGTGCCTGAAGAGCTTCTTGAAGAAGCCACCCTGCCAGAGTAAAATAGTCAGGAGTCGGGCGCAAACTTGACATAAAGATGGCACGGAGCAATCGATGAATATAGGCATTGGTATCATCGGGCTGGAGCGGAGCGGCCGCACTACGGTCTTCAATGCGCTAACCGGAGGTGCGGCGGCCGAGAAAGGACATGCGGCGGCGGGTGCCGCGCACATCGGCACGGCGAAAGTTGCGGACCCGCGGCTCGAAGTGCTCACCAGACTCCTCCAGCCGAAGCGCACCGTACCTGCTTCCGTGACTTACAGCGATATCAGCGCGTCGGTGAAGGGGTTGGTCAAAGATAAAGGCATCGGCGGGCAGTTGCTGAACCAATTGAGCAGCGCCGATGCCATCATCAACGTGGTGCGGGCGTTCAAGGACGATAGCATTCCTCATCCGGAAGGCGGTCTGGATATCGAACGTGACATCGCCGCCATGAATCTGGAACTGGTGTTTTCCGACCTGGCTATCCTGGAGCGACGGCTGGAGCGCCTGCAGGAATCTCTGAAGGCGGCCAAACCGGCGGAACGGCAAGCTCACCAGAAGGAGCAGGATATCCTGGCAAAGCTGAAGGCGGCGCTGGAAAAGGATTCGCCCGTCCGTGAACTGGCGCTCACACCCGATGAGTCCCGCATCGTCAGTAACTTCCAGTTTCTCACCGCCAAACCCCTGCTGGTGGTCGTGAACACCGGGGAAGAGCAGTTGGGGGAAGCGGCGGCTATGGAAGACCGGCTGAATGCCCGGTACGGGCGGGCGAAGTGCCGCGTCATCAGCCTGTGCGCCAAACTTGAGGCTGAGCTTGCCCAGCTTGACCCGGCGGAAGCGAGGGAAATGCGCGAGAGCTACGGTCTCAAGGAGTCCGGCGCCGATCGTGCTGTTGCTGTTTCTAGCGCTCTGATGGGGCTGGTTTCGTTCTTCAGCACAGCGTCCGGAGAAGTAAGGGCATGGCCTATCCCGGCAGGCATGGAAGCGGTCAAAGCGGCCGGCAAAATTCACACCGATATGGAGAGGGGTTTCATCCGTGCTGAAGTGATCGCTTTGGCCGACCTGGTCAGGTGCGGAAGCATGGCGGAAGCGCGCAAAAAAGGCCTTCTGCGGATGGAAGGAAAGACTTACATTGTGCAGGACGGAGATGTCATTACCTTCCTTTTCAATGTTTAGGTGTTAATACGGAAATCCCTACGCACAACCTCTCATTGACGTCAATTCTCCGTTGATTGTAATATCGTTAGTTAATAATGAAAAAAGTCTTTGAAGAAAGCTCCCGGCTCGTCTTGCTGGCCGGAATTTGCGGGGTTATCATCTGG
>Ga0315284_10007492_pt1 | contig 15604 bp, 16 predicted proteins | sample YL17G09_16_MG_FD_203696 | JGI IMG/M metagenome (GOLD analysis project Ga0315284, IMG submission 203696) | Sediment microbial communities from Yellowstone Lake, YNP, Wyoming, USA - YL17G09_16 | ecosystem: Environmental > Aquatic > Freshwater > Lake > Sediment | place: USA: Wyoming | collected... | reverse complement strand
TTGAGAGTCAATGCTGTGTGAGGCTTACACTGATTATAACAAAGCCTACCTACCTACCAGCACTATCGGATATAAGCCTCACACAGCATTGACTCTCAATGCCTGGAACAGTATCTGGCTCAACTCCTCCGTCTATCCAGTCGTCAATACATCTGGCGATACCCGTGTCATGCTCAGATCAAGTAATGACTACACTAATGTAGCTCCAGCAGCGACTTATTACTATACTCAATTCTGGCTGACCGAACCAAGCTATTTTGCCAAGCTGGTTGTCGTATATCATACTCCAACTGCCTTGACTCCCTTCCATCCTGGCCCTCTTGAGTCTTACTGGACTCTCAAGAATGACACATCCAGGTTCTCATTCGATTCTAATGGAGTTATCAAGACTAAGCTCAATGGAGTATTCTACTATCAACCTTACTGGATAGCTCATTTTGCAGCAGCAGCTTATTACAATTTCTATCATGCAAATAAAAGTATAGTCCTCAACGACTTCAGAAATCAGATAGCGTGGCTTAGGAATAATGAGACTGTCTTTGGCAATCATTCTATCTGGTATTATGATTTTGATAACCCCTGGGGCGACCCAAACAGAGACACTAATCCTTTCTGGTCTGCTCTCTCCAATGGATTCGGAATAGCTGCCATGCTGGAATCATACGCCCTTGATGGCATTGCCTCCGACCTCTCCGTTGCATGGAGGGCTTTGCTATCTTATCGCTGCTCTCTATCAGATCATGGCTTTGCTACTATCTGGACTGGCACGATATGGTTCGAGGAGGAGGCGGATAACTCTACCCCTGTCCTGGCCACTCCCTCCCATATCCTCAACGGCTTTATGCTCTCCCTGGAGTGCATCAATTATGTTTATACCTTCAATAGCTCGGCCTATGCTCTGGCTCTATTCAATGAAGGAATCTCCTCCCTTAAGTCCCATCTCCCAGAGTTCGATACTGGCCTCTGGCAAAGATACTCTATGCTGAGTCGTTACATATCCTCTGCTTACATGATCATCCATAGGGATTGTTTTACTAAGCTGGCAGCTATGACTGGAGATTCCTTTTTCTCAGATTGGTCTGACCGTTCCACTTGGATGTATTACTTAGCCAGCAGCGGATATGTCCCCTCCTCTGTCTCTGCCTCCAGCTCTGTTACTCCAGGGACTGAATCAAGGCTATACAACAGGTCAGGCATCTACTCTGGGGATTCCAGTTATTGGGGCGGTTATGTCTCAGAAAATGCTCCAGCTAATATCACTTATTACCTCGGGACAGTAGCCAAAGCCATCAACTTCATCGGATACTATGCCAGCAGCTATACGGATAACTCTCCCAGGAATTGGACTCTATACTCTTCCAATGACAGTTCGACCTGGGTTCAGAGGGCCAAAGTGATCAACTCCACCGACTATGATAAAGGAATCCTCCTCTCTCCTGGCATCTCTGCCAAGTATGTCAAAATCTCAATCTCCTCCACTATCTTGAGGACTCTAACCATAGTTGCTCTCGGGGAGCTGATAGTATCCAATATGGCTGTTGCTAACATGACTCAATTCAATACATCGGTCTCAGCTCACAGGTTCAACTCTACTGACGGCCAGCTCACAATCAATCAACCTATCGGCTCAATCGTCAGGATTGATAACTCCTCTGCCTGGTCTGGGAATCATACCTATTACCTTTCTGCTGGCCCCCATTATCTGGCTTTCACAGATTCCAACGGCTATTCTACCAGCCAGTCTGCTACGGTCATCTATGCTCAATCCTCCTCCGTAACAAACTCTGTAGAGACTACTGGCATATCTATCCAGTCAGAGATTCCCCATTCCTTTATCTCTCTGAACGGCCTCTATTACCTCAATCTCTCTATCAACCATTCCCAGATGCTGGGATTGGTATCCTTCTATCTAACAACCAATGCCTCCTGGCTGAACCTCTCTTGGTTCAACGGGACTCAGGCCAATGTCTCAGGAGTGGCCAATGTAACCGGGCTGTTCAATGTCTCTCTGAGGGCCAATGATTCTTACTCCTCAGCCTGGACGAATTGGACTGTGGCCGTGATCTGCTTACAGCTCGACTACTCCCCGAACCTCACAGTAACCCCCCTAATAGGTGGGGCCAGCATCTCCTCGACATCTGCAACTTATCTGAATGTCAGTTATGAGAACATCACTTGGCGGATATTCTGCAATACTTCTTTCGATCTGACAGTAGATGAATACAACCTTTCCGTTGAGAATGGGATAGCTGTTACATTCACGATCAACGGGACTTCCTGGTTCAATGTCTCTATCATCGGCCTCTTGGCCAACTGGTCTTATGAGCAACTGATTAACGCCTTCCTCAATACAACACTCGATACCGATGTAAACGCAACCCTGGGCTTCTCCTATTCCAATTCATCTCTCACTGAGTTCAGTCTGATAGCTCAACAGATCGATGCTCCGATAGGTGGAGATGACAACGAAACAATGCCCTTCGAGTTTACCCCTATGCTGCTGGTCATGGCTGGTGGGGCTGTCATACTTGCCCTCGGTATTATCGCCTGGAGGCCAGAGGTCATGATCATCGGGGGCGTGATAGTTGTGATATTCGCCTTCCTCGGTGGCTATCTTCCAGTGGTGATTTAGTTGTCGATTCTTTGGGGTTGGTTGCGTTGAGACCAGCCCACCTGATGCTTCTCTCCCTGCTTGCCCTGAGTATAGTCTTATCGGCCATCCCTGCCTCAGCTGACAGCAGTTCAATCGACCTCAAGAAATACTCTGGGGCTGATTATAAAATCTGGATCCCAGATAGGCAGTATGTCCAGGCAGCAGAGCTGTTCATCATAGTGAACTATGCGAACTCTGATCTGTTCATCAAGGTAACGGGCATCGAGGACAATTCTACCAGCCAAGATAATAAGACTTACTTCATGGCAACAGTGGCCCTGAGGGATTGCAGCATCATGGAGATTCCTTTTTCAGATGTCCAGACGACTTACTTCTTCTCAATCCTGGAGAATAATGTCCCGGTCTTTTCAGTAACCTTCTATCGGCCTGGCTCTTACCTTCCCCCGGCCAGAGATAATCAATGGACAATATCCCCGCCTCAGCAGTTCCAAGAGCCTAAGCTTTATCCCCAATCCTTCCTCGACCTCTTCACAAAGAACCTCACCTGGGAGCTGATCATCACAGCGACGCTAATCGCTGTGGTCGGTTCTCTCCTCGGGGTTGCCATCAAGTCCTGGAGCAAGTTCTTAGTGCCCTGGGATTTCGGCTCTGGAGCTGTCTATACGATCTTGATCACAGACGCATGGCATCATTGGTTGCCAATCCTCGGGGAGTTCAACAGGCTATGGTATATCCCCTTCATCATAGGATATTGGATTGGGTATCTCTACTTCCATCTCGACTATTGCATCCCCATACTTATCGACTCCAAAGAAAAGACTATGGTTCTCGACCCCCTGGTTGTCTATCAGGAGAAGGGCAAGACCTCCTGGTTCATCCAAGAGCAATCATTGAAAGCCCTCTTTGCCAGGATGCTCGGGGTCAAGCATGAGCTGACGGCAGACGGCTCTCTTGAGGCCGACTGGCGCACTTCGTCTAAGAGGCCATACTTCCCCAGGATAGTAACCAAAAGCATCTGGATTCAGAGGACTCACACATATCAGGAAGAGGTCGAGGTCTGGATATTCACCTTCCAGAAATGGACAACGGTATTCAGCCTGGCCAATGCCTCCCTCATGCCGAAGTATCTCTGGCTCGACTCCTCAAAGGCTTTCGATGAACTGAGCCTGAGGCTGCAATGGTCTGAGCGCGAGAGGATTCACCTGAGGCTGACATATAAATCCGAGGCCGTCAGGATGGCCTCGGACATGGTGGAGCATAGCATCAGGGTAGCGAGGGAGCAAGCGATCAAGGAATACTTTGAGACCCCCATCGAACCCTATACAGAGCCTGATCTGAACGAGCATGAGCTTACTGTCATCGAGAAGATAGAGACAGCCCCACAGCAAGCGATAGGTGAGGAAGAGGGGGCTGAGGAGGGCGATTCACGGCCCGAGGAAGAGGAGGCTCAGGAACGGCCTCCTAAGGGGTCTAAACAGCAGAATAAGAAGGGGAAGGTGAAAAAGGGCAATGGCAAGCGATAAAGACGCACATTTCATTGACAAGTTCAAACCTGATTCTTATGTGAAGGAAGGGCTGCGGTCAGGGGGGCAATTCCTCCCTACCAAGTCGGCCCTCCAGTTCTATGCGCTCGGGAGGGGGGTCTCAGAGCAAAGGGCAAAGGAATCCTCTGAGAAGATCAAGCAGATTGAACTCACAGGCTACCGGGTGGACATACCTGACAACGGTTCAGTCGAAGGGGTCATGTCAATGGTTGAGGCCATGCTCAAGTTGCGGAATCTCAGGAAGATGGGCTACCAGTTGCATATCCCGAGGAAGGGCGATATAAACATCATGGCTGAGTATGTGATCGCCATGCAGCAGAGGCTGGTATCTGAGCAAGCCGTCCAGGTATTCCTTTCGCTCAAGACCGATGAAAAGAACTTCTCGAATAAGGCAGCCGTCGAGCTGATGACTCGAAAGATATTCGATGATAACATGATGCTGGCCGGGGCCATATCCGAGAAGGTAACGACTGAGGGGGTGAGCAAGCGAAAGGATTCAGACTGATACCTAAGAGGGGCAAGCCCTGGAATCCCCTGATCACATTCGGCCTCTTGCTATGGCTGTCGGGCATCTGCTTTGCGACGGCAGCAATGACCAAAGACTGGATTGCGATCCTCATAGTGTCGGGCGTTCTTGTCGGACTGGCGATAAGGGGAAGGCCAAAGAATGAGCCATGACTTCGGAGATAGGCTGGCATACTGCCGGGCCAAAGTCCTCAACCTCAGGCAGATCACTCTCCCCCCTCATGTCAGAGAGACCCTTGCAGAGATTGACCATTACCTGGAGCATCTTCTCAAGGAATATCATTTCTCAAAGGGGCGGTTGAAGTGAGCCAGGCCCAGGACGACGGCCTTTATGATTGGCCCTTCTCCGACTCGGCTTATGAGTCCAGCCGTATGATGCACCCGGTCAATCTCAGGAACCTTACCAAGCTCTCGATGCAGACTCTCTTCCCCGACTCGAAGGACAGCAAGGTTGCACATCGGAGCTGCTTGCTTGTCGGGGATATGGAGGCTGGCAAGACGACCCTCCTCAATCACTTTGCCAGGTATGCCCTCGGCAAGTATGGCAGATCAAGAGTGAACCTGATTCCAGTCAATTCGATCAGGGAGGCTTTCGACTTCATCAATAAGCAGCTTATCCAGCTGATACTGATTGATGACGCAATCGCTCAGGCCAACAGCCGAACCAGCGGAAAGAACGCTGAGGATGTGGCCGACTACTTTAGGATACGGCATATTTTCGAGGAGGTCTCAGGGCTGACCACTGGCCTTGTCGCTACCGTCTATTCGACTCAGAGATACATGTCCCTCGACATTACTTTCCGCAACAGTGATGTAGTAATCTTCAAGAGCTGCCCGTCTGACCCTACTGACAGAAAGAAGATAAGAGACCAGATCGGGCAAGCCCCCTATGACTATCTCCGCTACATCACCAGCCGAATCAAACTCTTCAATGATGACGAGATCAAATCGACCTCTATCGTGCATCTCCCCTCGATTGAACTCACTGGCACTTTCAAGTTTCCATACTCAAGCCCTATCCTGCAATTCCCCTCAGAGGATGGCACGGCCCTTAAGTTCCGCATCTTCCCCTTCGATGCAATGGCAGAGCTGGCAAAGCTGGAGAAGTCAAAGGAGTGGAAGCAGCCCGTTCAAGTCTATAAGGCTGTGCGCTTCGATGATCGCACACAGGCCGAAGTAGCCAGCACTCTCTCCGAGTCCGGCAAGCCTATCCACCAATCGCAAATCTCTACCATGCTTAAGAAGGTCTCAGGCTCACTCGCAGAGACAGCAGGGAAGTCATACGAAACCTGGAAGGGCAAGCAGCTGGAGTCGAGGGGCTACCGGGTCAATCAGATGGGGGGCAAGGGACAGCCGGATATTGTCGCCTGGAATCCAAAGGGACTCAAGTTCATAATCTCCTGCAAGGTCTTTGATTCCGACAGGAGCTATTCATTGCCAGTCGCTCAGTTCGCTCCAGAGGTAAGGGAGGCTGCCAAGAGCAAGGCCATCCTCATGGTCTCAAGTTACAACCTGGCTGACGACTCCGAGGTTGATACTATCCTCGACGCAAAGAAGCTCAAGGATTCGGTCAAACTCAGGGACAGGCGACAACGCCAGTAATATGCAATATATTGAGATATTATCTCAATAATTGCGACCCCTGCCTTTGATAATTCATCAGATAAGCGGTCTCTCTCTTCATGCAGGGATTCGGTTTATTATCTCGAAGGCAGCTCTCCCATCTATGACTTCAAGGAAATGGTGGTCGTTTCATGATCAGATGTGGTGGGATATGACCGAAGCGGAGAAGATGCACAGGGTTAAATGGCTCGGGCCTGTGATCGTCATTGCTGCTATCATCCTTGCTTTGCTGTTAGTATTGAAGTTCACTGGCCATCAATGATTCTCTGAACCTCTTTGAGCTTGTCAGCCACCTTCTTACCCTTCGGGGTGAGACTGAAACTATACGCTATCCTCGGAGTCAATACCTTCTTAGCATTGACCAGCCCGATCTCCTTTAGGGACATGGCCAGTTGCAGAGCTACATAGTAATTGCTCTTGACTTTTTGAAGGTCTTTCGCTCCAACCTCCTCCTCCTGGTCAAGTAGGAGAATGAGACTGATAGCTCCATCTTTAGAAAGCACTGGCATTTCCGATTGTCGATTGTTCATTGGTATTTAGTAACTTCGATTAATGATTAATGCTTCGATTGATTCTAAGTATTACTTATCACTCGGAACCTTTAATACCCCCCCTGCCCATGTCGGATTTAGGACGAGTGGGCGAATGAACGCAACGATAAGTGCAACCTCGAAGGCTGGAACGGTCAAGCCGAAGATGAAGATGGATATGCCTTTGGCAAGAGCCATTGACAAGATCGCTGAGGCCCGGGAAACTTTCAGATTGTCAAGAGTCCCGAGAAGCTGGATTGCATCACTCAACCAAATCCTCACGGAATCTGATGAGGTGTTTGAATGAACAAAGAGGGCTACCAGGAGGCTCTAAAGGCTTTCGTTGCCAGCATCCAGTAGATTAGTGGAGGGATGGGCAAATGTCAATATCTCGGATAACGCTTGAGGGATGCAAGGATGCCATACCAGGAGAGAGACACCTTTCAGAGAAGGATACCGGAATATCTCTCGACTATGGCGACCAGGCGGTTATCCGAGAGCTATATCCAAGAGAGCAAGCGTGTGCTGATCAAGGCGCACGATCTGTTGAAGAGGGAAGGGAGAACAACGATTCCGAGGGAGATAGTGCCAGCCGATGTATTGGCCTACCTGGACTCCATCCAGGGCAGAGCGAAGTATCGGGAACAATGCATCATCACCCTCGGCCAGTTCTTGAGGCATTGCGGAAACCCGGTAGTCCAGGAAATGAACCTGAGGTTTCCAAGAGACCAAACATCGAAGGCGAACTGGTTAGAACCAGAGCAAATAGCCTATCTGCGATCACAGGCAAGGAAAGACCCCAAGCTGAACCTGATCTTAGAACTCGGGTTCAACTGCTTTGCCCGAAGGATAGGGATTCAAAGGCTGACGACAGCCGACGCTCTGGCGTGTGTCAATACGGGACTCCTGACGCTGAGGGAGAAGGGGCCGATGGGAGGACAGGCGAGAACCTTCTACTGCCACCCGGACACTCCAGGGGTCATCGAGGAGTATCTGGAATACAGGGCAGGACTCCTCGAAAGGGTCTGCTGTCAAGACCCGGGCAATCTCCTGATCTACACGAAAGGAGGAGAGCCGAGGGGCTACACGGACAACGGACTCGACAGGCTGCTGAGGCGGTTCTCCGAGAAGGTGGGAATCGACTTCGCTTATCACACCATGAGGCGATCTGGCCTCAGGGAGATATTCAAAGCGAAGGTCGATCTGCCCACAATCCAGAAACTCGCTGGCCATCAGCAGATAGACATGACCGTAAGATACATCGGGATTCGATTGTCGGATACTCAGGTGGCAATGGAGCAATATTCGGAGTATCAGAGACAGGCCGTGAAATCCGGCCCTGTCCTCAATGTCCAGCAAGTCGCATAGGCTCGAATCTGCCCGGGGCTACTCTCTCCCCTGGCATAACCGCAAGGGCCATAGTCGAAAGGTATTCCGAGTATGCGGATCTTCTCGAAAGCCTCCAAGAACTCGGGATAGAACCAGTTATAAACAGCGAAAGCCTTGCACTCAATGAGAAGGCCAGGGATTGCTCACTTGTCCTAAGTTTTGCGTCCCTGGCTGACTCACCTTATTTTGACAAGGGGGGGGTTGCCTGATCACCCCCAGGAGATATGTCAAGCTCTCTCTCCTGAGGGCAAGACAGCATCCTTTGACAGCTCGGGCATCCCCCCCTCAATCAGATGGCCAGTGCCTCCACAGGTATGGCATCAATAAGCTTCTCTGCGACATTCTCACGAGAGATGGCTTTTGCGAATTATGCCATGACTCCAAAGATTTCCCTTGCAGCTTCAAGAAAGTGGCCAGCCCGAGGAAGCCGAAGCCCTCCCCTGCAATCACAGCGAAGGTCGAATCTTTTGACCTGATCGCCAATGATTTCTCGGATGAATATTCGGGCCTCAAGAACTATGTGATTCTGCCCTCAAGAGCAAGGACAGAATCTGAACCCCCCACCTATCCTGATTCTCAGAGCCAGTCGAAAAAAGGCAAGGACAGTCCTCTTGTCCTCGGGGGGGTATAGGATGGGCAAGATCACCAAGAGCCTTGCCCAACAGGTCTTAGTCCTCTTCTATAATCATCCAGCAGAGATTTATTCCGTCGATGATCTTGTCAAATTCCGAGTAATCCGCAACTTCGATTCTCCCCGTCAGACGATCAGGCGGTATTGTGATCGCTTCTTTAGAATCAAGCTGCTTGAAAAAATCTCCCTGGGTGTCAATGGGAATATCGGTTATCGGCTCAATGATGCTCAATCAGCCCTTGCCTACATCAACAGTGAGGACACTAAGCCCTGGCTAAAGCTGCCCCCTAAGCCTCCTGAGGATGCTTTCCCTGTCGAAAATCGTCATCGGGTCGATTACAAAGTCAAGCTATCTCCTGAGGAGTTGGAGATCGCAGAGGCAATCGGGAAGTTCAGGGCCAACAGCAGGACAGGGGGAAGCATCCTTGTCAGAAAGAAGGGATATACTCTCTCAGTCAATGCACGGACTGGCAGAGGTCAGATATGGCTCTTTCTCGGATGGGACTCTGCGATCTTGAATGATTACGGCACTCGATTGCATCAGGAGATAGCGGAGCAAGTGGAGGCTCAGACTGGCAATCGGCATATCTCTATCCCTATCGAATTTGTCAATAAGAGGATTCGGGTCGGTGGCTCTGATGTGGTATTCGCTGGCTCACACTATCCTATCGAGTTCGACATCCAGGGTAAGGAGTCTGATCAGCAAGTGGTCAAGGCTCTCCAGATGCTCACCGATGGGGCAAAGTTCAACAGGGTTCTCCTCGGGCTTGAGGAAACCCTGGGCTACATCAAGTATCAGCAAGATCAACAGGCCCAGGCCGTTCTAAAGCTGGCTGAGGCTCAACTACAATCCTCTGAGCTGCTGAGTTCCTTGTCATCTCTTCTTTCTGGCAACGACAAGGAAGGGGGATTCCCCTTCAAGCCAGCAGGAAAAGAGGACTATTGGTATGGGTGAGTGAAATGGAAGCAGCAACAGCAACGGTAAGCAAGTTGAGCATGAATAGCGAAAGGGACAGGAGAATCCTGTCTGTGATCAAGCATGGGGTAGCGGTCTATCACTCCGAGATAATCACCGACCCGGCAGTTTGCTCCATGTCATCCGACACAATAGCAAGAGACCATATCCTCAGTCTGGCTGGCCAGGGGCACATCTTCAAAGATCACACCGACAAGTATTATCTCTCAGAGTCCGGGGAGAAGTATCTTGCAGAGCTGAACCAGGGAGTAGTCCAGCAGACGATCAACGGGGAGGATTCCGAGCTGCCATGTCCCTATGGTTGTGGTGGCAGATTCAAGGCCAGAGGCATGGCCAACCATGTGAAATCATGTCCGAACCTCTTGGAGCTTGAGAGCCGGGAGAGATTGGCTGACAAAGAGACAATCGACAAGCTCACAAATGAATTGACCGATCTAAGGGCTGCCCAAAACCTCCCCCCCTCCGAGATTATAAAGGAAGCCTCGATTTCCGGGGATGCTCACAACCTCAAGGTTTCGGGCATGGGCAAACCCATCTATTGTAGATGCCTCTCTCAAGCTGGTTGCGATCATCAGCTCAAAACCCCGGATGGCTGGACTGTTTGCGATAACCTCCAAGCCTATTTGACCTGTCCAGGAGCAGAAAATAAAGATGATACTCCAGAGGAGAACGCATCAAAAGATACTCCTGGCTACCCCTCAGAGGCCGTTCAGACTCCCGACAGCATCCTTTCGCAGATGACCGTCGATTACATAATCAAGGTCATCTCCGACTGGAATCTCTCAGGCGATCTGTCCTCTATCTTCATCGAGGCGCATGGGACACCGACAGCTGACCCCCTCAAGGACAGGGCGATCATGCTCGATTGGGCAAGGGGGCTGTGAGTCAATGACCTCTGACCTCAACGGACTCCGGCAGCTCGAAGCTCTCCTAAAGGACTCATGGCTGGTCTTTCTCGCAGATGATCAGGTCAAGGCCACATTCTGCTATCAGTTCGAGTCCAGGAGCCTCATGCATCCAAACGGCTACTCGATGTGCCTCCTCAAAAAGAGCTATTCCCTTGAGGTAACGATTGGCAGCCTCCCAGGAGATTTCAATAAGCTGGTTCTCCTGCAAATCTCTGGAGGCAACGGGACTGAGGAAAGCCCTGTTGAGATAACCCCGGTCTTTCAGATCAAAGGCCATCCGATCAGGGACATTGCCCCGAAGATTCTGAACCTGGTCGAAGAGTCAAGGCAGACAGGGAGAACGATCAAGGACATTCTCAGGAGGAGATGATCATGCCCTGCCTTACAAAGTTCTCGCAGCAGGCCAGGGACTTCTATCTCGCAGCCCTGAGCAAGCTCAAGCATCCCGAAGCCTTCACAATCGAGGACTTGACCGAAGTTATGTTCCTAATCCCCTCCAGGCACAGCGATAAGCATGGGAAGAGGTCGAGGATTCCGACAAGGACTGAGCTTGGCATCCAGATTCACTCTCTGCCTGGCATAACCCCCCTCGGCTCTAAGATCGACGGATGGGGCAGACAGGTCAGGCAGTATTGCTGGAAAGGGAGAGCATGACTGAAAAGAAAGAAGCGGAATTGGCAGAGGTTTTCTTTGCTATAATAAAGAAGTTCGAGAGTGAGATGACCGACATAATCCCCGCCGACATGAGGGCCAGGGAGAAAGCGTATCGAGATCTCAAGGAGAGGTTGTCCGTTTCTTCTCAGGAACGGGACAGGGGTGAGTGAAGTGAGCGAATGGATTTGTAACAGATGCAACCCGGCGTGTCATCTAAAAGGAAAAGGAAAACGGTCGTTATATGATGGTGTGATGCCACTTCATTGTCCCTTCGGGATGGAAGAAAAGGAGTGTCGGTGGCTTAGGAAATGTTAGGAGGCGATTGAATGAACGACACTGAAAAGAAATCGTGTTGGAATTGTGGAAATCTCATTCGCGGGATTCAATGTAAGAAATCTGCTGGTTTACTTTGCAAATATTCAGTCGCCGAGCGTTATGATTTCTGGAAGCCGAAGCGTAAGAAGAAGTCAGGCAGGAGTGAGATGAGATGACCGACGACACCCGTAAAGTAGCTCTCTATGCCAGAGTCTCGACTGGTGAAATCCCCCGAGCTAAAGGAGAGTCGGATGCAGACTTTGAGAGGAAGCAGAAGCAGCACCTTGAGAACCAACTGATCAAGCTGAGGGACTATGCGAAGTTCAGAGAGTGGAGCTGCGACGAATATCAGGAGCATGGTCATGGCGACGACAGCAACAGGCCGATACTCTCTCAGATCATGCATCAGGTCGAGCAAGGCAAATACAAAGCCCTTGTCGTCTTAAGGTGCGATAGAGCTGCCAGGGACTCCCTCCAGATACATAAACTGCTAAAGAAACTCAAGGACTTCCGTGCTGATTTCATATCGGCGGAGGAGGGGCTGGACTCCTCTACTGACATGGGGGAGGCGATGATCAAGATTTCAGGGATTTTCGCAGAGATGGACTTAAAGAGCATCAGGAAAAGAGTCCAGGCCGGGATGGACAGGGCAAAGCTCAAAGGGACTCGCTCGGGGAAGCCGATAGGGAGGCCGAAGAGTTCCATTTCCCTCAACGACATTGCGTTTAGAATCAAGATCAGCCCGGGCATCTCTCAGAGGAGGCTTGCTAAGGAGTTAAGCATCCCGAGGCAGACCTTGAGGAGATACCTTGACAAGCTCGACCCTGCGATCAAGCAACTTATCGGGACTCCGAAAAACTGACATGAGCATACTTCCTGAGCATTTCTGGTAATGTCCTCAACTTCTCAACAATGTATCTTTTTGAGCATTATCCTACTTTATGATACCTAAATGCACTCAATGGAAGCATGGCAGACCTATATTACGGCCTCTCAACGATGGGATGGCTCTTCGGCTCGATTGGCGTGATTTCTGCTCTGGCAGGAATCTACATGAAAGATGTAAGGCTGATCTTGATCGGGGGCATCTTCCTCGCGGTTACGGTCGTTACCGGGTATCTCGGACTCTGAGCCTGGGAGGTTTTTCTGATGAAAAATCCCCAACAGTCTCAGGTTAAACACTCTCGTCTGGCGGTAATGATAGCTATCGCCAGCACTTTCATCTTCATTGCTCTATCTTTCTCTCCAGCCGTTCTCCCAGCATCGGCCACGACTGGTGATCTGCTCGATCTTGGGATAATTACCTCCTCGGCATTGACTGGAGCAGCTATTGGAGGGGGTCTGGCAGATGGGCCTGGGGCTGCGGTAGGGGCTTTAGTAGGGTCGATGTTTGGTCTCTGGATGACCTGGGATAACGGCCAGGCTGGGGAAGATTGGTCTAACCCTCAAGGATTCTGGGCCAGAGAGAAGGCAGCTGATATGAGGGATATGTTTAACCTATCCGATGCCCAAGCTGAAAATCTGTTGGTGTCCTTTCAAGGTCTCACTCTCTTCTATGCCAGAAAAGCTGAATACGGGGCCAAGATGCTATATGATTACCAGACCGAGCATAACCTCTCTCATAATTTCAACTCCGAATATGTCCTTGCACATTCATGGGTCTATGCTGGTGCAATGTCTCAGCTCTGGGCCTTGACTGAGACCTATAATCAGGTTCTCGGAGCCTTTGATGATGTAGCCAGCTCCTTTATAGGGTCTTATGCTGGCATGGCATGGGGGGCTTTTACTGAAAACATGGCTGGAGATGGCTATGCCAGCACCACTACAGAGCCTCTTGTCATGAGAGCATGTATGGATCTATCAACCCTTAATGATAGCACTTATGTCGTTATCAATCCAGCCATACCTCTATGGCTGCATAAGAATCCTACAACCAGTTCAGATACTGTTGCGCTCAAGCTCTATGATAGTGATGGAGTTTTGGCTCTCAACTTCTCTCAGACCTTGCTCGATGATGTTGCTGTCGCAACTGTGAACCTTACAGCAGCTGGATTGGGGATCGGAAAATACCATATTGATGTTACAGCTGGCTGGGCAGTAACAGGTTTGGCAGTTCCATCTGAGACCTCTCCGGGTAATGTCATACCCCAGCTCTCCATCTTCTCCAGGAAATCGACCTGGAATGAAACATTGCAATGGCAAGCAGATATCAAGGTGCAAGGTTCCGCTGACGACGGGCATTTCTATTGCAAGGATAAAACAGCTGGAAGTGGCATCTGGGGGATAGATCAATCTCCGACCATTCCAAAGATTCAATTCATGACTCAAGCCAATGGATGGGGTGGAGTGCCTGTTAATCAGACCATGCCTTTGGGATATGCCAGCCCTACAAAGGATGGATTCTTGGCCCTGATCAAACAGGCGGTGGCTGATACAACAGCCATGTATTCAACGGTAATAGCCTTTGCGCAGACCCAATATAATCTGATCAAAGCCACAGGGGGCACATATTCCCCTCCACCAGCCGACATGATCTTTGCCGACCCTATCCAGATGCAAAACCTATCCTGGGAACAGATTACTCTGATGTATGAAGCTTATATGGCACAGGCTATCGATTGGTATGCGAATTACTCTGTTATGCGTCCCAATAATATCAATTTCTCAGCAGAATCACTCAAGCTGGTTATAAGGGGAGAATTGCGAGATGCGAACAATCTCACAATCTGTGATAATTCCACAGTCATGACCCCGTTTGTATCTCTAAATAATATGTCTCTCGAAACTTCTTCATGGTCTTATTTTGACCAGCCGGGCTTTGTCATGGTCTGGGGAAATACCTCTGAGGCAGATGCAGGAGGCCCAGATTATGGCACTGGTCGGCATGGGCCAGTTACTACCGATTTCAATATTACGAAATGCACCTTCATCTCCGTTCAGGATGGCTGGTCTATCATGCCCTATGAGATGATTTATGATGGAGAGTATAATGCCAGCGTAACCCTTCATGTTACTCAACTCAATTATGTCATAGCGAATATAACTGACCAGGGAGATAATTCCCCTCCCCAAGCCCTGGGGGATTGGCAATGGTTACTTGATCACTGGTATTACATCGGGTTCATTGCAGCGGGGGCTTTGCTCTTGGCTGCGGTGAAAGGTGGGTGGGTCGTGGCCATAATCGGCCTCATAGTTCTACTGGCCTCCTGCGGTGGCTATCTCTGGGCAAATTGGGGTGATGTCTTTTCCTGGTTCAATCCGTTTGCTCAGATTCGCTCTCAGGTTTCGATGTGGTGGTGGAACTGACGAAAAGCCTCTCTAACAGGTCAGCGAAAGCCCTCTGCGTGGTCTTGGCAGCAATCCTCTTAGTGAGTATGCTGTCGCTGTCATGCCTCCTTCAGCTCCCTCCTGCTGCGGAACAACTGCTTAAGGCTCATATCGAATCAGATACTACGGTCTCTCTCTCAGCCTCCTCTGGAAAGACCTTTCAGAATGATACCTCTTGGCAATCCACTTTTCAATTAGCATGTGGATCTACTAAAGCAGACCAGATATTAGCTCATGGCTTGGTGGGGATGGGGGACTCCTACCATGTATTTAGAACCGGGATAATCTGGGATACTTCGACCCTGCCAGATAATGCAATCATCACTAATGCCTCAATCAGCATCTATGTTACAGATAAAGGAGCTGGCCATAGCACTGAAAATTCCGTCTGGAATATAGTAGTCCAAAGAAATACGACGGGGGCTAAACCCTCTACTGCCTGGGCTTACACTGATTATAACAAAGCCTACCTACCTACCAGCACTATCGGATATAAGCCTCACACAGCATTGACTCTCAATGCCTGGAACAGTATCTGGCTCAACTCCTCCGTCTATCCAGTCGTCAA
>Ga0315284_10007491_pt1 | contig 15605 bp, 15 predicted proteins | sample YL17G09_16_MG_FD_203696 | JGI IMG/M metagenome (GOLD analysis project Ga0315284, IMG submission 203696) | Sediment microbial communities from Yellowstone Lake, YNP, Wyoming, USA - YL17G09_16 | ecosystem: Environmental > Aquatic > Freshwater > Lake > Sediment | place: USA: Wyoming | collected... | reverse complement strand
ATCCAGGAGGTATAGGATATGAAACCGCAGTTGAATTTGAAAAACAAGCAGACAAATATTCAAAGGTTATGATTGCAGTTGGACAAAAAGTAGAAGAAGCAAGAGCTAAACTTAAAAATGCACATTATCTTCAAGAAAAATGGGCTGCAGGTGAACAGGGATTTTATCTTGCAGATCTTGAACCAATTAAAGAAGAACCTAAACCTGAAGGAAAGGTTGTTGAAATGGAAGTAACTAAAAAAGAAGAAGAAAAACCAAAATAATTATTTGATATTTCATATATTAAAAGATCTGATTGAAAACTCGGGTCTTTTTTCATAATATAATATTTAACATAGATATATAAAAACAAAAAACAGTACTTATGGCAGTTACACCTTCAGCTTTTTTTGAAAAAAATCTTAAATGGTTTGCACTTGTATTATTATTATTATTGTTATTTAAATTTATGCAAGGATGTAATAGAAATATGGGATATTCTATTAAAGAAAAAAATTATGTTCATGTTATAGATTCTCTTAATACTAAATATAATAATTTAAGAGAAGAATCACAAGATAGTATTAAAAAATTAAATTTCGAATTAAGACTTGCAAAAGATCGCACAAATTCTGCCAATGAAAGAGCTTCAGCAGTTCAAAGTGCAGTTGAAAAACTCAGATCAAATACAACTGTAGTTATTAAGGGCGCTGAAGAAATAAAAGACACTAATAAAAGAAAATAAAAATGAGCTTAAGTGATTGTATAAAATGTTGGAATACTCCTTGTACATGTGGTTATGAATATCAAAATTATGGAGTTCAAAATTTATCCGAAACTATATTCAATATGATCAATTATTATACATCTGAACAAAAATTACAAATAATTAATAAAGTTGAAGAAAAGATAAATAAAATAAAATAATAAAAAGAAAAACATGTTGAATTTAAGTAAATTTAAAATTACAAACAAGGGTCTTTATTGGGGACTTATTATTACATTTGCAATTTTGTATATATGCGTTGGGTTTGTTAGTACTTTACATAGTATAACTTTTTTTCATCTTGCTAATAATATAGGATTAGCTATTTTATTGGGGTTAACTTACGAACTGGGACAAGCTAGCGTTTTGTTCGGAATTCTTATGACTAAAAAAGAAGAACAAAAGTTTTTGCCATGGTTTTTAATGATATTGTTGACAGCATTGCAAGTTACAGCAAACGTATACGCATCCTTTAAATTTATGGCTACCTCTGGAAGTAACGATTGGGTGTATTGGCAAAAATCAATATTGATTGGTGTTCAATCTGCTAATCCTGAAATGTATCAAGTTATAATTTCTTGGATAGCTGGCGCTTTACTTCCTATAGTTGCTCTTGGAATGACGGCTTTAGTTGCACAACGATTAAACATGATGAGAGAAGCCGAAGAAAATGAAAAAGAAAAAAAAGGAAGTGTACCTGATGAAGAAGTTGAAACGATAATTAAAAATGAAATTAAGAAAAGATTAGATGAACGTGAAGAACTAGATAATCAATTTAGAATTTCAATGCAAAACTTATTACAAAAAAAAGAACCAGCATATGTTGATATAGATGAATCTGGAATTGGTGGAGAATCTACTCTTGAAGAACAACAAAAAATTAGTGATTTTATTGAAGAAGAAAAACTGATGCGTGAACTCGATGAAGATATTATTAATTTATCTCCAATTGAAGCAGAAGCAAAAGAATATGATAAACAAATTGATGATGCTTTAGATGAACAAATAAAATTACAAGAAACATTAAAAAACATTAATGACAATTTAAAAGAAGAAATTAAAAAACGAGGGCGACCGCCGAAACAAAAAGAAACGGCAGTTGAGCCAAAAAAAGAACAGGGACTCTTACAAGAAGAGGAAAACGTAAAAGTCCCGCAAGAAAAACCAACAAGAAGTAGAACAATAGATCCTCTTAAAAGAAAAAGTACAACTCAAGTAATAAAAGAAAAAGACCTTGATAAAATAATGAAACCATCAAAAGGAGAAGAGGTTATTAAATTACTTGAGAGCATTGATAAAGTTAAAACAAAAGAATCTACATTTGAACCTATTAAAGGTGAAGAGATATCACAAGAATCACTTCTAGTACCGCCTGAATTACGAACTCCTTATGTTGATACAGGTGTCGAAGTATTAGATGCTAAGGCTGTTCCTAAACAACCTCAAGTAAAAAAAAATTAAGAAAAGTTGATAAATTTGGGATTCCTATACAAAAGGGAGAACATAAAAATTTTGATAGAATATAAAGAGGCATATGCCTCTTTTTTTGTTAGATAAATAAAATAAATAAAAAAATATAATTTAAAATGAAATTGGTTAGAGAAGTTTTATATGATGATATTTATTATTATCATATATTAAATGAATCTATATTAAATGAAGAATTTAACATTGAAAAATTAAAAGATATTATTAGTGGAATAAAAAATAAAGGTGAAGTTTTAAATAAATTTATAAAAAAATTTAATGAAACGCGCGATGTTAACGTAAAGAAACATATATCTGCCATTCTACTAGTATTATTTACGTTAAATTTTATGGGTAACAATAATATATTAAATGATATATCAACAGTCAGTGCAGAAATAGCAAAAGAAAAAACTATAGATGCAAAAAAATTACATGATATCACAAAAAGCCTTTATATTAATTACAAAACAGTAAAAGCATCTAAAGAAGTTAAAAATTTAATTAAAAATCATGAAAAATTAAGATTAACTGCATATGCTATTGGTGATGATCAAATTACAATAGGATATGGCCATTCATATCCAAAAAATAAATCACCATATAAAATAGGTGATAAAATAAGTGCAGAGAAAGCAGAAAAATTATTTAATAATGATATTACAATAGTTGAAAATGGTCTTAAAAGAATGTTTTTAGAATGGGAAAAAGAAAAAATATATGTAAAAATTAATCAATCTATGTTTGATGCAATGGTATCAATGGCGTTTAATATGGGAATAGGTGGATTAAGACAAACAGAATTTATACAACATATAAAGAACGGAAACTATGAAACCGCTGCAGAAAAAATAAAAACAACAAATATAGGGTCAATAATAAGAAATAAAGAAGGTGAATCTAAATATGTGGGTATGCCAGGATTAATTTCAAGAAGACAACAAGAACGTAATTTATTTATGAAAGGAATATAAAACAATGAAAATAAAAAAGATGAATTGGTTTGTTAGATTCATAACCCTTGGGTGGGCATCAGCTATTACTTTATCGCCGTTTGGAATATACATTAAAAAAGAAGAAAATTTAAATAATCTTCGAATGATTAATCATGAAAAAATACACTGGAAACAACAAGTGGAAATGTTAATAATTTTATTTTACATTTGGTATTTATTAGAGTGGTTTTGTAAAACAGGCATTTTTGGAAAAACTGCATATAAAAATATTTCATTTGAAAGAGAATCATACATAAATGATGATAATTTAGAATATTTAAAAACAAGAAAACATTATTTGTGGTTAAAATATATTATAAATAAAAAAGATTAAGTTATTGAATTAAAAATTTGAATAAATAAATAAAATAATAATATTATAACATGGCAGATTTATTCAATACTAACGTGTCTAATGATTATATTAATCCTTCTTTACCTCAATGCCCAGGTGATGCAGATTCAGCAAAATTTGAATTTTTACCTGGACAAGAAGTTGGGATAATATTTGGGAGTGATATTATATTATCAATGGGTTTGGGAGATATATCTCAACCTGTTACAGGTTGGGTACAACAAACTAAAATTTTACAACCTGGTGAAGTAACATTTGTTCAGGGTTTAACAAAAGGTATTTCATATAGAGTTCAAAGATTTCCCTTTGATGGTTCAGTTGCATATGAAGAATCTGGATCAAATCATAAATTTTATTTAAGTGTTGATCTATCAATTAATTATTATAAAAACTTTAGATACTATCAGGATGCTGTACACGCAACAGGAGATTATACAAATGGAATTACTATAGAAAATGCACTTGATATTGCATTTGATGCTAAAGGAATAACAGTAACTACAACATATGACACAAGTGCTTTAACATTTACAGGTGACACAAAGGGTTATTCTTTTAATATAACTAAATTAGATGCTAGTTTATTTGAAGTTACATCTGACATAAAGGAAACTTTAATTGAAGATGTATCATCTGCAATTTCTGCATTTAAATATCCAAATGGTGCAATGCTTGGTTATGTATTAAAAGTAACTTATCCAAGTACAGCAACAACTGATTCTGAAAAATATATTGAGATAAATCATGTCCCAGATTCATTAGTGTATTTTGAAGTAAGTACAGGAGATTCAAGTTGTTGGGTAAGATATGATAAAACTGTTGACGTAGGATTAAGTGGTGCAAGTTGTGTAGGAGATACATTAAGTGCAGCAGAATATCTTGATTATGTTCAAACAAACAATAAATGGGAAAAAGTAGGTGTACTAAGAATGTGGTTGACTGCCGAAGATCCAGATAATTCAAATATTGAAAATTTAATCACAGGTTTTTATGTTTATAATCCACAAATATTTGCAATACAAATAGACTATATGACGATATTATAATGAAATTAGTTAGAGAAATATTATACGAAGATCATATGAATTTTACAGAACAAGATACTGATCCTATAAAAGATATGGAGATAGGTAGAAAAATTCTTATTGAAAAATGGCTTAGTGAGATTAAAATTAATGATTATAAACTTACTAAAAAATATTCAATAAATGTTTACAATAGTGTTTTCTTGGATGATGAAAATTTAATGGAATTTCCTGAATACATACTTTTTAATCATATAACAGGAGGTTTTCATATAAAAAATAATAATTTAAATTATTTACGTGGATGCCCTTATAGTGTATCGGGATCTTTTATAGCGAGTAACAATAATTTAAAAAATTTAAAAGATGGTCCACGTATTGTTAAAGAAGTATATGCAGCCAGTAAAAATTCACTAGAAACTTTAGAGGGAATAGCAGAAATTATTGGAAGAGGAATATATCTTAATTATAATAATTTAAAAACACTAAAATATATACCTGATGTTATAAAAGGAGATTTAGATATATCTGAAAATCCAATAGAAACTTTAGATTATTTTCCTAAAGAAGTTGAAGGACATTTAATATATACTGCCTCTGATATTTTAACAAAAGAATCAATATCTAATGTATGTAAAGTTATAGGCTACATATTAGAAAACGTTGTAAAATAAAAAATATAAAATGAACCAAAATTATTATCCATTATTAAAAGATTTTATTTCAAAAAACCAAAGTGATAAAATTTTTGAAGCTGAACAAATAAAAATACAAAAACTTGAAGATATGGAAGAAGCCATATCTCCCTATACAGGTAAAAAAATAAATGTTAAAAAAGTAAAAGAAGAAATAGAAAAAGCTAAATATAAAATTGTAACTCAATCACGTCTTTATCTTCCTTTTGTTCATGAAATGACACCAACTATTTACACTTGGCTTGTAAAAACAATGGCAACTGACGGTGTTAGATTATTTGTTAATCCTGAATTTGCTGAAAATCTTTCCTTCCTGGGCAAAATTTTCGTTTTAATTCATGAAATTTATCATTGTATTTTAATGCACATGGAAAGAGGACAAGGATCTGATCCTGAATTGTTTAACATAGCAGCAGATTTAGAGATTAATCCACTTATAGTTGATACAACGGATGATTTCGAAGAAAAATTTGTTACTGATGAAATTCATGGACTTTATGAAAAAAAATATTTAAATGTTCCGGTAGAAACGATTTATCAAGATCTATTAAAAAATCCACCACCAAAACAAAAAAATCCCCCAAATACCGGAGTTTTTAAAATAGATCCTACACAAAAACCTAAAAAAGGGGGAACACCTCCTCCAACTCCACCTCCAGGTACACCTCCGCAAAAAGCAGAAATTGAGATGAAACCTGGTGTAAAAGTTAGAATTAAATCTACAGGAGGAAAAGGAATTATTACAAAAGTTAATAGTGATGGTACTTTTGAAGTTGATCCTATTAATGAAAGTTTTGTTATGCCAAGATTATTATTTGAAGGATATAAGAGAGAAGATTTAGTACCAATTTTACCTGCTGGATCAGGCAGCAGTGGTGGTGGAGGACCACAAGTAAATATTCAAGGAGAATACGAAATAGAAAAAGGTGAAGAAAAAGAAAGTGATAAAGGTAAAGGAAGCGGAAAAGGAAAAAAGGGAAAAGAAGGAAAAGAAGAAAAAGGTGATGGAACAGGAGAGGGCGGTATAGATAAACAAAAAGAAAAAGAAATACAAAAAGCGGCAGGATCAATGCAAAAAGGATCACAATCTGCTGAAGAAATTGCTGATGAACAAAGAGCAATTGCAAGTAAAATGCAAAATGCCGATAGAGGAAATGCCGGAGCAATTATTGACACAAGATTGGGAGAACAAATCGCAAGAGCATCGGGATATGATGAAGATGAAATACGAGCAGGTGAAGATGGAAGAAGTAAATGGGAAGCCAGTGCAAGAGAAATGGTAAAAACTCTGGAAAAACAAAAACAAGCAGGCAGTGGCCGTGGTGATGCTTTAATCGGAAGATTAAAGAAAATATTAAAACCTGCAGTAGATTGGAGAACTAGATTAAAATTATATGTAGGATCAGCTTTATCACCAGAAAAAGAATATAAAATAGGTGCTAAAAAACATTTATATAAATCAGACGAATATCTAAAACGTGGTGCTAAAGAAAAGAAAGACGCTATCAAAAAAGTTGTTGTTGCTATTGATGTTTCAGGATCTATGTTTTCTGGAAATACATTTGAAAGAATTATATCTGAAGTAACACACATTATTTACGCGAGAAAAATTAAAGAAATAACCATTATTTTCTTTGATGATGGTGTTGACCCGGGTTCTGTTCAATTAATTAAAAGAGGAACAAGAGTATGGAAACCAAAAAATATCAAAGGTGGTGGTGGAACAGATTTTCAAAAGCCATTAGATTGGATAAAAAGTCATTATAAAGATGCTATTAACCTTTGTATTTTCTTAACTGATGGGTATGCAAGTAATCCTGCAACTCCCACTTATCATAATAAATTTATATGGATAATTTATGATAATGAAAGCTGGGCAGCACCTTTTGGAAAAGTTATAAAAACAACAGTAGCAGAAATGTAAAAAAGAATATATAAATTAAAAATAAAAACAATATTATGAAAAAACTAGTTCCTGAATCAATTGAAGAAACTTTACAATTAAAAGGAAAACAAGCACTTAATGAAGGCAAAATTTCTGATTGGTTTAATAAAACAAAGGATCTCATTCAAGGAGTCTTTAAAAAAGTAGGAAACTTTTTTGTTGCTCTTTATCAAGATAAAATTCTTCCTGTAATTGTCCCTGTTAATATTGGCATATTATATAAACAAGGAAAATTACCTAAATTCATACGTTTCATTCCAAGTGATTCTGATATAAGTTTAGAACCATCTCTAGCAAATTTACAAAATGGAAATGCTATTGTAGACAGAGTAAAACAAGGGTATTTACATGATGCTGCTTTAAATAAAAGTAGAGGAAAACTAAAAGCATTATGGGAAAGTGCAAAAACTAAAGGTAAATCAAAACTTAATGAAGCTATTGTTCCACTTAAATATACTGGCGTAGATGAAGATAAAATAACAAATGTATATTCTCCTTTTCTTATCAAAAGACTTAGATTACAAGTTAGAAATCCTAAACTTTTACCACCTCTTATCTGGGGTGCTCCTGGTATTGGAAAAACTGCTATAACAAAGGCCGTTATTGAAGCATTGGGACCAGGTCATAGATTGATTGATGTTCAAACTTCAAAAATGGCTCCAGATGACTGGACACTACCTGCAATTGTAAATGTTATTGATGCAGAAACTAAACAAGCTATAGATATTCCTAAAAACTGGTTACCTGTTTATAAACCAACAGGAGATCCAGAAAAAGATGCTAAATTAAATGATGCTGCAAACTGGGGAGAGGGTGGAATAATTTTCTTAGATGAACTTTCAAGAGCAAGAGAAGAAGTTCAAAATAGTTGTTTAAAATTGGTTAATGAAAGAATTATTGGAGACTGTATATTAGGAACTAAGTGGGCTATTATTGCAGCAACAAACAGAGAAGAAGATGATCCAGAGGGTGGACAAACAAAAATTGGAGCAGCTCTTGCAAACCGTTTTCAACATTTTAACTTTGTTCCAACTGTTAATGAATGGATTGAATGGGCAAAAAATAAAGATATAGATGATAGAATTACAACATTTGTTGAATTTAATAGAGAACATTTTTATCTTTTTGACAGTGATGCCAAAGTTAATACAACACCTCGTACATGGGAAGCACTCTCAGATATGTTAGCTGCATGTCAAGAATACGGTGATATAGTATGGACTAGAGCAGATTTAGAAACTATGATGAAAGGAACAGTACATGCAAAAACAGTTGAAGTATTTTCTGCGTTTATGGCACTTATAGAAGCAATTAGGCCTGAACAAATTAAGATGATATTTACAGATCCAACAAATGCACCTCAACCAAAGAAAGCAGGATCTGGATTTGATGTTGCACAAGCAAATGCTTTAATAGGTGCAGTATGTTCACAATCAAAAGATATGACATTAAAGCCTAAAGAACTTGAAAATTATGTTCAATATTGGATCAATTTGGGTAATCAATCATTAGCGGCCAAAGCATTATGGCTTATTGTTGAAACACACCCATATATACACCAAGAAACAGGAGACATAAAGGGAAAAGAAAAATATAAACCTGCAATGGATATATTTAGAAAAGCCTATGGTAAAACTCCACTTAGTGGAAACCGTGAAGAAGTCATGGGAAGTTAAAAATTATTATTAAATTTAGTATAATTTTTATCAATAATCATAATATAATTAAAGCCATTAGCAATAGTGGCTTTTTCTTTTGTCTTGATTTCATCTTTGTCTTTAATGGCTAAATAAGAATTCTTAATTTCTATTATGAGATTTTTAGATGGAATATAAAAATCAGGGTGATAAACTTTATTTTTTTCATTAAAAATATATTTAATTGATGGTGCATTTTGAATATCAGGATATTTATCTAAATGTTTTTTAAGAAAATCAAATTCATAAGAACCTTGATATGTTATATTAGTATGTAAATAATGATAAATATATAAACGAGATTTAATGGCTTTTTGACATATTTCTGTATTTTGTGAAGGATGTTCCACACCATAGTTTTTTAAACAAGTTTGTATAGATTTTTCTATTATTTTTTTAGATTTAGTGGGATTAGTTACACCATAGTTTTTTAAACACGTTTGTTTAGATTTTTCTTTAAATTTTTTTGTTTGTACATAACATTCGGTATTATATTTTTTTAAACATGTTCGTTTACTTTTTTCTCTATTATTATAATTTTCATTTCCATACTTTTCTTTTTTAGTTTGTTTTGCTTTTTCTTGTTTTTCTTTTAAACTAAAAAGACATTTAACTCCATATTTTTCTAATGTTACTTCTCTTGTTCTTAAATGTTTATATTTATTTACACACTCTATACCACAACAATTATAATAACCATCATCTAATCTATTTGTAAATTGAGTTTCTTTTTTACATATTTTACATTTTCCATCATCTTTTTCTTTTAACCATTTATCATAATATTTCTTTTTAGTAAAATGATGAATACTAATATGTTTACTTAACCCATCTTTTTTTATGAAAATACAATTACATTCTTCACATATAAAAAATCCCATTTCTGTTTTTCTAAATTCTTTCATGAATGACCAGTTTAATATCAAATATATAAATTATATGTAAAATAATGTCTCTAGTTTTAAATAATTTATCGGCTTTACTATAATCTAATAACTTTAATATATATAATATAAATTTTATAAATGAAAAAAATTGTAAGAGAAAATATAATAGAAGGATATGGTGCAGGATTTTCAATGTCTTCAGGTGGACATTTTTCTGGAGGACTTGGGGGGACTACACGGGGAGGATTTGGTGGAGCCAGTAACATGGGTGGAATTGGAAATCAGATGTATACTTATGAAATTAAAGCATTAAATCATACATTAGAACAACTTCCTACTGTTGCAGATAATCAACCAGAAATACAAATAGGATCAATGGTTACCGGAGAAGTTGTAAAATCAAATGCAACACCCGATAAAAAGAAAATTAAGGGATATGTACGTAAAATTGTTGTGACTGATAATGGTGCTATAAAATATTATGTTGTTCAAGATGAAGCTACACAAACTTTTGTAAAAGTAGATCCATTAACAATAACACTTATTATTCCTGAACCTGTTCAATATTATGTAGATGCAACAGATACACTACCAAGTAGAAGAAAAGCAAAACTTAAAGCAGCTATGAAAGAAGGAAAAATAGTTCGTGAATCAATATCTATTTAAAAAAATGTTAAAAGATGAATGATAAAAAAACAAATATTAATATTAATACTTTTTATATCATGTGTTTTAATAAATGCACAAACACCTCTTATTATACAAGGCCAAAATATTGTAAATAATGATCCTGAATGGGATGGGTATAGTATTCTACATAATGTAAAAACATCACTTACGTTTAAAAATAATTCAATTACATCAATAAATACCAGTATGTATATGTTGCAAGCTGGTGATGATTACCAAGCAACAACAATTAATAATCTTGATAATGCAATAATAACAGGAAATAAACTTACTTGGAACGGAGTACAAACTGGTAATATAATAACACATGGATTATTTGTTGGATATAACATAAATCAAATAATTAAATGGAATTATATTATTAATGTTCCTTATGGAATAATATTCAAATCTGGTGCATATGGTAGTTCAAATATGAATATTACATCAGGCGGTGCATCATACAATATAATTAAAAATGGAAGATTTGCAGTTAGAGCTAAAGGTATAAATGGAATGCGAGTTTATAATAATACATTCTATGGTGATGTAAATAGTAGATATCTTATATTAATATATGAAAATTCAGATGGCGAACCCGCTTATCCTGGAAATCCTTCTATTAATGCAAAAATAAAAAATAATATATTTTATACTACAACAAAAACTTCATCTATATCTATTGATAATGGAAGTCTTAGCGGGTTTGAATGTGATTATAATATTTATTGGTGTGAAGAAGGAGATCATAATCCGGTGTTTTTAATAGATGGAGATTTACACACATGGGCAGAATGGAGATCTCATGGATATGATAAAAATTCAATTATTATTAATCCTAATTTTAATAATATAACAGATTTTGTCCCATCATCTAAATCTATTATTCAACATGGAACTAATTTAGGATCTGAATTTCAAACAGGATTGTCAACTACTGCAACATGGGTTGTAGGTTCAGACCCAAAATTTCAAGATCAAAATGGAACTTGGCAAATAGGAGCAAGAATATTTGTTTCTGATGTTGTTCCACCAATTTATTCTGGTCCATATTTTGTATCACCTACAGGAAATGATGTATCTGGAGACGGAAGTATTACTAAGTCCTGGTATACTCTTAATAAAGCATGGACAGTTATAAAAGCAGGTGATATAATTTATATGCGAGGTGGTTCATATAATTATTCTACAACACAAACTTTAACAAATAAAAATGGTACATCTACTAATTTAATAAAAATATTAGCATATGAATCAGAATTACCTATAATAAATGCACCACCTACATTTGCATATCAAAATGGTCTTTCAATTGTAAATTGTAGTTATGTTCATATAAAAGGAATAGAAATTACAGGATTTGTACAAAAACTTGGTGATCGTTGGTATAATGGTATATGGACAGAAGATGTTAATAATTGTATATTTGAAAAATTAAATATACATCATAATTGTTTTGGTATGTCATTATCTGATGCTAATGGTACATGTAGTAATAATTTAATACTTAATTGTGATTTTCACCATAATTCTGACCCAAATACATCTATACCAGGTTATGAAGATTTATTTCCTTACGGTAATGCAGATGGTTTAACTATTAGAATCAATTCATCAAATTCAACATCTAATGTTATAAGAGGTTGCCGTATGTATTATAATTCAGATGATGGTGTTGATTTATGGTCAAATGAAGGATTAATTGAAATTGATAATTGTTGGGCATTTCTAAATGGTTATTTTTATGACACTATGACACCAAATGGTGGTGATGGTAATGGTTTTAAATTAGGAAGAACTTATATAACTAATACATCAACGATATTAAGAAAAGTTCATAATTGTATTGCTTTTAATAATCCAGGATGGGGATTTTTAAGAAATGGCGCAAATTGTAATATGGAAATTTATAATAATACTGCTTTTAATAATGGCAATGTAAATACAAGTTGGTCTGGTGGTTTCTTTTTTGGAATAGATGGTGAAGGTATTTCTATTCCTTTTTATGTTAAAAATAATGTTGCTTATAAAAATAATGTTAATTATCAAGTTGTTCCTATTACAAATATGAATCATAATTCATGGGATTTACCTATAACAACTACAGATGCAGATTTTTTAAGTCTTAATATTTTAGAAGCTATGGGTCCAAGAACAGCAGACGGAAGTTTACCTAACATTAATTTTTTAAAATTAGTAGAAGGATCAGATTTAATTGATAGAGGTATTAGTGTAGGAATTGCATATAAAGGAAATGAACCAGATTTAGGTGCATATGAATCTAATTATAGTTTTACACCTCCTATAATAATTATTTATAAACCAACAGTTACAACAAACTCAATTAGTTCTATAACGCAAACATCGGCAGTATCGGGGGGAAATGTAACATTTGATGGCAACACATCAATTATTGAAAGAGGAGTATGTTGGAACATTAATGAATTTCCTACAATTGCAAATAATAAAACTAATAATGGAACTGGTACTGGTATTTTTTCAAGTAATATAATAGAATTATTACCTAATACTATTTATTTTGTGCGTGCATATGCAACTAATAGTTTAGGGACTTCATATGGAAGTGATATAATGTTTAGAACGTTATCTGAAGAAGATGTTGACCCTGAAATAGAACCAAGTTTATTGATATATCCAAACCCTGTTAATAAATATAGTCCAATAAATATAATTATTAAAAATTTTATTCCAATAAAAATAGAAATTTATAATTTTTTTGGAAAATTAATATATTCTAAATCATTTGATATTAATAATAATTTAAATAATGAATATAACTATATGTTAAATTTAACTCAAGGAATTTACATAATTAAAATACAAAATGAAATTGGCCAATTATTAATAGGTGAATTGGTAGTTATTTAATTATTATATATAGCCATTTTTTTCTTTCCATTTTTGCATATTTTCTTCTACCCAAGGTACTATTAAAGATGTAATTCTTTTTTCTAGTTTTTTTACGTATACATTATTGTCAGGTACATTAAATAGCATTATTGCATTATCACCTTCTTTCCAATTTTCATATTGATAAACTGCTTTATCAATTAGTTCCTTTGGAAAATGATCTTTAGCACTCCAATTTTCTAATTTCTTACGTATATTTTTACGTATCCAAGCACCATGCACCATTCTAATTACATTATCAGGGAAAAGGTGTGTACCTATGTTCATGGGATTAAAGATGCGCCGTGTGGGATCAGTGGGCCCAGGAGCCGGTCCATTGAAAGTATATTTAAAAAATGTAGAACATATTCCTGGGACAAAAGGTCTAAAAGGATAAACTAAATAATGTTCAAAATCTCGATAGTAATTTACATAACTCCAATATGTAATTGGCCAGCCCTTTTCATTAATTTGTTTTTTTGCTTCTTTAAATTGATCCTTATTATATAGCTCATCTGCGTCGCTTGAGATTACGTGAGAAAAACCCCTTTGCCTCATTATTTCTATTCCCATATTTCTTTTATCTGTTTCCTGTTCTCTGTGTGGTTTATTATAATTAGGAACAAATTCTATTAATTCATCAACCAATCCAATAGATTTAAGACGATTTAATTCTTCAAAATCTATAGGATCCATAGAATTACCACAATATGATTTTTTTTGCCATATGCAAGTGACCCAGTCAAGTTGATCTCTAATTTCTAATAATGCAGGTTCTATTAATTCGGTGGCGTCAAATGAATTCACGTTGTACGCCAATGATCTAATACGCCCCATATAATAAAATTTTTTTGCTGTAGTATTTACTTACACCCGTTTTAATAAAAATTTTTCTATAACTCATGTTTTTTTTTCTTAAATTTATGATTTCTTTAACTAATGTTTCATTATTTAATAATTTTTCTAATTTAGTAATTTTTAATATTTTTATTTTTGGTACCCAATTTTTCATATGATATTTTTTTCCTTTATTCCAAGGATCTCTCATACTTTGTTTTCTTTTCTCTATAGTTTCTTTTGTTTGTATTTTTCCTATATGTGCTTCTCGTTGTTTTTTTATAAATTCTTCATATTTTTTTAATCCTTCTTTTTCTCCATATTTATTAATAAATCCTTCTATATATTTCTTTCCTTTTCTTTTTGATGTTGTCCCCAATTTTCTTTGTTTTTGTTTTTCTTTCATTTGTGTAGCTTTTTCGGGACCATATAATTCCACATATGTTTTTCCTTTTTGCCATGCACTTATTTTATCCTTTCTTTCTTGTGAAGCTTTTTTTATCGTAGAACCTAATTTTTTTATGTTTTGTTTTTCTTTCATTTGTGCAGCCTTTTCGGGACCATATAATTCCACATATGTTTTTCCTTTTTGCCACACACTTATTTTTCTTTTATGTTCTTCAGATAATGCTCCTGAAAAACCCCTTTCACATCCTCCCGTAGGACTTAAATTATATCCATTTGGTGATAATGTATTATATTTTATTATATATGATTCTTCAAGTTTTCTAGCTTCTATAATATTTTCACACATTTGTAATATTTCTTTTTTGAAATTTTCCTTTCCTTCTTTTTTTACTGCTCTAAAAAAATATCTCCCAGTTCCTAGATATCCATCATCGATATTATTTGTTGAATGGGAACCTACATATTGTTTACCGTTTAATAAATTAATTGTTAAATAAACATAATTAAACTCTTTTCCCATGATTTATTTTTAATATGTTTTATTTTTTTTATCAGATAAAAATTTAAGTCTTTGTTTATCTCTTTTTCTTTTTTCTTTATCCATTTTTTTAATATCTCTGTTTATTTTTATAATTAAAATGATTATTAAAATTATTGAAATAGTTACACCTGCTAAAAATAAATAAAATAAATTATTTTCTAACCACCCATGTTGCGTATGATTAATATAAAAAATTTTTATTGCACTCCAAATTCGTTCTAACATTTTTTAATTTATATATTTTATACTTTTAAACAGCAACAGGAACTCCTTTCCAATTCGGATGAGCTACATATCCAAGTAATTCAATATCCTTTGTTGTAAAATCAAATATATTTTTTTTATCAGCGTTTAATTTAACAAACGGTATTTTATAAGTAGAATTTCTTAATAATTGTTCTTTTATATATGGTATATGATCTTCATATA
>Ga0315284_10007489_pt1 | contig 15606 bp, 8 predicted proteins | sample YL17G09_16_MG_FD_203696 | JGI IMG/M metagenome (GOLD analysis project Ga0315284, IMG submission 203696) | Sediment microbial communities from Yellowstone Lake, YNP, Wyoming, USA - YL17G09_16 | ecosystem: Environmental > Aquatic > Freshwater > Lake > Sediment | place: USA: Wyoming | collected... | reverse complement strand
CCAGCACATCCACCGAATCGTGGACATGGAGGCAGTTGCCGCATGCAAAGAAGCCCGGGGCCGATGTGAGAAGGTTCTCGTTCACGACGGGACCGCCGGTCCTCGGATCCAGCTCGATCCCAATGGATCTGGCGAGCTCGTTTTCCGGGACCATGCCCAGTGACAGCAGGAGGGTGTCGCATTCGAGGTCCCGTTCGGTCCCGGCCACGGGCCGCATGTCCTTGTCAACCTGCGCGATCGTGACTTTTTCGAGGGCCTCCCTGCCATGGATTCTGGTCACGGTATGGCTCAGATATAGCGGTATCTCGTAGTCCTCCAAACACTGCACAATGTTTCTCGGGAGCCCAGTAGCGAAAGGCAATATCTCGACGACCGCGAGGACCTCGGCGCCCTCGAGCACCATCCTGCGGGCCATGATGAGCCCGACATTACCCGAGCCCAGGACCACGACCCTCTTGCCCACCATCTTGTTGTGTAAATTGACGAGCCCCTGGGCCACGCCAGCTGTGTAGACCCCCTTCGGCCTTGTCCCCGGTATGAGCGCGTGCCACCGGGTCCTTTCCCTGCACCCCGTCGCCAGGACCACGCTGCTCGCGCGTATTGTATGGACCCCGTCCTTGTTCACGGCTGTGAGACGGCGGTCCTTGCCCATCTCGATGACCATGGTCTCGGTCATGAGCTCCACGCCGAGCTTTTCGGCCTTTGCCGCGTATCTCTCGGCGTACTCGGGCCCGGTCAGCGACACTCCTGTCTCCTCCACGCCGAAGCCGTCGTGTATGCACTGTGGAAGGATGCCCCCGAGCCAGTCGTTCCTGTCGATTACGACGACCTTCTTGGCCCCGAGCTCCCTGGCCGCTATGCCTGCCGAGAGGCCCGCGGGCCCGGCACCTATGACCACAACATCGACGGTTCGCTCAGGCATCGTGCTCGCCTCCTTTGCCCCTCGTCGGCCCCGAAAACATCTTCGAGCCCGGGTCCTTGAGCCTGATGTCCTGCGACATGACCCCGAAGCGCTGTTCGAGGATTCTCACGACATGCTGGGTGCAGAAGCCGCCCTGGCACCGGCCCATGCCGGCCCTCGTCCTGTACTTCACCGACGCCAAAGTCCTGGCACCCAGCGGGTTCTCTAAAGCCTCCACGACCTCCGCCTCGGAGACATGCTCGCACCGGCAAACGATGCGTCCCCAGGCCGGGTCCTTCTTTATCATCTTCGCCCTCTGGACACCGTTCATATCGGCGAAATGGGGGCGTTCCTTCCTTATGGGGTCGAAGCCCGGGTTCTTCTTGAGGTCAAGTGTCCGTCCCGCGAGCTCGACGATATATTTGCCGATCGCGGAAGCACCCGTGAGGCCCGGGGACTCTATGCCCAGAAGGTTCAGGAACCCCGGGTTCTTGCGGCTCTCCTCTATCCTGAAATCGAACCAGCCGTCCTTGAGCGGGGCCAGCCTGCACCTGATCCCTGAAAAGCCGTTGATGACGGCCCTCCTGGGGAGCTCGGGCACCATGGCCTGGGCCTCGTCCAGCAGCATCTCCATGACCTCGGCAGTGTTTTCCGTATCGTCCGGGTCCTTCAGCTCCTCGGAGCTGGGCCCGATGAGTATCGGCCCGCCGATGGTGGGCGTCACGTGGACCCCGACCACGGCCCTGTCCTTGGGCGGGACCGGATAGACGAGCGTGTTTACCAGGTGCCGGTGGTCCTTGTCTATGAGAAGGTATTCCCCGCGGCATGGGTAGATCTTGAAGTCCGGCTCCTCCACCATGGCCACGATGTCCCTAGCGTGGATGCCGGCCGAGTTGACCACGACCCTTGCCTGATGCGGCTTCCCGTTCTGGGTCTCGATTCTGTATCCATCCTTCGCCGATGCCAGGCCGGTGACCCTCGATTCGAGGAAGAACCGGACACCGTTATCGCAGGCGTTTTCCGCGAGCGCGATGGAATATTTGTACGGCAGCGTAATGCCCGCCGACGGGGCCCACAAGGCAAAATGGCACTTGACACTGCGCTCCTTCTTGATGACATCGCACGCATCGACCATCTCGAGGCCCGGTACCCCATTGGCCTCCCCGACGGCCTTGAGCTTTTCCAGCTCCTTGACGCCTTCTTCGTCGGGCGATACCACGAACTTGCCGATGCGTTGGACCGGCACCCCGAGCTCATGGGCCACGGTGTCGAACATGGCGTTGCCCTCGACGCAAAAGCGAGCCTTCAGGGACCCAGGCTTGGAATAGATGCCGCTGTGGACGACGCCGCTGTTGGCCTTGCTCATGGCCGAACATACATCGGTCCCGAAGTCATAGACCGCCACCTTCAGCTTGTATCTCGCGAACTCCCTCGCGATGGCGCAGCCGACGACACCGGCCCCGATGATGGCAACATCGAACCTATCCATCGGTTATCAGAATGGCCTGCTTCGATAAATGCCTTATCTTCGCTTTCGATAAGTTGTTATGCCCTTTCGGCCATCCATGTTAGCGGGGAGATGTCATGCCTGAAATGGAAACGCTGAAGACGGACGGTTTCATCGAGACCTCGAGGAAGAAGGGCCACATTAGCGCGGTCCTGGGCGAAGAACGGATGGACACCGACTACGATGCTGTGAACTATGTCAACGTCCAGGGGAACATCGGCTACACGGCGGCGACCATCGAGGGCAAGACCATGTGGTTCTTCTGCTCACTAACGGCGAAAGGCCTCGTCACGACCTTCCCGGACCCCGGAATAGGCGCGGGCCCCGAGATGACCGTCCGAGGGACCAAGATGCGGTTCGCCCCCGCGAATGCCGGCCCCAAGGAGATCCTGACGGAGCACCGGAAGGCCATCCAGACCGAGAGCACCCTCATGAACCGCCCGAGGGTCGAAAAGGAGCTCGACATCCTGCCGCAGAAGGTCATCGACCTTCTGAAGGACCTCGCCATGCAGATGGAAAAGAAATAGCCCTGTCTGCGCGAAAAAATCCGGTCTCACAACATCTGGACCGGCTTGCCGAATATGGAATCTATCCTGACATACCTCTGCTTGCCGGTCTGCGTATCATTGATGGTGAACCGCCACAGCTTGTAGATCGCCCTCCGGGCCCTCTCGACCTCGAGCCCGAACAGGTTGTATATTATCCTCTCGACCTCGGCTATCGTCAGCTGCGGTATCATGTCGATGGCGAAGGGAAGCTGCCTGTAGTCGATGACCGAGAACTCGGCGTTATTGTCCAGGTCCTTGATCTCGTGGGCCTTCTTCGATGTGACGTTCGTGAACGCAACGGAATCCCCGACCTGCATGAGCTGGCCCGTGAACGGCAGGCCCTTGGAGGCCACGATGTACAAGTTCTCCTCCTTTTGGACCTTCTTGGCTAAAAACGGTATCAGCCCCTCCTGGACCTCAACATTGACCCGGACCCTCCAGAGGATGACATACTCGGTGTCGACCTTGAGGACCTCCTCGTTGGCGTAGAGGAGCTCCTTGGACCAGTCCATCAGGACCTTGGACGCTTTGGCCTGGGGGACCTTGACATCGGCGACATAGATGTACCTGTCCTCGGCGGACTCGGCCACCGGCGGGGCCGCGGTCTGGGCCGCGGTGGGCTTTGCTATGGGCTGGATGGGCTTTCCCGGCATCTCGATGTAGGTGGGCTTCCAGGGCTTTTCCGGGAACTCCGGGGCCGCGGCATCCGTTCCCTCGTCCGTTCCTTCCTGCTCCGTGTCCTCGGGCGTGAATGGCTGCACAGGGTCCCCGGGGGCCTTGTCGAGCGGGTCCGCGAAGAAGTCCACGACCTCGGGCTTCATGGCACCCTTGAGCGCGTCCTCGTCGAGGGTCCTGTGCTGAGAGTACAACCACCGGGCCTGGAAGACGATGCTTTGCTTGAAGATGTCGCTGTTGATGAGCACGAAGTTGCAGGCCTTGAGCTTGGGGATGTTCGCCAATATCCGGTCGTACTCGTCCTTGGGCAGCGACTTCAAAAGCTGGTTCACCTTGTTGAGGTCCTGCTGCGTCATGAGCTTGCCAAGGGCCCATGTGGATGCCTGGGCCAGGGCCTTGTACTCGATGTCCGCGATGTTTTGCGTGCACATCATCATGGACACGCCGTACTTGCGGCCCTGCTTGTAGAGCATCTTCAGCAGCTGCTTGGCCGGCGGATTGTTCGGGTGCGGCGGCATGAATGGCCCGACCTCGTCGATGTAGAAGGCCAGCTGCACCTTGTCCGACGGGTGCTTCAGCATCCAGGAATACAGCTCCTTGGTCAGGCAGGCCAGGAAGAAGTGCTTGTGCCTGTCCGTGTTGAGCGTGTTGAGATAGATGATGTTCACGGGCGTCTTTCCCGGCTGGATAGGGTTCAGGAATGTGTCCATGACCATGGCGACCCCGTTCGAGAACAGCAGGTCGTCTATTCCTATGGTAAGGTGGCCCAGGTCTATGGACAGCGAGTCCTGGTCCGATTTCTTTATGAGCCCGCTGGCCTGGACCCCCACGGACTCCGGGTCCTTGACATATTCGATGAGGTCCGCGAGGGAATCGATGTGCTTTCCTTTGTCGTCGAGGGCCTTGAGTATCATGTAGATGAACTTGCGCCCGGCGGTCCCCTTGGGGCTCTCGTAGTCGTAGTCCAGCAGCTGGACTATGGACGAGGCCGTCATGTCCAGGGCGTTGATGCGCTCCTCGACGGGGATGTCCTTGTCGGGCATGCTGAAGACCTCGACCCGGAGCGGTATGCCCTTGGACGAGACCGGCGTGAATATCCTGACCTCGATCTTGTCCTCGTACTCCTTGGCCCTTGCCAGGTCCGCGCCGTGGGTCACGAGGTCCGTCTGGTCACCAATTATTCCTAAGCTTGCCAGGTCACCCTGGGGGTCCACGATGATGCACGGCACACCGTTTCTCGCGCACTCCTCTAAAAAGACCTTGCCCAATACGGTCTTACCCGAACCCGAGGCCCCGAAGCACACATAGTGCTTCTTCATGACCTCAAGCGGTAAAGAGAGGAGTTCCCCGGTGGTGGTCTTGCCGATCTCAAGGACAGGTTCCTTGGGTCCCGCGGGCTTCGGGGGGGCCTGCGGCCTCGCCCCAGGGAGCCTCTCCGGCGGGGTCATGGACGAGGTCGGTTTCTGGTCGTCTATCTCGTTCTCTATGGCGGGCGGTTGCTTTGGCACGGAAAGACGAATGGGCTGAATGGATAAATACATTTTTGCTACAAAAGTGCAATAAAATGCCCGCTACGGACCGCCCGTAATCGTAAGCCTTTTAATGATGTTATGTAATGGCTTCTGACAGTGATTTCATGCCGATGGATAAAGAAGGTATGTTCAAGGGATTGAAGGAGCTTCTTGGAGACCGGTTCCGGACCGACCTCGCGAGCCGCTACTGCTACGCCACGGACTCGAGCATTTACCGCGCGATGCCGGACGCGGTCGTCGTGCCGCTCAACACAGAGGAAGTGGCAAAGATAGTGAAGCTCGCCAACGTGCACAAGGTCCCCCTCGTGCCTCGCGGCGGCGGCACTGGGCTTTGCGGGGCCGCCGTGGCCATCCACGGCGGGGTCATCGTCGACACCCAGCGCATGGATAAAATCAAGGAGATTCATCCCGAGAGCCTCTACTGCGTCGTCGAGCCCGGCGTCATCTACGACGAGCTCAACCTGGCCCTGAAGCCCCACGGGTTCGTTTTCCCGACCGCCCCCGGCAGCGGGGAGGCATGTGTCATTGGCGGGATGGTGGCCCTGAACGCTTCCGGCATGCGCGCCATCAAGTACGGGGCGACGCGGGACTACGTCCTGGGCCTCGAGGTGGTCCTGCCGACGGGCGATGTCCTAAAGTGCGGGACCCGCACGCTCAAGAACAGCAGCGGCTACCAACTGGAGAAGCTCTTCGTCGGCAGCGAGGGGACCCTGGGCATCATCACCGAGGTAATATTGAAGATCGTCCAGCTGCCCAAGAGCAAGGCGGCCGTCCTGGCCACCTTCGACACCGTCGAGAAGGCCGGCCAGACGGTCACCAACATCATTGGCAAGCCCGTGATACCCTCGTCCATGGAGCTCATGGACAGAACCTCCATCGAGGCGGCCAACAAGGGGGCCATTGGGACCTTCCCGAACGTGGCCGCCCTGCTGATAATCGAATGCGACGGCCCCATAGAAGAGGTCCGCAGGGAGATCGAGAAGGTCGTCTTGGTCTGCAAGGCCAGCGGGGCCAACGAGGTCACGCCGACGGAAGACACCAAGGTCCAGGAGAAATGGGCATCCGGGAGGCAGTCTGTCCTACCGGCCCTGGGCCGGCTCAAGCCCGAGCTCAAGATCGTCTCGTTGGCCGACGACATGGCCATACCTATCTCGAACATCGCGAAGGCCGTCATGGCCTTCGATGAGATCGCCAAAAGGAACAACATCATCGTAGCCACCTACGGCCACGCCTCCGACGGCAACCTGCACACCAAGCTCCTTATAGACCCGGAGAAGGTAGATGACTGGAAGAGGGCCGAGCAGACCGTCAAGGAGATCTACGATGCGGTCCTGGCGCTCCGGGGGACGGTCACCGGCGAGCACGGGGTCGGCATCTCCAAGGCCCCATACTTCAAGATCGAGAGGGTAACGGCCCTGGCCACAATGAAGGCGATAAAGCAGGCCCTGGACCCTAACAATATCATGAACCCAGGGAAGATGTTCGATTGGGACAAGAAGGGGATAATGGCGCCCCTCAGGTACCCCGCGGAGGTGAAGTGAATGGCCGGCCATGGCGATCAGAAGGAGAAGGACCACAAGACCAGGCCCCTGAAGGACTACTGGGGCGATACCATGGTCTGCACCTACTGCGGCTTTTGCAAGTCGGTCTGCCCCACGTTCCGCCTCACGAAGGACGAGACGAGGGCCCCCAGGAGCAAGGTCATAATCAGCTACGGCATCCTGAGCGGGGAGATAGAACCCGACGAGACCATCCGGGACGCCCTCTACACGTGCACCACATGCATGGATTGCACTAGGCGATGTCCTTCCAAGGTCAAGTCCTACGAGATCGTGATGGCGGCCAGGCGGCTGCTGGCGAGCAAGGGCCTCATACCGACGGCCGAAAGGATCGCCACAGACAACATCGCCAAGGCCCAAAACCCCATGGGGGAGCCCAAGGAGAAGAGGACGGAGTTCGTCCCCGAGGCGGCTATGGCCCGGGTCGGCAAGGGCGCCGAGGTCCTGGTCTATGTGGGCTGCGTAACCTCCTTTTCGGACATGAAGATGGTCAAGAACCTCTTCGACATCATGGAGAAGGCCAAGGTGGACTACACATACCTTGGCCAAGACGAGCCATGCTGCGGCATGATGAATTACCTTGTGGGCCTGACCGTTGAGCCCTTTGCGAAGGGCATGAAGGGGAGGCTCGACGGCCTCAAGCCGAGGCCATCGACGGTGGTGACGCCGTGCCCGGGGTGCTTCAGGTCCCTCACGCAGAACTATGCGGAACATGTGGATCTCGGGGTGGAGGTCAAGCACTCCCTCCAGTTCATCCTGGATCTCATCGAGAAGGGCAAGCTGAAGGTATCCAAGAAGCTCGAGGGGAAGGTCTTCTACCACGACCCCTGCGACCTTGGCAGGCACACGGGGATCTACGACGAGCCCCGGAAACTGCTGTCCTTCTTCGCCGAGGTCAACGAGTTCCCGCACAAGCGGGACCAGGCCCACTGCTGCGGCGGGGGCGGCGGTCTCCAGGCCGTGAACTTCGAGATGGCCGGGGCCATCGCCAAAGAGAGGTTGAAAGAGGCCGTGGCCAAGGGGGCCGACATCGTCGTGTCCGCATGCCCCGGCTGCAAGGCCAACTTCTCGCAGGTGCTCGCGGAGCTCAAGAAGGAGACCGGGAAGCCGCTGAAGGTCATGGACCTCACGGACATCGTGGCGAAGTACACGACCGGCGCGGATTGAACTCTCTGGGCATGGCATCTCCGACCGACCCGGTGTGAGACAGATATGGTACCAATTATTTTATATCCTGTACATCCTCCAATGATTGGTGGTCCTCTTATGTACCCACGAAGGGCCCTTTGCGTATTGCTCTTGTTGGTCGTGACCACGATCCCCATACAATCCCTCGGCGCCGGAACGGGTGTTCATGCCCCTGCGCCGACGGCCATCCCCCCAAAGCCCTCGGGCTGGGGCCCTTACATGATAGGCAACGTCGACGTGCAGATACATCGACACGACACCGTCGATGTGGCCGCGAGGATATACTACCCGGGGCAGACCTGGACCGTCAACGCAACCCCCATACGGCCGGGCACACCGTGGCCGACCATCGTCTTCATAGCCGGCGGCATGGGGACATACGGATATTGCAACGGCATCACGGGCATGATCGCGTCCCATGGTTTCATCGTGGTCAATGTGGAGCTCGGGAACTCCTACGGCGGCGGCCTCCGAGACCCCTATGCCATGGCCAACGAGACGACGGACGTCCTCAACTATCTCGTGGCCCAGAACTCGAACAACTCGTTCATACTCAATCAGACCATGGACACGAACAAGTTCGCCGTATCGGGCCATTCCTGGGGCGGGGCGGCCTCGGGCCTTGCTGTCACGAACAAGTACGGCGACAAGAGGTTCAAGGTCGCGGCGCCCATATCCTCGACGCCCATCACCAACCCCACGGACTACAGCAAGGACATCCACGTCCCGCTCGAGCTCATCTCCGGAAACAGCGGCGACAACGACCTTACATCCCTGCTCAACGCAGGGAACCCGGCAATAACATACATAGTGGTCAAGGGGGCGACCCACGGGGGCGTCCTCGCCTACGCTGAATGGCCCGTGGCCTTCTTCAAGTACTGGCTTTCCGGCGAGACGGACTACGATTACTGGGTCTACACCGACGGCATCAGGAAGGACACGAACATCACCTTCAGGACCAAGCTCTACACCGCCTGGGGCTCGGTATCGGCGACGGACATCCCCGAGGACGGATCAGTTACCCAGACCGCCGGCATCGCGGGCAGGACCTTCGGCGTCGTGACCTACAAATGGGACCTGGACGGGGACGGCTTCTATGACTGGAGCTCGAACGCGACGAACGTCACGCACATGACCTACACCAAGGCGGCCCAGATGGTCTTACGGCTGAAGGTCCAGGACAATTACGAGACCAAGGACATGACCTTCCAGCTCAATGTCACCAACCTCCCGCCGCACGCGGCCCTCCTCGTCGACGGATCGATGGTCAACAAGACCAGCATCGCGGAGGACCGGGCCCTGGCTTTCAATGCAAGCCCATCGAACGATACGCCTTCCGACCTCCCGACGCTCAAGTTCAAGTGGGACCTAGGCGACGGGACCGCCCTTCCGTATCCCGCGGCCATTGGCGTGGAGCATTCCTATCCCAAGGCCGGGACATATGATGTCCTGCTCTGGACCATGGACAACGATTCCGCCGAGAACATGACCGCATGCAAGGTCACTGTGCTGAACCTCCCGCCGACCGTTAAGGCCTTCCCCGATATTGTCACAGACGAGGACAGGCCCGTGGACCTGGGCGGGGCGGGCAACGACACCCCGTCGGACCTAGTCGCGGGCCTCACATACCGCTGGGACCTCGGCGACGGGAACACGACCGATTGGTCAAAGGGCCCGGCGGCCACGCACACCTACCAGTCCGCTGGGAGGTACACCGCGACCATCTACGTGAAGGACAACGACGGGACCGTCTCGAACGACACCGAGAACGTGACCATCAGGAACCTCGCGCCCTTTGCGGCCATTGGGAGCCCCCAGGACGGCGATGTCCTACAGAAGGACGAGGAGGTCACCTTCACCGGCAGCATCGACGACACCCCCACGGACCGCTACTGGCTGAAGACCATGTGGGACCTGGGCGATGGCACGGTCATCCCCTGGGGTGACATGGTCCTCGTGATGCACACCTACACGAAGGGCGGGACCTACAACGTCACTTTCTCAGTGAAGGACCCCGACGGAAATATCACCAATGCGCGCATCTCGGTCAATGTCCTGAACGCGCCGCCGAAAGCCACTATATTGGAGCCGGTCGACGGCCTGGCGGTCGATGAGGACACGACCGTGCATCTCGAGGCCAACGGGACCGACACGGCCTCGGACCAAGACGGCCTCGTAGCCCTATGGACCGTGGACGGGACCAACATAACGGGTTTCCAGAAGGACATCGCCTTCACGACGGGCGGCGTTCACAAGGTCCTTCTGACGATCAAGGACCCGGAGGGGGCCACCGCAACGGCGTCCCTGAACATCACCGTCCGGAACGTGGCCCCGAAGGTGGACGCATCGGTCACCCCCGTAACGATCTTCAAAGGCGAGACCATCAATTTCACGGCCAAGGGCAATGACACATCATCGGACCAGCTGCTTTTAGACTATTCATGGGACTTCGGGGACGGCAGTCCTATCAATCACGGCACCGCGGGAACACACACCTACAACAATTCGGCCACGTACACGATCACCCTCGAGGTCAAGGACGACGAGGGGGCATCGGTCACAAAGAAGTACACGGTCCTGGTCGCCGACCATCCCAAGCCGAAACCACATGATGGTGGCAATGGCGCGGTGTCCGTCTGGGCCCTGGGGGCCGCCGGGGCCGGCATCGCCGTGGCCCTGGCTATCGTCGCCCTTTTGATGCTAAAGAGGCAGAAGGGCCGGGCACTAGAGGTGAAGGACGAGGGCCCAAAGGATGACGAACGATAGCGCGGGCCGGTCCGGACGGTTCAACCCTTCTTCCTCGCCTTGAATAATATCTCGTTCAGGTCCAGACAGTCCCCGGACTCCGGAAGGGCCTCGGACTCCGAGATTCTCTCGAGGAGACTGCCCTCCCGCAAAATCATGGACTTGATCTCCTTCTCGGTGATGAGCTGGCTCCCTAAAACCACCTCTAGCAACCGGTGGCCCAGCTCCGCGAGGAGCCCCGTTATGCTCGCGATGCTCTGGCCTGCGACGAAGACCTCGACGGTGCGCGTGTCGCTCCTGGCCGAGACCCTTATGACCATCTCCTCCGAGAGCTCCTTCACCTTCCCGTAGTACCAGGCCTCGATGAACTTGGTCCCGTCGGGACCGGTCTCCTTCAGTTCGCGCACGAACTTGACATCATGGCCCTGGACGATTTCCCTGGCCCTCTCGTAGGAGCGCTCGATGGGTATGTCCTCCAGGACCGCGAATATCTTTGTGTCCCTGTCACGAAGGTCGCTCATGAGCCTCTTCAGCATGGCTATATTCAGTGTCGTGGGCGTATAGAACAGTGGGCACACGATGTCCATGGGCCTGCGCTTCATATCCACATGCTCTAGGTTCCCCTTGTAATCCTTGTATGTGAGCGTGCAGTCCACCGTCGATTCCTGGCATATGAGCGGGTCGAGGTAGTAGGCCACGGTCTTTTTCTCCCCGGGCTGCACCGCCCCCAGCATCACGATGGACCCGTCCATCCTGAGCTCGGGCTCTATCTTGTCCAGCATCAGGGCCTCCTTGTTGTATGTCAATAGCAGGTTGGCGTCCGTGATGACGGTCTCTGTCTCGTTTATGACCCCGACCTTGAGCCTGACGAAGCCGCGGTAGAACTCGAGGCCGCTCTTGACCTTGACCGTGGCCTCGGTCTCCTTCATCTTTATCTTGCTTGGCAGGTCGAACAGCGGCGTGAGGTTCTGTTCCAGGCCTTTCAGCTTGGTGGACCCGTCCCAGTCCTCTATGCCGCCAGCGTACACTCCCTCGACCTTCTCGATGACCCGGTGCGTCTCCTCCGAGAGCTGTGGCGGCGGGGTCCCCTGGACGATGACCACGAGGTTGACATGGTTTCCTTTCTCGATGACGAATATCAGGTCCGAGAAACTGAAGGTCTTCAGGATGGTCCCCTCGCCCGGGACGGTCCCCTTGACGAAGTCCTTCATGGCCGTCAGCATGCCGCTGGTGGTATCATCGTCGAGCTCCTGGACCCCTTTTCGCGCGACGCGACCCATGAGCCTCCCGTTGCCGTGGATGAGGAAGAGCTCGTTTATCTCGAAGAAGTCGACCTCCCGTGCCTCGTTGGCGCCCCTTTCCCTCGCGGCGCTGGCCCAGACCTTGGCCTGGCAAGCGAACACCTTGTTCGAGGTCATCGATATGCCCTTGAACCAGACATCGATGGGGAACTCGCCGGCCCCCGTGGGCTTGAGGCCAACTTCGATATCGACCTGGTCCTTGGCCCTAATCTTGTTTATCTCAGGCAGGATGGTGACCTCCACGGGCCCCTTGACGCCTATCCTGACGTCCTTTGCATGCGAGATGCTCGTGTTCTTGACGACGAACTTGACGCGGTTCCACAGCCCGGACTTCAGGTTCGCAGGTGATAATTCTAAGGACAGGACCGGAACGGTCCTGTCGAAGAAGTCCCTGATGCCCTGCCGTATTATCCTCGTCTTGATGGCCGCCTCCTCGAAACGGTCATTGGCGATGTAATCCTGGGCCTGCTGGTAAAGCATCTCGACCTCGTAGGTATCGCCGTACTGCTTGGCCTTGTGGATATCGTAGAATATCTTCTTCGAGAATGCCATGGCGTAGGCCTTGAAGAACCCCTTGGCGGACCGCAACCCGGAATCTATATGGCAGGTGGCATTGTCGAAATGCCCTTCCATGTAGGCCTCCTCGGCTAGCTTCAGGCAATCCAGCGGGAGGACGGGCTCGACACCGCAGGCCTTGAGGTGCTTGATGGTGGCCTCGAGGTCCATCATCTTGCGGAGGACGGCCTCGTTCTCTTCCTTCTTCTGCTTATCCTTCGCCATAATGGGTCATCAACCAGAGCCTGGATTATGGATGCCTTGGAACGATAAAATGGTTGCTATCTATCACAGAGTGCAGAATAAAAGAAAAACAAAGAGGCCCTGTTCTGAAGGGCCTCGTTAGTCCTTACTACTTCCCCTTCAGGTTCTTCTCGAGGTTCTTCTTTATGGCCCCGATGAAGTCCTCGGTCATAACGACCTTGTTGGACTTGCTTGGGTTGGCCAGCAGCTCGAGGTCCTTCGTCATGATGCCGCTCTCGATGGTCTGGATGCAGGCCGCATCGAGCTTGTCCGTAAAGTCCACGACGTCCGGGGTCTTGTCGAGCTCGCCCCTCTTCCGGATGCCGCCAGTCCAGGCATAGATCAGCGCCATGGGGTTCGACGAGGTCTTCTCGCCCTTCAGGTGCTTGTAGTAGTGCTTCTGCACCGTCCCGTGGGCCGCCTCGAACTCGAAGAAACCGCTGGGGGAAACCAGCACCGAGGTCATCATGGCCAGGCTGCCGAAGGCCGAGCCCAGCATGTCGGAGAAGACATCGCCGTCGTAGTTCTTGACGGACCAGAGCATGCCGCCCTCGCCTTTTATTATCCTTGCGACCGCGTCGTCGATCAGAGTGTAGAAGTACTCGAGCTTGGCGTCCTCGAACTTCTTCTTGAACTCCTTCTCGTAGACATCTTGCCAGAGCGCCCGGAATGTACCGTCGTAGGTCTTCGATATTGTGTCCTTGGTGGAGAACCACAGGGGCATCTTCCTGTCCAGGGCGAACATAAAGGATGACTTGGCGAAGCTCCTGATGGACGCGTCCGTGTTGTGGATGCCCTGCAGTATGCCCGGGCCCTTGAAGTCCTGGATGGTCAGCCTGACGGGCTCTCCCTTCTCGGGCGTGTACACGAGCTCGCCCTTGCCGGGCCCCGGGACCCTTATCTCGCTGTTTTTATAGACATCGCCGTAGGCGTGCCTGCCGATGTAGATGGGCTTTTTCCAGTTTCGCACGCCCGGCGGGATGTTCTTGACAAGGATGGGACCCCTGAATATGGTCCCGTCCAGCGCGGCCCTCAAGGTTCCGTTGGGGGACTTCCACTCCTGCTTCAGGTTGTACTCCTTGATCCTGTTCTTGTCCGGGGTGATGGTCGCGCACTTGACGCCCACGATGTGCTTCTTGATGGCGTTGGCGGCGTCCATCGTGATCTTGTCGTCGGTCTCGTCCCTCTTCTTGAGGCCGAGGTCGTAATATTCGACCTTCATGTTCAGGTACGGGAAGAGGAGCTCGTCTTTGACCCACTTCCACATTACCCTGGTCATCTCGTCGCCGTCTATCTCGACTATCGTGTTCTTGACATCGATCTTCTTTTCAGCCATCCCACTCACCTCGATTTCTCCATGAACCACTTATATCAACAATGAAAGGATGGGGGCGGGGCCATTGCCCGCCCCCGAATGCGCTCACCTTTGCTTCTTCTCCTTCTTCTCTTCCTCGACGAAGGCTTCCCAGCCGTCCGGCCTCTTCGGCAGGTCGAATAGGATGTCCTCCCACGGGTGCCTGTAGAGCCTGGCACCCTGCCTCTTCTGGTCCATCACATGGCCCATGATGCCGATGCTCCTGCCCAGGACGAACAGCCCGTTCAGCATGCCGAGGTCCACCTCGGACTTGATCTGCTCCCTTGTCATGCCGAGGCTTGCCATCATGTCCAGGCAGCATATGCCGATGCAGCCGTCCACGTTCAGGATGAGGTTGTTCCTCTTGGCCGTGGTGACCTTCTCGACCTCGAGGGCGAAGTCGAGGTACCCGTGGCTCGGGAAGTTCTTGGTCACGTAGGCCTTGAGCAAAGATACCCTCAAGTCCGGGTTGGTCACGGACTTTATCCTGTGGCCTATGCCCTGGATGTTGATATTCTTCACCTTCATCTCTTCCACGAAGGCCTCCGGGGTCAGACCCCTGTCCCCGGCATCCTGGAACATCATGGCCGCGCCGTCGACGGCGCCTCCGAACCTGGGCCCGATGGTCAGCAGGCCGCTGACCAGCGAGGATATCAGGTCCTTGCCAGCGCAGGCTGCGACGATGGCGTTGTGGGCCCCCGAGACCGCCGGGCCGTGGTCGGCCGTTATCTGCAAGACGATCTCCAGGAACTCCCTGGCCCACCGCGGCAGCATCTTCTTGAACCACAGCAGCCCGATGACCCCGCCTATGCCGATGTCGTGGTCGAAGACCTCCGACAGGCGCAGCCCAGAGTAGAGCAGCTCCTCGCCGGACTCGTCGGAAATCGTGCACGTAAAGGTCGTCGGCCTCCTTATCATCCCAGCCTTTAGGGCCTTGGCGTAGTCGTTCGGTATCGGCGGAGGTTTTACGTCCGACGGCACCTTGGCCTTACCTTCCTTGACGAGCTTCTGGTAGGTCTCCTTGATCTTCACATCGAAGTCGTTGAAGGAGGCCGGGACAACTGCACCGGCATCCTTCAGGGCCTTGTTCTTGGCCTCGGATGTTTCCATAGCCGCGTCGGCCCTGGCGCCTGCGTGCCCGAACTGGACCCCGGCGCCGAACTTCGTGCTGCTGGTCCCTATGCACCAGACCACCAAAGGCTTCGTTATCTTCCCGGCCTTGAGCGCGTCGACCACCGCGTACTCGTCGGTGCCGCCGATCTCGCCCAGCATCACTATCATGGTAATGTCCGGGTTCTTCTCGTACCTCATTATGTGGTCTATGAACTTGGTTCCCGGGTATCGGTCGCCGCCCAGAGCCACGCCCTCGTAGACCCCGTCCGTGTTCACGCCTATCATCATGTTCAGCTCGTTGGACAGGCCGCCCGACTTGGAAACGTAGGCGACCGAGCCGGGCCTGTAGAGCTTGGCGTCAGTTATATTGAGCAGGTCGCCGGCG
>Ga0315284_10007488_pt1 | contig 15606 bp, 10 predicted proteins | sample YL17G09_16_MG_FD_203696 | JGI IMG/M metagenome (GOLD analysis project Ga0315284, IMG submission 203696) | Sediment microbial communities from Yellowstone Lake, YNP, Wyoming, USA - YL17G09_16 | ecosystem: Environmental > Aquatic > Freshwater > Lake > Sediment | place: USA: Wyoming | collected... | reverse complement strand
CGGCGGCGTCCGCGATGACGGCGTCCACGGCGAGCTCCTCAGAGGCCGCCTCGGCCTCCACCGCTTCCACGGCGAGCTCTTCGGCGACGGCGTCCGCGATGACGGCGTCCACGGCGAGCTCCTCAGAGGCCGCCTCGGCCTCCACCGCTTCCACGGCGAGCTCTTCCGCGACGGCGTCCGCCACGATCGCCTCGTCTGCGAACTCCGCGGCGGCCTCGGCCGCCGCGCTCTCCTCGACCACCGCGACCGCCGGATCGGCCGTCGCCGCTGCCTCAGGTGCCTCGGCCGGCGCGTCCTGCGCCGCGGGCTCCGGGGTGGCCGTCTGCTGCTGATCTTCCGTCAAGGGTTCCTGCTCCTGGTCTGGATTCCGCCTGGAAACGAGAGCGACGGCCGAGCCTCGCTCGAGCCGTCGTCGGGTTCCAGGTTCGCGGTCCGTGCGCCGTGCGTGCGGTCCGTCCCTCCGGTGGCGTCGGTCGGGTTAGCTCTTCGGCTGTCGCCCCGCTGGGGCCGCGAGAGTCTAGCACAGGGTGGTGGGCCGGTACAATCCGGCGCGTGCCCGAGCTGCCCGATCTCGCGATCCTCGCCGACGTCTTCGCCGCGGCGCTCCAGGGCCGGCCCGTGACCGCAGTTCGGATCGTCGATCCGCTCGTCGTGCGGGCGACGCCGGACCAGGCGGCGGCGCTTGGCGGCGAGGTCCTGCAGGGCGTCGGGAGGCGCGGGAAGCACCTGGTCTTCCGGCTCGAGCGCCACGACATCTGGGCCGCCCCGATGCTCAGCGGGCGATTCGGCCTGGCCGCGCCCGGCGCCGCCCGACCCAGGGCCGCCGTCGCAATCGGGTTCGGTCCGGGTCGCGCGCCACAGGGAAGTCCGGCCGCCTGGCTTGCAGGAGCCTCGTGGCTCCCCGATGCGGACGCGGAGTTGGAGCTCCGCTACCTCGATCCGACGCGGATGGGCAAGATCTACCTTGCGGCGGTCGCCGACCTCTCGGGCGTTCCGGGCATCGCGGAGCTCGGGCCCGATGCCGACGACCCGGCCCTCACCCTGAAGGTCTGGCAGGCGCGGATCCGCCGTCATCCGGGCGAGCTGAAGGCGCTCCTCCGCAACCAGGCGTTCGTGGCGGGGATCGGCAACGCCTACAGCGACGAGATCCTGTGGGAGGCCCGACTCAGCCCGTTCCGCCGTCGCTCGACGCTGGCGCCGGAAGAGACCGCGACCCTGTTCACCGCGATGCGGTCAACCCTCGCCGCGGCCGTCGATCTTCTGCGCGACCGCGTTCCTCCGACGTTCGAGAAGCAGGTGCGCGACCACCTGCGCGTGCACCTGCGCGGCGGCCGGCCGTGCCCGCGCTGCGGGACGACGATCAGCCAGGTAGGGGGCCGCGAGGCGACATCCTTCTGCCGGTCGTGCCAGCGCTGATCGCCGGTCGCCAACCGCGCGATCTCGATCAGGGGATCTTGAGCACCTGCCCGACGCGGATGAGCGACGGGTTCGTGAGGTTGTTGAGGGCCGCGAGCTTTGCCACCGTCGTCCCGAAGCGGGCTGCAATGCCGCTGAGCGTGTCGCCCGACTGGACCTTGTAGGTGCGGGGCCGCGGGGCCGCCGACGGTTGCGGCGTCGGCGTCGGGCGCTCGGAGGGCATCGCCGTCGGCGCCGCCGTCGGCGCTCCACTGGGGGTGGCCGTCGCCGGCGCGATCGTGCCAACAGGGGTTGGCGACGCCCCGTCGTCGCCGGCTCCGGATGAGCCGGGCGCCAGTGGTCCGCGCGACAGGACGAGGGCGCCGAGGGCGACGCCCACGACGACTACCGTCACCGGGCCGGCCAACCGCCGGGCAGCCGCATCCGACGGCAGACTGAGGCCGGCGCCCTCGAGAACGACGGGCGCCATCGGAACGAAGGGCCCCGGGCGCTTCCGGGGACCCTCGTTGCCGTGGGTCTCGAGCCACGTCGGACAGGCGGCATGAGCCGCCGTGAGGCAATGCGCCAGCTGACGATCGAGTGTCGGGCGCCCGGACGCAAGGAGCCGGCAGCGATGGGCGCGCGAGGGTGCTGCGCCGTGCCACGCGCCGTCCACCGAGGCAAGATGCGGGCAGGCAGCGAGGGCGGCCGCCGCGGGTTCCGGCGTTGCCGACGGGGTGGCCGGGCGTTCGATCATGCCGGCAGGATAGCCGCCGCGCGCCCGCATCACTGCCGCGGTCCTCTCCCCTCCGGCCCCGGACGAGCAGCCCGAACACGCAAAAATCCTGGCGACGTCCTATTTTCCCGAAAGGCTGCCCTCTCAGTATCTTCGGCGCTGGAGAGCTTAACTTCCGTGTTCGGGATGGGAACGGGTGTGGCCTCTCCGCTAGAGTCACCAGGATTTCGTGCGTCTGATCGAGTGCAATCGGCAGCGGCTCCATCGCGCGATGCGCGCGGGAGGCGCCGGGATCTTCAATGTCGCGAGGTGCGGGCGCCACGCGCCCGATGTATCACGAACCCTTCGCGGCGCTGACCCTTGGTCAGTCGCGGAAGAGGTCAAGCCCTCGACCATTAGTACGGCTTAGCTTCATCCGTTGCCGGACTTCCACGCGCCGCCTATCAAACAGGTGGTCTCCCTGCGGTCTTACCCGGTTAACCCGGTGGGGAACCTCATCTCGAGGCGAGCTTCGCACTTAGATGCTTTCAGCGCTTATCCCAACCGAACATAGCTACCCAGCAATGCCCCTGGCGGGACAACTGGCACACCAGCGGTTCGTCCACTCCGGTCCTCTCGTACTAGGAGCAGCTCCTCACAAGTTCCCTACGCCCACGATGGATAGAGACCGAACTGTCTCACGACGTTCTGAACCCAGCTCGCGTGCGGCTTTAATCGGCGAACAGCCGAACCCTTGGGACGTACTTCCGCCCCAGGATGCCACGGGCCGACATCGAGGTGCCAAACGGTGCCGTCGATGTGAACTCTTGGGCACCATCAGCCTGTTATCCCCGGGGTAGCTTTTATCCGTTGAGTGATACCCCTTCCACTCGGAGGTACCAGATCACTAAGCCCGACTTTCGTCCCTGCTCGACGTGTAGGTCTCGCAGTCAAGCTCCCTTATGCCTTTGCACTCTTCGCCTGGTTTCCATTCAGGCTGAGGGAACCTTTGGGCGCCTCCGTTACACTTTAGGAGGCGACCGCCCCAGTCAAACTGCCCGCCTGACACTGTCCTGCGCCCGGCTTACGGGTCGCGGTTAGAACCGAAATCCAACAAGGGTGGTATTTCAACGTCGGCTCCACCGAGGCTAGCGCCCCAGCTTCACAGCCTCCCACCTATCCTACACAAGCTGAACCCCAATCCAATATCAGGGTGCAGTAAAGCTCCACGGGGTCTTTTTGTCCTATCGCGGGTAACGAGCATCTTCACTCGTACTTCAATTTCGCCGGGTCCCTCGTTGAGACAGCGCCCAGATCGTTACGCCATTCGTGCGGGTCGGAACTTACCCGACAAGGAATTTCGCTACCTTAGGACTGTTATAGTTACAGCCGCCGTTTACCGGGGCTTCGATTCAGAGCTTGCACCCCTCCTCTTAACCTTCCGGCACTGGGCAGGCGTCAGCCCCTATACGTCAGCTTTCGCTTTAGCAGAGACCTGTGTTTTTGCTAAACAGTCGCCTGGGCCTTTTCACTGCGGCTCCGACATGCGGAGCGCCCCTTCTCCCGAAGTTACGGGGCCATTTTGCCGAGTTCCTTAACGAGGGTTCTCCCGATCGCCTTGGTATTCTCTACCCGCCTACCTGTGTCGGATTGCGGTACGGGCACCTTTGATCTCGCTAGACACTTTTCTCGCCAGCTCGGCTCACTCGAATTGCGGAATAAACCGCTTACCATCGCTGCTCGGGGTTGATGAGGTGACGGATTTACCTGTCTCCTCCCCCTACCGGCTTGGACGCCAATCCAATAAGGCGCTCGAGCTACCGTGCCGTGTCATGCCCTTGCTCTCATCCGGGATCGCCTCCTGGACTCGACCGACCAATGTCGGCCAACCTCCGCTCGGCTCCTCCGGGCGGCACCTTGCGGTGCAAACGATCTCTGGTGGTTCCGGAATATCAACCGGATGTCCATCGCCTACGACGTTCGTCCTCGGCTTAGGCCCGACTAACCCTGAGCGGACAAGCCTTCCTCAGGAAACCTTAGGCTTACGGCGTGTGGGATTCTCACCCACATCTCGCTACTCATGCCGACATTCGCACTTCCGTCCGCTCCAGCCGTCCTCACGGTCGACCTTCGCTGCGAACAGAACGCTCCCCTACCACCGGCCGCCAGGCGAACCTGACGGCCGATCCGTAGCTTCGGTACCAAGCTTGAGCCCCGTTACATTTTCGGCGCGGAACCACTTGACCAGTGAGCTGTTACGCACTCTTTCAATGATGGCTGCTTCTGAGCCAACATCCTGGTTGTCTGTGCGATTCCACATCCTTTGCCACTTAGCTTGGATTTAGGGACCTTAGCTGACGATCCGGACTGTTTTCCTTTTGACCACGAAGCTTAGCCCTCGCAGTCTCACTCCCGGGCTGTATAAATCGCGGGATTCGGAGTTTGGTTGGGGTTGGTAAGCGGGAAGCCCCCTAGCCCATCCAGCGCTCTACCCCCGCGATTGATCACCCGAGGCTGCCCCTAAAGGCATTTCGGGGAGAACCAGCTATCTCCGAGTTCGATTGGCATTTCACCTCTATCCACAGGTCATCCCCTAGCTTTTCAACGCTAGTGAGTTCGGCCCTCCACGGAACGTTACTTCCGCTTCAGCCTGCCCATGGATAGGTCACTCGGTTTCGGGTCTACTGCACGCGACTCGACGCCCTATTCAGACTCGCTTTCGCTCCGGCTCCGTCCTTCTCGGACTTAACCTCGCCACGTGCACGTAACTCGTCGGCTCATTCTTCAAAAGGCACGCCATCAGGCTACCGGCTGTGACACCGGCAACACCCTTTGACTGCTTGTAGGCACGAGGTTTCAGGTACTATTTCACTCCCCTTCCGGGGTGCTTTTCACCTTTCCCTCACGGTACTCGTTCACTATCGGTCGCCAAGAGTATTTAGCCTTGGACGGTGGTCCGCCCAGTTTCCCACATGAGAGACCTTCCACGTGGTACTCAGGTGGTCGATCTCGGAGGTCGTTTCGCTTTCGCCTACGGGGCTCTCACCCTCTATGGCCTGCCGTTCCAGGGCAGCTCGACTAGCGAACGACTTTGTAACTCCGCCGAAGCCCGGCAGGGCCTCGATGATCGACTCCTACAACCCCCACTCAGAAACGGCTGCCGCCTATCACGCTGAGTGAGTTTGGGCTCTTCCCGTTTCGCTCGCCACTACTCAGGGAATGATCTCTTTTCCTCCAGCTACTGAGATGTTTCAGTTCGCTGGCTTACCTCCGCCTGGCCTATTTGATTCAGCCAGGGGTCACCGGGCATTGCCCCGGTGGGGTTTCCCCATTCGGACATCTCCGGATCAACGTCTGCTCGCGACTCCCCGAAGCTTTTCGCAGCCTGCCGCGTCCTTCATCGGCTCTTGGCGCCAAGGCATCCACCCCGTGCCCTTAGTAGCTTGACCCCTTCCGGCGTCTGACCAAGCGGTCGGTGCCGTGGGGGTCCGGGATACACCATGACAAAACTCGACGAAATTGAAGATCTCAATTCTGCCGTTGCACTCGTATCAGGTTGTTAAGGTGCGACGCCATTGCCGGCGTCCCTCCCGGCCTCCGCTGTTGCGGGCCCGGGTCCAGCCGATCCGCTGGTCGGTGGGCTCGGGAGGAGCACACGGATCAGGGGGTCGGGAGGCCGTCTCGCGGCGGAGACGGAGCGAGCCTGGAGCTCGCGGACTATTCAATTGCGATGGTGGTGCCGACCGGGGGAGGTGGTGGAGACGAGGAGACTCGAACTCCTGACCCTCTCCTTGCAAAGGAGATGCTCTACCGGCTGAGCTACGTCCCCACGCCGGAGCGACGGTGGTGGGCGTTTCTGGACTCGAACCAGAGACCTCTGCCTTATCAGGGCAGCGCTCTAACCAGCTGAGCTAAACGCCCCTGAACGGGATGGTCGCTGCCGGCCGGGGGATCCCGGACATCGGCAGGCTGCACCTTAACCCTTGAAGAGTGGCAGGAGGTCCGTTTCACGATGGGCGATCGGGTTTCGGTGTCTCGTCGAACTCGCATGATCGAACTCGCCGGCCACGAGGACCGACGGACGCTCCGTCCGACTGAAGCGTCATGCTCGTGCGATCAACCGTAGGAGCCATCAACGCCGAGGCGCACCGATTGCCTCGACTCGGATCTCCTTAGAAAGGAGGTGATCCAGCCGCACCTTCCGGTACGGCTACCTTGTTACGACTTCGTCCCAATCACCAATCCCACCTTCGACGGCTGCCTCCTTGCGGTTGGCCCACCGGCTTCGGGTGTTATCGGCTTTCATGACGTGACGGGCGGTGTGTACAAGGCCCGGGAACATATTCACCGCCGTAATGCTGACCGGCGGTTACTAGCAACTCCGGCTTCATGCAGGCGAGTTGCAGCCTACAATCCGAACTGAGACCGGCTTTAAGGGATTCGCTCCACCTCGCGGTTTCGCCGCCCGTTGTACCGGCCATTGTAGCGTGGGTGTAGCCCAGGACGTAAGGGCCATGCTGACTTGACGTCGTCCCCACCTTCCTCCGAGTTTCTCTCGGCAGTCCCGTGTGAGAGATACAACACACGGCAGGGGTTGCGCTCGTTGCGGGACTTAACCCAACATCTCACGACACGAGCTGACGACAGCCATGCAACACCTGTGGCCAGGTCCCTTGCGGGAAGACGACGTTTCCGCCGTTGTCCTGGTCATGTCAAGCCCTGGTAAGGTTCTTCGCGTTGCATCGAATTAAACCCCACGCTCCGCTGCTTGTGCGGGCCCCCGTCAATTCCTTTGAGTTTTAGCCTTGCGGCCGTACTCCCCAGGCGGGACACTTAATGCGTTAGCTTCGGCACTGGCGGGGTTGATACCACCAACACCTAGTGTCCATCGTTTACGGCTAGGACTACCGGGGTATCTAATCCCGTTTGCTCCCCTAGCTTTCGCGCCTCAGCGTCAAGAACGGGCCAGGAAGCCGCCTTCGCCACTGGTGTTCCTCCCGATATCTACGCATTTCACCACTACACCGGGAATTCCGCTTCCCTCTCCCGCCTTCAAGTCGAGCAGTATCGAATGACCTTCCCCAGTTGAGCCGGGGGCTTTCACATCCGACTTGCACGACCGCCTGCGCGCTCTTTACGCCCAGTAAATCCGGATAACGCTCGCCACCTACGTATTACCGCGGCTGCTGGCACGTAGTTAGCCGTGGCTTATTCATCAGGTACCGTCATTATCGTCCCTGATAAAAGAGGTTTACAACCCGAAGGCCGTCATCCCTCACGCGGCGTTGCTGCTTCAGGCTTTCGCCCATTGAGCAAAATTCCCGACTGCTGCCTCCCGTAGGAGTCTGGGCCGTGTCTCAGTCCCAGTCTGGGTGATCGTCCTCTCAGACCACCTACCGATCGTCGCCTTGGTGAGCCGTTACCCCACCAACGAGCTAATCGGACGCAGGCCCCTCCCGAAGCGCCTTGCGGCTTTGGAGACTGGAACGAACCAGTCACCACATGCGGTATTAGCCACCCTTTCGGGCAGTTATTCCCCACTTCGGGGCAGGTCACCCACGCGTTACTCAGCCGTCCGCCACTAACGAGCGAGCAAGCTCGCTCGTCCGTTCGACTTGCATGTCTCATGCACGCCGCCAGCGTTAATCCTGAGCCAGGATCAAACTCTCCGAATGAAATTGCACGGCTTGCACCGTGACTCACATCGCAGGGTTTGACCGCTCGCTCATCGCTTATCCGGATCTCCTGCCACTCTTCAGTTGTTAAGGTGCCGCCCACGGCTGCCCGGGGAGGAGTCCTCCGTCGGGGGGGGCGCGACCTCCCATTGTGGAGGACCACGTCCGTGGTGTCAAACGGCCCCACAGGACGGGGGATCGCCGCTCGCTCGGGCTCACCCGGGTGCGGGACAACGAGGGCAAAGGGTAGCGACGGGGCATGGGCGTGTCAAACGCGATCAGCGCGAGGTGTGGAGCGCGAGGCCGGGCCTCCGGCCACCGCGTCAGATTGGGCTCGACTCCACGAGCAGGATGAAGGCAGCGCCCGAGAGCCAGCAGAGGAGCGCGAGCTCGGGGGACGCGGTCACGCCGAAGGGCCCGACGAGCACGACCCAGACGACGATGCCGACCACCAGGGCGGCGAGCGCCTTCGCCAGGCGGAGCAGGATCTCGACGACCAGGTTGCTCACCGAAGCTCTTCCATGGCGCGCCGGCCCTGGATAGCGCGAATCAGGGTGATCTCGTCTGCGTACTCCAGGTCGCCGCCGACGGGCAGGCCGCGGGCGATGCGGGTGATCGCACCGACGTGCCCGACGAGCCGTTCCGCCACGTAGGTGGCCGTGGCGTCGCCCTCCAGCGAGGGGTTCGTGGCGAGGATCACCTCGGCGATCGGCGCGCCCGCCTGCTCCGCGGTCACGACCCGCTCCAGGAGCTCCCGGATCCGCAGGCGCTCCGGACCGATGCCGTCCATCGGGCTGATCGCCCCGTGCAGGACGTGATAGCGCCCCCGCCACTCCCCGGTGCGCTCGATCGCGAGCACGTCGAGGGGCTCCTCGACGACGCACAGCCGGGTGGCGTCGCGTCCGGGGTCGCGACAGATCGGGCAGGCGGGGGCGTCGCTGAAGTTGAAGCAGTCGTCGCAGAGGACGACCTCCTCGCGAACCGCGATGAGAGCAGCCGCCAGCGTCCGGGCCTCGGCGTCCGGGGCGCGCAGCAGGTGGTAGGTCAGGCGCTGGGCCGTCTTCGGCCCGATGCCGGGCAGGCGCGCGAAGGACTCGATCAGGCGGGCGACAGGCGCGATCAGGGGCGTGGACATGCGTCGGATCCGCGGGGGAGTCGGCTACATCCCCGGCAGGCGCAGGCCGCCGGTGATCGCGGCCATCTTCGACTTCTCGAGGTCGCGGGAGGCGCGGATGGCGTCGTTCACCGCGGCGACCACGAGATCCTGGAGCATCTCGACGTCGGCCGGGTCCACCGCGTCGGGGTCGATGTGGAGCTCCACGAGCTCCTGCTTGCCGCTGACCACGGCCCGTACGACGCCGCCGCCCGCCGATCCCTCGAGGCGCGCCGCGTGGAGCTCGTCCTCGACGCGGGCCATGTCGCGCTGCATCTGGGCGGCCATCTTCTGCAGGTTGCCGAAGCTCATCGGGGTGGTCGCCTCCTCGCCGCCCGGGCGTTCGCCCGGGAGATGGTCTCGTCGCGCGCAGTCTGGAACATCCGCGGCCGGCCCGCTGCGCTGCGCCGGTCAGCGGACCTCGGGGATCTCGACCAGCTCGTCGCCCCAGACGTCGCGGGCGGCACGGAGCACGGCCGCGCTCTCGGGATCCGGGGCGGCTACCGCCTCGAGCTCGAGGTTCGTGGCCACGCAGCGCACCGAGACGGGGCGGCCGAGGACGCGGCCCACGCCGTCCTCGAGAGTGCCCCGGCGCCGGTCGGCCACGTCGCGAAGGAAGAGCTGGCTCTCCGGAAAGCCCAAGGTGACGACCGCCCCATCCACGGCGATCGGCCGGCACGCCTCGATGAGCGGCTTGGTCGGCGGGTGGCGGCTGATGAGGGTCACGATCTCGGGCCAGCGGCGCCGCAGCTCCGCGAGCGCGTCGTCGGTCGCGGGACCCGGGGCCGGTCCGACGGTCGCGGGCTCCGCCGCGGTCGACGCAGCTGCCGGCGCGGTGGCCGGCGCAGGGGCCGGGCTGCGTCGCGTCGCGGGCGGCCGTGTCGGCGCGCCCGAGGTGGCGGCCGGCGCAGGAGGTGCCGATTCGGCCGCGACCGGCGCGGCCACGACCGGCACCGTGGGCGGGGGTTGCGCCGGGGTGGCCGGCAGCGCGAACGGCGTCGGCCCAGCGGCCGCTCCGCTGGTGGCGGGGAGCAGGTCGAAGAGGGCCAGCTCGAGGGCCAGGCGGAGGCCGCCGGGCCCGGGCCGGGCAGGATCGATCGCCGCGAGCCGGCGGGCGGCGACGGCCAGCGGGCCCACGCCGAGTATCGCCAGGGGGTCGGCGGCGGGATGCCCGGCCAGCGCGAGGTGGAGCGCGGCGCGCAGCGCCTCGACCACCTGGTCGGCGAAGCTGCGCAGGTCGCGCCCGCGATCCTCGAGGGCGTCGAGGACGGCGATCCCGCCGGCCGGGTCGCCGACGACGAGCGCGCGGCCGTAGCCGCGCACGGTCTCTTCGTCGGCGAGGCCGAGCAGGTCCCGGACCGCGTCGGCGGTCAGGTCGTCGCCGCCTCCGGACAGGAGCTGGTCGAGGATCGATTCCGCGTCGCGCATGCCGCCGCCGGCGAGGCGCGCGACGAGCGCGACGGCAGCGGGCTCGGCGACCCGTCCGTCGGCCTCGAGGATGCGGCGGAGCTTCCCCTCGATCAGCGGGAGCGGCAGCGGGCGGAAGTCGAAGCGCTGGACCCGCGAGATCACCGCCGGCCGGATCTGGCTGCTGTCCGTCGTACAGAAGATGAAGAGGACGTGCGGCGGGGGCTCCTCGAGGGTCTTGAGGAGAACGTCCCAGCCCTGGGTGATCCGCTGCACCTCGTCGACGATGAAGACCTTCGTCGGAAGGTCGGCCGGCGCCGTGTAGATCCGCGGCAGCAGCTCCCGGATGTCGTCGACCCGGTTGTTCGAGGCCGCGTCGAGCTCCGCCACGTCGAGGGCCCGTCCCTCGCGGATCGCGTCGCACGAGGGGCAGGCGTCGCAGGGCTCGCCGTCGGCGACGTTCGGGCAATTGACGGCCTTGGCGACGATCCGGGCGAGCGAGGTCTTTCCCGTGCCCCGGGGCCCGACGAAGAGATACGCGTGGGCCGAGCGGCCGGCCCGGATCGCGTTGCGCAGCGTCGTGACGACCGCGTCCTGGCCCACGACCTCGGCGAAGCGCTGCGAGCGCCAGCGGCGGTAGAGCGCCTGGTGCGACGGCGTCGAGCTCACGAGGCTCCTCTGGGGGCGCGATGAGGCGAAGTGCCGTGCACCCACCGTCGATCGGCACGTCCCCGCGCCCTCCGGGAGGGACGGCTCAGACCAGGCCGTGCCGCGGCACCCGGCGAACCTCGCTTAGCGCTGCTTCCTTCCGGACCTGACGCGGTTCGCGTGTCGCCGCTGCGCGGGACCCGGTCCTCGACGCCGTCCAAGCCGGCGGCATTCGAAGACGGTGACCTCGGGTGGGAATTCAGCCCTGCTGGAGCGGATTGCAGGTACAGGGCACCGCTAGTTCCCCGCCTAGCACGGCACGGGGATGATAGCAGGGGGTCCCGGGAAGGTGGCGGAGAGGGAGGGATTCGAACCCTCGATGGGTTGCCCCATACCGCATTTCCAGTGCGGCGCCCTAGGCCTCTAGGCGACCTCTCCGCGGGCGGTGCGCCGCGGTCCGGGCCGCTGAGCGACCTGGGCCGTCGAGACGGGATCGGAGTGGCGGAGAGGGTGGGATTCGAACCCACGGTGCTTGCGCACACCGCTTTTCGAGAGCGGCACCTTCAACCACTCGGACACCTCTCCGCCACGGAGGATAGCAAAGCCGCGTCGCGAAGGAGAATCGGGACGGCGCGCGGCGGGCGGCGGGCGACGCGCAGGGCGCCGGCGGGCGCGGGAGGGCGATCACGTGGCGCGGGCGGCCGCCGCGTCGAGCAGCTCGGCGGCGTCGGACCGGAGGATCCCGCTGATGAGGTCGACCCGGCGCGGGAGAGCGGGGTTGTTCGCGAGCTGGACGACGGAGCCGGCAGCTCCTGCGACGGGGTCCGGCAGCGCGTAGACCAGGCAGTCCGCGTCGGCCTCGAGCAGCGCCCCGACGCACATCACGCACGGCTCGACCGTGGTGAAGACGGTGACCCCCGCGAGCGACTGGGTGCCGAGACGCTGGGCCGCCTCGCGCAGCGTGACGATCACGGCGTGGGCGGTCGGGTCGTTGCGCGACGCGACCTCCTCGTGGCCGCTCGCGACGAGCGCCTCGCCGAGGACGGCCGCTGCGCCGTGGGGCCGCTCGCCCCGCTCCAGCGCGGCGCGCGCCTCGCCGAGGGCGGCGCCCATGAACAGCTCGTAGTGCATTGGCGGATGGTACCGCCGCGGCCGGGAGACCGACGGCGCCTACCCCTCCAGGCCCGAGAGCGAACGGATCGTGCGCGCCAGCGCGGACATGTCGTCGTCGGCGTGGCCGCCCGCAATGAGGCCCGCCTCGAGCTGGGCCGCCAGCGCGGCCACGGGAAGGGCGGCGCCCGTCTCGCGGGCCATCGCCAGGGCGATCCCGAGGTCCTTGAGGTGGAGCGCCACCCGGAACCCGAGCGGGTACTCGTTGGCGAGCATACGGCCGCTCCGGTTCGCCAGGACCCAGCTCTGGGCGGCGCCGGTCGAGAGGGCCGCCACGACCTGCTCGGGATCCAGGCCGGATTTCATTGCCAGCACGAGACCCTCGGCCACGCCGAGGTAGGTCCCGGCGAGAATCACCTGGTTGACCGCCTTGGCGGCCTGGCCGGCGCCCACCGGACCGAAGTGGGTGATCGTCTGGCCGATCGCCGCGAGGACGGGGCGGGCGCGCTCGACGTCGACCGGCTCGCCGCCGACCAGGATCGCCAGCGTCGCGTTGCGCGCGCCCTCGCTGCCGCCGGTGACGGGCGCATCGACGAAGCCGATCCCCTGCCGGGCGAGGCGGGCCGCGAAGCCGCGGCTGGCTGCCGGGTCGATCGTGGAGCAGTCGATGACGAGCGTCCCGGCCGCGGCGCCGGCGGCCACCCCGTCGGCGGCGAAGAGGACGGCCTCGACGTCGGGCGTGTCGGAGACGCAGACGAGGACGACATCGACGTCCGCGGCCAGCGCCGCCGGACTGACCGCGATCGTCACGCCCAGCCCGTCCAGCTCCCGCGTTCGCCCGGCCGTGCGGTTCCAGGCCGCCAGCGGGAAGCCGGCCCGCACGAGGTTGGCAGCCATCGCGCCGCCCATCGTGCCGAGCCCCACGACGCCGATCCGCTCCATCGTCCTCTCTCCTCCGCTGCGACCGCCGCATGGTAGGCGCCCCGGCCGTGCCGCGCTGGACGATTCGCGGGCGACGTTCTACCGTGGCGCCTTCGCATCCGCCCCCACGGAGGTCGGCGATGAGCCCGGGCGTCCTGGCCTCGCTTGTCTACTGCGGTGCCGCGTTCGGCGGCGCGTTCCTGTTCATGCGGCTGGCCGCCCCGGAGCTCCCGGCGGTGATCGTGGCGTTCGGGAGGGTCGCGATCGCCGCCCTCATCCTTCTCCCTTTCGCCGGTCGCGAGCGGCTGGCCGCGATGCGCGCCCACTGGCGCGACTACACCGTCGTCGGGTTCTTCATGGCCGCGGCGCCGTTCGCCCTCTTCGCCTACGCCGAGCGATCCCTCACGGCCGGCCTCGGCTCGATCATCAACGCGACGACGCCGCTCTGGACGGCGATCATCCTGGCCGCCTGGCTGCGCCAGGCGCCGACCACGCGGCGGGTCGCGGCGATCGTCGTGGGCTTCGTCGGCGTGGGTGTCATCGTGGGGCTGGAGGGGCTCCAGCTCGCCCCGGACGCGCTCATCAGCGTCGTGGCCGCGACCGCGGGCGCGGCGTCCTACGGCATCGCGCTCACGTACATCAGCCGGCGGATGGCGCCCCAGGCGCCGCTCCAGCTCGCCCTCGGGCAGCTGATCGCGGCCTCGATCATGCTGGCGCCGCTGGCGGCGCTCTCGGCCGGCGACGCAGCGCCCAGCGCGGAGAGCGTCGTGGCGCTCGGTGGGATCGCCCTCTTCTCGACCGCGATCGCCTGGCCGATCCTCTTCCGCCTGAACCGCGACGTGGGGCCGATGGCGACGAGCACGGTGACGTTCCTGAACCCCGTGTTCGCCTCGCTGTGGGGCGCCCTGTTCCTCGCCGAGACGATCTCCCCAACGTTCGTGGCGGGCGCGCTGCTGGTCTTCGCGTCGCTCGCCCTCATCTTCAGGATCCGGCTGCCGGGAGTGCCGCGCCGGGCGGTCGCCGCCGCAGTGCCCGCCGACGTGGACGACTGACCCGCCGGCTGGTCAGGATCCCGGCTCCTCCACCGCCACGAGGTGGCCGCGACGGGCGAGGACGATCCAGGCCGGAATGACCACCAGGGCCGCGCCCAGCAGGCCCAGGGCCGCGAAACCGGCCGTCGCGACCAGGACCCCGGAACCCAGGCTGGCCACGGCCGCCGAGCTCCAGATCAGGGCGTCGGTCCAGCCCTGGAGGCGCGTCCGCTCGCGCAGCGTGAGGCCCCCGGTGACCATGGCGCTCCCGGCCACGAACCCGAGGCTCCAGCCGAACCCGAGCAGGAAGAGGGCCAGGGCGAGCAGGACTCCGCCGTCGGGCGGGGCCAGCGCCGAGAGGACGGCCGCTCCTCCCGTCACGAGGAGGCCGGCGACGATGACGACGGGGCTCCCGAACCGGTCGGCGAGGCGGCCCGAGAGCGGCGACAGGGCGTACATCCCGAACGTGTGGGCGCTGATGACGAGGCCGACCGCCGCGAGATCGTGCCCGTGGGAGGTCATTTGGAGCGGTGTCATCGTCATCACGAGGACCATCGTCACCTGGACGGCGACGAGGGCGACGACCGAGACCCAGACCGTGGGACGCCGGAGGAGCGCCCGGATCGGGTCGCCCTCGCCGTCGGCTTCGTCGTGTCGTGCCGAGGGGTCGGCCAGCTCATAGGGGTCGGGGCGAAGCAGGGCGAATGAGAGGAGGGCGGCGCCGGCCACGAAGACGGCGGGCAGGAGGTAGGCGCCGGCGAGGCGCGGGAGGCCGATCGCCTCGGCCGCGGTCCCGGCCGCGGAGACGAGGTTCGGCCCAACGACCGCGCCGACGGTCGCTCCCCAGACGACGAAGCCGAGGGCGGAGGCGCGGCGGGCTGCCGGGACGAGGTCGGCGGCGGCGTAGCGCGACAGGTTGTTCGCGCTGTTGGCGAAGCCGATGAGGACGGTTCCGAGCAGTAGCAGCGGGAAGGCCCGGGCGACGAGGGCGAGCACCGCGAGGAGCGCTCCAACGATCCCGACGGTGTAGCCCGTGACGAGGCCCGTTCGCCGGCCCGAGCGGACCATCAGCGCCGAGAGGGTCGGGGCGCCGGCGGCGGCGCCGAGCACGACGGCCGCCCCCGGGATGCCGGCCCACGCCGACGAGCCGGCCAGGTCCTGGGCCGCGATCGTGGCGACGGTCACGGCCGCGATGTGCCCGGTGCTGCCGAGGGCGACGCCCGCCACGAGCGTCCACGTGGAGCGGCGGCGGAGGCGATCGAGGGCCGGGCTCTCCGGAAGCGAGTGCATGGCCGCCGATCATACGCGGGCACGAGGCGACGACGGCGACCGCCCGGGGACCCGCACGGCTTGGATCATCGAGCCCAAACGGCACTTCCCGTGAGCCTCCACGCCCCAGAATGTTCAGGCGACGGCGACGCGCTGCCGGAGACGACGAAGAGGAGGCCACGGTGCCCGAGCGCAAGAAGGTCACCCTGCCGGCGCTGTTCGCGAAGGTCGCGGACGGCACGCCGATCACCTGGCTGACCTGCTATGACTACCCGACCGCCC
>Ga0315284_10007487_pt1 | contig 15608 bp, 7 predicted proteins | sample YL17G09_16_MG_FD_203696 | JGI IMG/M metagenome (GOLD analysis project Ga0315284, IMG submission 203696) | Sediment microbial communities from Yellowstone Lake, YNP, Wyoming, USA - YL17G09_16 | ecosystem: Environmental > Aquatic > Freshwater > Lake > Sediment | place: USA: Wyoming | collected... | reverse complement strand
CTGCTCAAGGCCGAGATCACGATGACGGCAAAGCTGGAGGCGTAGGCTCGCCAGAGTTCTTGGGTCCGTCAAAGCTGGCAGGTCAGCGTCCGGCCTCCCCGGATGCGCCCTCGTTTCCCTTTCCAGCTCTGGTGTCCGGCGGTGCCGGCTCCTCGGGCGGGTAGCGCACGAGCGTCCCGCGGATGATGTCTCCGTGCTCCAAGTGACGAAACTCGTACCGGTACGCGTGGTGCCCGCCGCGGACGACGAGGCGCTTCCCGACGGCCTCGTAGAAGTCACCCGTGTACTCGATCACCTGGTAGTCGGTCCAGGGCTTCTCGCGCGCCGCGTAGATCGTCAGCGCCACGGCCGATCCGCCGCTCACGACCACCTCGTCCGGGCGCTCGGGGCCCAGCCGGCTCTCGAGCCGTCTGCGCCCGACGGCCTTGGTGAGCGCCAGCGCACCGCGCCACGGGAGAGCGACGAACGCCATCCCCAGCATCCGCTCCGAGTACGCCGCGTCGAGCGCACGGAGGATCCCCTCGGCAAAGCAGTAGAGCGTGAGCAAGCCCCGAACGCGTTCTCGCGTTCACGAACCTTCTCCTTTGACGGACGCCTTCCCTTTTCGCGACTTCGCACGATCCCCCTCGAGAACGACGGCGCCGCGGTCGTCGAGCGTCAGGTCGAGGTGCTCGGCCAGGAAGTCCAGGCGGCGCTTCCAGAAATCGAGCACGTTGGGCTTTTGCGAGATGACGTGCCCTTCGCCCTCGTAGATGCGATACTCCACCTCCCTGCCCAGCCGCTGCAGGGCGACGAAGGTGGTGTCGGATGCGATCAGACGGCCGTCCTTTTCGCCCTGCCCGATCAGCAGCGGCGTGTCGACCTGATCGAACAGGAACAGCGGCGAGTTTTCGCGGTACCGGTCCGGGTACTGCCACGGCGTACCACCCATGTTGCCCTGTCCGTGCTCGTAATAGCCGGTCGAGCCGCCAGCGCCCTCCGGGGACATGGGCAGGTAGTCGGCGAACAGATCGGGATTGAGGACCGCCGCGGTAATGATCGCCGCCTTGAAGCGCGTTGTCTGCGCGATGATCGAGAGCGTGCAGTACGAGCCGTAACTCTGTCCCATGATCGCGAGACGGTCCGGATCCGCGTACCCCTGCTCGATGGCCGCGTTGACTCCGGGCATCACCGTCCGCATCAAGTCGGTCATCGTCCTCCCGGTTCTCAAAGGCGAATCGGGGTAGAAGACGGCGTATCCGCGGGTAGCGAGCACGTGCATGTTGAGCGCCGCCATATCCCCCCAGAAGCCAAAGCTGTTGAAGTACGACGCGGCGTTGGTCTCGCCGCCGTATACCCAGACCACGAGCGGTACGCGCTGTCCGGTCCTATAGCCGGGCGGGAGGAGCAGGGTGCCCTTTAGCGGCTGCCCGTCCATGCTGTGCCATTCGATGATGCGCGGAGTACCTAGCTCGTAGCGATCGAGCGAGGTGTTGATGTGGGATACCTGGTGCGCTCGGTTGTCGGAGGTACTGATGACCCACACGTCGCCGATCTGCTGTTGATCCTTCGCCACGAACGCGATCTCACCGGTAACGTCACTCGCGTCAAGGTTGAAGACACCGTAGTACCGCTTGCTCTCCTCGAGCGCGGCCTGGGCCTTCCCGTCGGTGACGTCGACACGATAGATGCCGGCCCTATGTCCTGCGCGCTCCCTCGCGGTCACCCACACGGTGCGGCCGCCATCGCTGGACCATATGGTCGGCAGCTCGGGCCGGGTGACGATCGCCCTCATCTCCCAGCCGGGGATGCTGCCAACCTTGGTGCCACGACCCAATGCGGCATCGACCCGCCACAGTTCGCCGTCGCCCACCGCGTAGAGGTTTTCCCCCTTCGTATCCCACAGCGGCGGGCGTTCCCCCTCTCCCGGAGCGAAGCTCGGGACGCCCTTGTCCTTCAGGGTTTTCGCGGCCCCGTCGCTCACCGACACGAGGACGATCTCACCCTCCGTGACCTGTCCGCTCGCGATGTAGGCGAGGTGCCGGCTATTAGGTGACCAGCTCCACTCCATGCCGTAGCCGAGGCGGATGGCCTTCGCGAGCGTCCGTGTCGTCCCTTTTGCCAGCTCGTAGACCGCGAGGTCGAAGTTGGGCTGCTGGCTGTTCGCCTCCCACCCCTTCAACACGGTGTATGCAACGTACTTCTCGTCCGGCGAGAAGGCGTAGAACCGCGGCTGTGCCTGCTCCGTGATGCGGGTGATCTTTCGGGTCCGGAGATCCAGGACGGCCAGGTCTGCAACAGCCCAGCGAACGTCCCCTTCGGTCTTGGGCTTGTTTTCTCCCGTTGTCTCCTTGCGGGCGCGCAGTACGAACACCGACGGCTGGCCGGGCGCCACAGCGGCGAAGCGGTTTGCTCCCTCCATGTCTCCCGCGAGCGCATTGGCCTGCTTGATCGTCATGCCGGCCGGGAGGACCTTGCAGAGCAATCGCTGGCTGTCGGACGTCCACCGCACGACCTCGAAGCCGAAGAATGGACGCGCGGTCACGCCAGGAAAGCGCTGCGCCTTCCCCGTGGCCTTGTCCCACAGCCAAACCCCCGCTTCACCGCCCTCATCGGAGTAGAAGGCCACGCGCTTGCCGTTGGGCGACCACACTGGCCCCCAGTTCGAGCTCTTGACGCCTCCCAGGCGAATCACCTCGCCGTTCGTCGTGTTGGTGAGCGTGGCCTGCATTCGTGAATCACCCTCGGCCAACGGGAAGCCCGTTGCCGTGTACCGGTGCGATTCACGCGCAATGGTCTCGTCGAGCTCGACGGTGTGCGCCACCCACTGGCCATCCGGTGACAGATCGAAAGACGATCGGGCGTTGTGGGTGTGGAGCGACGCAGCCACCTCAAGCGGGAGCGGCTCGCGAGCTGTGTGGGGCGCCTGCGCGAAGACCGGTGCGCCGGCCAGTCCAAAGAAGAGGACGATCGTGGCGGCCAAACCAGATGTAGCGAATCCCAGCGTCTTCCTTCTCATTGATCCTCCCTCGAACCGAGGTCACCCCTTCGCCCGCGGGTCTGTTTGCCTGCTCCGGACCTCACCGAGCTGGTCGGTGGACCGGCCGTTCGCCACGTCGCGGACCCAGAGCTTCGGCGTTCCACCGCGTCCAGATTTCAGGGCTTCCCCATTGTGCCTCCGGTGGGCGGCGACATGTACTTTTCCAGCCAGTCGACCATCCGCTGCGTAGCGTCCACGGCATTCACAAGCGACCATGTCCCCGGCACGTGTCCCTCCCCGTCGTAGACCGCGAGCTGTGCCGTTCTCCCAAGCCTCTTGAGGGCGTTGAACATCTTCTCCGCGTCCTCCACCGGACAGGTTTCGTCTTTCTTTCCGTGGACGAGCAGCAGTGGCGTGTGGATCTTGTCGGCCTGGTAGTACGGTGAGTTGGCCAGGTACCGCCGCAAGTCGGCCCAGGGATGCGTGCCCATGCGCCCTTGGCCTGTCTCCGACCACATGAAGCTCGACGTACTGCCACCCGGCCCCATGTGAGCGAACCCCCCCGCGAGATCGTATAGACCGTCCAACGCTATCGCAGCCCTGAAAAGGTTTGTCTGCGTGATCATCGCCGCCGTGCTGTAGCCGCCGTACGACTGGCCCATGATGGCTACCCGGGAACTGTCCACGTATCCGCGCTCCGCGGCCCGATAGACCTGGGCCAGAATCGCATCCCCCATCTCCTGGATCGGGTTACCTCCCTTGCCCTCGGGACCGAGCGGAACGTCCACCAGCAGCACCGCGTAGCCTCGCGTGGCAAAGACTTGAACAGGGATTGAGTTGGGCGCGCCACCGCCGTATTCCTGCGCAACGGTGGACATCTTCGATCCGGAATAGAAGTACACGATCGCCGGCAGACGTTCGCCTGACTTCTTGCCCGGAGGTAGGAAGACCGCCGTCTGCACCGGCATCAGGCGACCGTCAAAGCCCGGAACCTCAGAGGAGAAGATCTCCGTTGGGCCCACCGTCACACCTTCGAGCCGCGGCTCGACGTCTGTCAGCCGGTGCTTCGAGGCGAACTTCAAATCGAACGTGCAAAAGTCCGGAGGTGTGTCGAGCGACTCGAATCGGGCGACCATGCCTCCGCCTTCTGCCGCTCCCACGGGGTCGAACCGGCCGCGCCCTTTCCATAACGTCGCCGTCGCACCGCCTCGTGCGTCCACACTGATGATCGAGCGGTCACCCGTCGTCTCGTCGTTCACCACGATCGCGAACCGGCCGGGTTCGGGCTGCCACAGAGTATCCCGGTCGGCCATGACCGGCGCTCCGACAGAGGAAAACGTTGTCGGCGCCGAGCCGTCCAGCGGAACGATTGCGAGGGCCTTCGGCGGCACGTAGTAATAGCTCTTTTCCCCTTCCGCCTCCTGCCCGACGAGGACGCCCTTGCCATCAGCCGTCACGGCGAGGGGCGTCTCCTCGAGGCTGCCGAGCGAGGCGCCGATCTGACGTGGAGTCGTGCCAGGCGTCGTGGCGTCGGCAATCCAGAGCTTCTTGTCCTTGAGGAAGACGATCTGCCTGGACCCCGGCAACCAGCGGTAGGTGTCCTCGAAGTAAGAGCGCTCCGAAACCTGGAGGTCCGCGGCGATCAGGACGGGCTTGCCGCCCGAGGCGGGGGCGACTGCGAGGTCGTAGTACGTCCCGGACGCGGCCTCCCCTTTCGTCTTGAAAACAGACAGGTACGAGACCCATTTGCCGTCCGGAGAGAGCCGGAGACAGCTCGGCCGTGGCTCCGTTTCGGCCGGCACAACGACCCTCACCTTTCCCGTCGCCACATCGATCGCGGCGAGTGCCGCGTTGTTCTCGCGAATGAAGTGGGCCATCAGGTAGTCCGGCGTCGAGGTGCCTCCGCCAGGCGCCGCCGCAGGCTCCAGACCGGTCGAATAGACCGTGACCGCCGGCTTCTCGAGGAGGGGTGCCTCCGAGGCCGCACCGGCCGCGGCGGGGGCCGCCGCAGGGGTCAGTGGGGCCCCTGGCGAGGCCTGCTCAGGCGGCCGCAGCGGGACGAAGAGCTCGCGGCCGTCCGCACTCCACTGGGCCTCGTCCCCCGGCCAGTGCTTCACCTTGACCGGAGCCTCGGCGACGCGCCGCGACTGACCTTTCGCGATGTCGTAAACCCAAAGTTGGGGAGTCCCCCCGGCATCCGAGAAAAACGCGACCCGACGCCCGTCCGGTGAGGGCGAGGTTCTCCAGCAGTTCGCTTTCTCCGGACACATTCCGCGTGGTTGCCCGCCACGGGTGGAGACGACGAAGGCACGCAGCCCCACCATCTCAGGCGGTGTCCCACCTGGAAGGAAGCGGACCCCCTCGGCCAATTGGCTGTCGGGGCTTCGTACGGGGGGCGAATAGACGTCGTAGGTGAGGACGCTCCCGTCTCGACTCACGGCGGGGCGGTCCCAGAGTCGCACGGTCTTAGCCGAAAAGGCGAGGTCGAGGGGGAGAGCCGTCGAGCCTGTCCCCTGTTGTGCCGCGGCCGTGGCGACGAGGCTGATCCCAAGCAGGCCGAGGATCGTTTTCTTCCAAACCAGCGTTGTAAGCACTGTCGTCTCCTTTCCTTCCCCGTGTGACGGGGATGTGGTCCGGGCGCCGTGAGGGTCTTCACCGTCCCTGCGACGCCGACCCTCATGGCGCGTTCGAAACGTAGCCGGTCGCCTTCCATCCTATTGCCGGCGCGAGGTCCCGATTCCCCTTCCCGTGTCGTGCGCGTCTCCTATTCGGCTCCCTTCTTCGCGACGAAGCCGGTGATCTCAGTACCGACGTGAAAACTGGTCTTCACGGGTGAGGCCGCCTTGAATCGCCAGAGAATCGCATCGGTGACCGCCTCTGGCTCGAGCGACTCAAGGTCGTGCAGCGCCTTCGAGTAATCGAACGTCGCGCCGACGCCGGTCTTGCCGTTGGTGGCGTTGAGGATAGTGGGGACGTCCACCTCCTCGTGTGCCTTGACGCTGTACGGATGCACCAGCTCCTTGATCTCGACCTTGAACGGCGGGTAGAGGGTCTCCTTCGAGACGTTCTTCAGGCGCACCGGGAGCAACACCTCCTGAGTCTCCCGATCGTACTGAATGGGATCGAAAACGAGCGTCACCTTGTCCGAAAGCGACGCCGCGACCTTCTCGGGAGCGGGCGTTGCGGGCTGGCTGTCGGTCCGGACGCGAATCGCGGAGGTGTAGAGCTGGTAGGTGCCGCTGCGGCCGTCGGTCCAGAAAGGATGAAAGATCCCGTCCGTGCCGGCCGTCATCCCGATGTAGTCCCCCCCGTTGGGCCAGCGCGACATGCCTGAGACGAAACTCGCTGTAACCAGACCCCGGTCTTGACTGACAAAAGGGCCGGGCCGGAGGTTGCCTGATCCGAACGGATTCGAGGTCGCGCTTGAAACGCGCGCCTTGGCGAGGAATGTTTCTCCGCCGTCGACCGATGCCGTGAAGGAGATCTCGAACCGGTCGCGGCTCGGAAAGCCCTCGGTGTCGTACCAGTAAACGCCCAGGACGCCGTCGGGGTTGACGGCGATCATCGGCTGGAACTGCGAGGCGTAGGCAGGCACCCCGGGATCCAGGGGTTTTGGCTTGCTCCACGTCGCCCCGCGGTCGCCAGACCAGCTGAGTACGAGCCGGTACCGATCGTTCTCGAGGTCCGTCCAGGCGGCGTAGATCCGGTCCCGGAACTTCCCTCCCGGATCGACTGCGAACACCGGGCCCGCCATCTGATCGACGCGGCCGCTCCCCTGGCTCTTGCGCATCGCCTTGACTCCCCCGAACGGGATCTCGGCGATTCGCCGGGGCGAGGAAAACGTGACGCCTCCGTCCGTGGAGAGCGAGAAGACGGCCTTCCACGTAGATGCCTCCTTGTCAATGGCGTAGTTGGGGTACTCCAGCATCGGGATAAAAAGCGTCCCGTCCGAGAGCACGAGCAGGTTCTGAGCCGCGAGTCCGGTGTTGTTGCCTCGCGCCACCTCGACAGGGCCGATGAACGAGCGCCCGTCGTCGGAGGACCGGAACAGAACGACCCTCCGCCGCATCTGAAGGTCCTCCATCTCTTTGGAACCGGGCACATCCGTCTCGTCAGTGAGGTAGACGCGCCCCGCGAACGGGCCGAACGTGTGGTCGGTTACGAGCATCTCGTGGTCCCCGTTGCGGCTCAGGCAGAGCGCCTTGCTCCAGGTCTTCCCTCCATCCTCGGAGCGGTAGAAGTTCATCCCGTTCGAGAGGCCGACAAAATAGGCAGTGCCCGTGATGCCGAACCCCACCTGGGGGTCGCCGCCCCCGTGCTCCATCTCCTCAGGGAAGCTGACGTCGGTCCAGGTCGAGCCGCCATCGAATGACACGTAGGCCTTGTTGGCCGAGCCTCCGTCGGGGCGGACCATCACGATCGATCCGCCCAGAAGGTTCTTCGGGTCGGTCGGATTCGCGGCGATCATGGTCTCGCAATGCGCGATGTCACCGTCACGGCTGACCAGAATGTTGGGCCCCACCACGATCCGGGGACTGGGGGTCTCGGCCCCAGCAGCGGCTAACGCGCAGGCCACGGCGAACACACCGATGAGAAGTCGTCTGTTTGCGCCGACACCCGAACGTAACGCGAGAGGAAAGTGTCCGAACATCCGAGCCTCCTTTCAGGTAAACCCTTACTTGCCTTCCTCCACCGATCCCTCGACCTTCAGCCGGATCGACGGAATCTTCGCCGGGTCCTCGAACCTCAGGCGAATGACTACGGGACTGGTCAGCGCCCCGGGCTCGAGCACCGCCTGGTTGCCAAGCGCTCCCGAGAAGTCGAACACGGCGCCCACGCCAGTCTTCCCATTGGCAGCGTTGACGACGGTCGGCGCCGGGCTGTCGTCCTTCGGCACGTCGGGATCGTTGAACCCGAAGCCCGTGATCTCGAGAGTGAGTGGCGGGTAGATCGGTTCGTTCGAAACGTTCCGCAGCCGCACAGGAATCTCCGACTCTCGGGCCGCCCCGTCATAGCGCGTGGGATCGAAGACGAACTCGACCCTCCCGCGCAACAATCTGTTCGTCCGCGGGGCAGGCTTGGAAGGCTCGGGTGGGGCAGCGGCGCTTGCTCCCGTGGCAGGCTTCTCGCCGGCCGGCAGCTCGACGGAGACCTCTGCCGTGTAGGCCTGAAAGGTTCCGCTCCTAGCGTCCGCCCACAACGGGTGAAACACGCCGTCCCTATCCGCCGTCAGACCCAGGTAGTCGCCACCGCTCGGCCAACGGCTCACCGCGGAGATCAGGGAGAGGTGGATCTCCTCCTTGTGGTCGAAAACGAACGGGTCCATCCTCAAGTTTCCTGGCCCACGAAAGCCGGACGACGCGGAAGACACGCGCACCGACGGAAGGAAGGATCTCCCGCCGTCGACAGACGCAGCGAAGTACTCGTCGAACTGCGACCCGTCCTTGGAACCCCGCGTGTCGTACCAGGTCACACCGATCACTCCGTCCTTGTTGACGGCGACGACCGTCTGGAACTGAATCGTCTCCTTCGGTACGCCACCGTCGACCAGAATCGGCTCCGACCAGTGCAGTCCCCGGTCCTCCGAGCGGGAGAAGACGATGCGCGGGCGACCGCGGCGGGAGTCCGACCAGGCCATGTAGATGCGATCGCGGTACTCCTTCGAACCCACGTCCGCGGCAAAAGCCTCGATGCCGGCGGTGTCCCGCCAGCTCGGGTCGTCCTGGTTCAGCACGGCGGCCGGCGCCTCCCGCGGAGGCGTGAAGGTGACACCCCCGTCTGAGGACAACATCAGTGACATTGGCCTCGTGATCGTCCCCGTCTTCTTCACCTTTTCCGGTTGGAACTCGTATTTCACGATCGGGATCACGACCGTTCCGTCGGAAAGGATCAGCACGGTGACCGCGCCGACACCGATCGTGCCGCCCCCGTTGGTCACCTCGACCGGTCCGGTCCAGCTCCGGCCATCGTCCGCCGAGCGGAAAAGGCCGACGCGATAGACCGGATAGCCGTAAAGCGCGGCAATGTAGACGCGCCCTGCGAACCTACCGGTCGTCGGATCCACCGCCATCTTCTCAAAGTCGTAGGAACACCCCAGGTCGGCGGGTTTCTGCTGCCACGTCCGACCCCCATCCTCCGAGCGCCACACGTGCATGAACGCCCGCTGCTGAGACTTCTCGTCTTTTGCCATGGTGAGGGCACAGAACAGCGCGGTGCCCTGGGGTGTGAAGGCAACGTACGGATCGCCCCCTCCCCACTCGACCTGTTCGGGGAATTCCGAGGCATGCCAGGTCGCGCCCCCATCGAGCGTGGCGTAGGCACGGCAGGCGGTGCCGCCGTTGGGGCGGGTGTAGGTGATCGCCCCGCCCACGAGGTTCTTCACGTTCTTCGGGTTGGCTGCAACGATCAGCTCGATGTGCGGGAAGTCCCCGTCGCGGGAGACAAGCATGTTCGGCCCGACGACCACCCTCGGCGCGTCGGCCGCGGCCAGCGGCAACGCCGCCGCGGCAAGGAGCACCACCGAGCCGAGAGACCTGATCCTCGAGAGTCGAACCATGATCGCCTCCTCACGGTAGTCCTTCGACGCTGCGATCGGTTCCGGCGCGGCGACCCGTGCCGAAGCCGGGTTGTACCTGCTCGGTCTCAACTCATCGGGACGCGGTCACTACGACTCATCAAGGATGATCAGTGTAGGCAACCCTTATTTCGGGTGTCAAGAGCCCAGATGCAGCCTCCGTTGGCAGAGGTGCAGTGAAAAGCACGGCGGAACCGCTACTAGAGCGGCCCGCGGCTACGACGAGCCCGGTGCAAGCCGGGAGGAGCCCGATCACCACCGCAAGGAAGCCAATGAGGGTCCGCGGGGGGCTCGCCGTGTCGTAGGTGCAGCGCGCCGCGGACGCCTGGCAGGTGGGCCACGGCGATCACTTCGTAATGTTGCCCAACACCCAGCCACCGCGACGCTCATCCCCGCCGATGACCGGACTAGATCACGCCCCGCACGGTGAACTGCAGCGTGCGCCCTGGAGCCGCGACTGACTTCGCGTCGGGACTCGACGGGTACTCCCGGTTAAGGAGGTTGCGACCATGAAGCCGGAACTCGACCGCCGGGCTCACGCGGTAGCCGACGCCTGCGTCGACCACCGTATAGCCCGGGACGATCCGTTCGTTCGGACCGCCTCGCTCGTCGCGTTGATAGGCCGCGAGGCGGACAAGCCAATCCCAGTGCGGCCTGAGCTCCTGCCGAAGCAGCAGGAACCCGCCGCGCGGCGGAACATCGTCGGTAGGCGTGCCGTCGTCGCGTACCTCGCCGCGCACGAGTTGCAGCCCGCTCTGGAGCGCGAGCCCCGCGCCGAGGTCGATGCCGGCCTCAAGCTCGGCGCCCGACAACTCCGCCTCGCCGCGGTTGCGAAAGAAGTAGTTGTCGCCGGAGCGGTACCGCTCGATAAGGTTCTCGATGCGGTAGAGATAACCGTAGAGCGCGAGTTGAGCGCGGCCGCGGGAGAAGCGGAGGGCCGCGTCGAGCTGGCGACTGGTCTCCGCTTCAAGGTCGGGGTTGCCCGTGATGAAGCCGCGACCGGTGACGCCGCGGTAGTAGCGGTCGGAGAGCAACGGCTCACGGAAGCCGCGCGCGACTTGGAGCGAGGCCTCGAGGCCGCCGCCGAGCGGCACCGCCGCGCCAAAGAAACCAGACAGCGCGGAGTTCGACGCCTCGCGCCTCCCGAAGTAGCCGCCGGAGGTTTCGCTCGCGACACGGTCTGCCCGAACGCCAGCGGACAGTGACACCCGCGCGAGGCCCGTGTACACACCGGCGAACACGCCGAGGTCATTGCGGTGGGCATCGGCGATCGAAACCTCGCCGCTGCGCCCGGTCTCGCAGCACGGGCTTCCAAGGGCGTAGCTGATCGTGTCGTTGACGGCGGAAAGACCGAGCCGTCCGGTGCCGTCGAAACCCACGATAATCCGTGTTGAGCCGAGCGCCCGCTCGGCCTCCACGCGCAGACCCCAGTCGTCAGCCTCCACGTCGGCGCGGGTGACCTGTCGGGGCTTTGTCGCCGTGGGGACGACATCCTTGTCGGTGAGCAGCCGGTAGCGGTCCCACGTGGCGGCGAGCGATAGCCGGGAGAACCCGGCGGTCGGCCCTCGATCGTACTGGATGCTCAACCGGTGGGAGGTCTCTTCTGGGTAGAGCGTCCGGGTGACCGCGGAGTCGATGGCCGGCTTGCCAACGTCCCGTGCGACATCGGTACGCCAGAGGACGCGAAACGCCCCGCCAGCCAGCTCGTGCTGATAGCCGATGCGGGCACTGCGGCTTTCGCCGCCCGAGAGCGGCACCACGCCGGACGGGCTCTCGTAGTCGTCGAAGTGCCGACTCGAGGCACCGGCGATCAGGCCGCCCCCGAATGCGGTCGTCGAAACCTCGACGCCCCCAGAGAGCTCGCCAGTGGCGTCAGCGGCGGCCAGGTGATAGCGGACGCGCAAGGGCTCGCCCGGGCCCGGGATGCGGGTGCGGATACGGATGATGCCGCCAAGGGCGTCGGAGCCGTAGGCGACTGAGCCCGGCCCGCGCACCACCTCGACCTCGTCGACCGTCGCCGGGTCGAGGAACGTCGCGGAGGGGCCGGCCCGGCGCTCGGCGCTCACGCGGCCCTCGTCGAGCAGGATCAGTGTGCGTCCCTGAGCGAGGCCCCGCAGCGAGGGAACAGCGGCAAGCCCGTCGCCGACCCGCCCGGCGCCGGGCACGACCTCAAGCACCTCGTGGAGCTGGGTGGGGGCGCGCTGGTCGAGGTCAGCGCGCCCACTCAAGGTGAAGGCGGCCGCGGGCGGGAGCTCGATATCCGGTGCGCTCCCGCTGATCACCGTCACCTCCTCGGCGAGCACGGGCGCGATCCGCAGCTCAAGCAGGCCAGCCGGGATGGCGGCGACGCGGATGGGCCGCAGGGCGACCCCGTCGGGGCGAGAGATCAGCACGTCGAAAGGAGGCGTGGGATCGCGTTCAAAGTGGAAGCGACCGTCGGCGCCGGTGACGGCCACGCCGGGGCGCCCCAGTATCTGGACCCGGGCCCCCGGGTAGGGGTCCCCCTCGGGGGACAGCACGACGCCGTCGAGCGCACCAAGTGGCGCGCCGACGAGTACAAGAACGAACCAAATGGCAAGTTGTCGTGAGTTCATGCTCCTCGCCCTTTCCTCGCCGGAGGGGTCGGGGGAAAAGCGATCCTACCCGCCCAGCGGCAACCCCACCGACCGCCACGAAACTAGGCCCTCAGACCGTCCGACCCCTCCTCTCGGGGAATCCTCACTTGCCCTCTTCCACCATCCCCTCGACCTTGAGCCGAATCGGCTGCGGCATTGTGGGGTCCTCGAAGCGGAACTTCAGGACGACCGGCCCGGTCAGCGCACCGGGCTCGAGCGACTCGAGGTTCCCAAGGGCCCCCGAGAAGTCGAAGATTGCGCCTTCGCCGTTCTTGCCGTTGGCCGCGTTGACCACCCACATTGGAGGATAAGGGTACTTCGGTAGCTCTGGATCATTGAGGTCGAACCCCAGGATTTCCAGTGTGATCGGCGGATAGATCAGCTGCTTCGAGATGTTTCGCAGCCGGACCGGGATCTCCGACTCCTTCGTGGCCCCGTCGTAGCGCGTCGGGTCGAAGACGAACTCGAGGCGCGTGTCCAGGACCACCTTGATCCGAGCCGGGACCGGAGGCGTCTGTGGAGCCGCGGCCGGTGCAGCGGGGGTAGCCCCTGTCCCTGCGGGCATCTCCTTGGGCGGCACGACAACCGAGACGCTCGCCGTGTAGATCTGGAACGTGCCCGTGCGCGCGTCCGCCCAGAACGGATGGAAGACCCCTTCCTTGTCCGGCGTCAGCCCCATGTAGTCGCCCCCCCCGGGCCACCGGCTCCCGGCGGAGACCAGCGAAAGGGCAGTGGTTTCCTTGTGCCGAAAGATCATTGCACCCATGTTCATGTTGCCCGCCCCGAGCGGGGTCGAAGGCGCCGAGGAGACGCGTATGGGCGACAGGAATGACTTGCCGCCGTCGAGCGACGCCGTGAAGTACTCGTGGAATTGGGAGCCATCCTTCGAGTCGCGCGTGTCGTACCACGTCACGCCGACGACGCCGTCCTTGTTCACCGCGACGACCGGCTGGCCCTGCATCGCGTCCTTCGGAGTGCCAGGGTCCAACAGCATCGGCTCGGACCAGTGGAGGCCCCGGTCCTCGGAGTGCGAAAAAAGCAGCCGAATGGGGCCGTATCGAAAGTCGGTCCACGCCACGTAAATCCGGTCGCGGTACTCCTTCGACTGGTTGTCCACGGCAAACGCCGGGAACACCGAGAACTTCCCTCCCACCTTGTCATCAAGGTTGTACTGCATCGTCTGGATCTTGCGTGGCTTGCCGAACGAGACGCCACCGTCTTCCGAAAGGACCAGCCAGGCGGTGCTCGATGCCTTGCCTGTCATCTTCGCCTTGCCGGGCAGAAAATCGAAATCCGCGTAAGGAAGCACCAGTGTCCCGTCGGTGAGGACCATCGGTTGGATGTCGTTTATCCCAATTGTGCCGCCGCCGTTGGCCGCCTCGACCGGCCCAATCCAGCTCCGCCCGTCGTCCTCCGAGCGGAAAACCCCGACCGTGTAGACGGGATAGCCGTAGAGGACTCCGATGTAGATCCGCCCGGCGTACTTGCCGGTTGTCTGGTCCACAGTCATCTGCTCGTGGTCGTACGAGCAGCCGAGGTTCATCGTCTTGCCCCAGCTCCTCCCGCCGTCCTCGGACCGCCACACGTGAAGGAAGGCGCGGGTCCGATCCTTCTCGTCCTTTCCGAACGTCAGCGCCGAGAAGATGCCCGTGCCCTGCGGCGTGAACGCAACGTATGGGTCGCCGCCGCCCCACTCCACCTGTTCGGCGAACTCGGACGGCCACCACGTCGTGCCTCCATCGGTGGTGGCGTAGGCACGGCAGGCCGTGCCTCCGTTCGGGCGTGTGTACGTGATCGCACCGCCCAAAAGGTTCTTCACGTTTTTCGGGTTGGCCGCGACGATCAGTTCGACGTGCGGGAAGTCCCCGTCGCGGGAGACAAGCATGTTGGGCCCGACCACCACGCGCGGCCCGGGTGCCTCGGCCCCAATCGCGAGCGAGCCGATGCAAAGGAGAAACAGCCCAGCCAATGTCCTCCGAATCATTTCTTCCTCCTCGCCCCCTCGATCAACCGAGAGGAACGTCCCTATTCACCGTCAACGAGACAGCGGGCGGTGTGCGCTACCTACCTCCCGTTGCCGTGGCCGGTTGGCCGCCGAACCACAGCTCAACTGAACCCAACGGAATAGGCAACTTCGCACCTTGGCCAAAGCGCCCTGCGGGCTTTGCGACATCCTGACTGCTGGCAACCACGCGAGCCGCGAGCTGGCGCGGCGGAACTGGAAGGCTCGCCGCCCAGGCATTCGCCTTCGCCGTCCACGTGACCGATAAAGCTCGTTCCTCGGGAACATCGGCAACGGCGACCGCACCAAAACTCGGATGCGTGAAAAGATCCAGGTACTGATAGCTGACGGGTCCGCCGGGCACCGAATACCCGTCAACCACAATCACCCACCGCCCAGGCTTTGGGTTGGCGACGTCCACTTCGCCGTCAGGCCCCACATCTGCGGCCTTTGCGACCGTCCCGCAGATCGGATTCGGTGCCGATGGGGCCTTGTTGCCTTTCTCGCGCTCGGCGGGCTTCTCCTCCGGTGCCTTCTCGGGCTCTGTGCAGTCGAGCAAGTACACGTCAAGATCGGCACGGGCGTCGCTCACGCCGCTCACCCTTGCGAGCAACGACGTGGTCCCCTTTGGCACCACGACCTCGTAGATCTGCTGCTCGCCCTGGGCAATCGTGGCACTCTTGCGGATGGTGCTGCCGAGCTCCACCGACGTAGCGGCAGCTGTCACCTTGCCGAGTCGGTTCTTGAGCGTCAGCGAGAACTGCTGCGAGCCCTCAGCCTTCAGCATGGTCGAAGATATCGGCTCTGCCGTCACGTCAACACCCAGAACAGAGGCTGTGACGGTCACCGGTGTGGCCTTGAGCGGCACGGGCGCCTCGGGATCGAAGGTCCGCCCCACCTTCGGAGCGACGTTGATCTCCCAGACGCCCGGGTGGGGACGAGAGACCGAGCAGGGGGTACCGGCTGGAGCATCAAAGCTGCACGGATAGAGGTTATCCCGATCAGGGCTGACTACCGTGAGGCCCACGTTCGGCGACGAGGCTGAGAAGGTCAGCACTGCCGTTCCCGGGCGCACCTTGACAAACACACCCAGATCACCCGGCAACGGAGGCGTGACCTCTGCCTTGACCGAGTACCCGTTCTCGGCCGTGAAGCGATAGGGGACGACGATCGACGCGAGCACGCGATGGGCATGGCCTGGAATCGCCGGATGATTGACCGAGAGGATCGCGGTGTGCGCGCCCTCTTTCTTTGCGGTGATCCTCACCGGCACTGCGACCGGGGTGTTGAGCGGTAGGGTGACGGTTGGCGGGCTGCTGAACGTGCCATCGTTGCCCTGCCAGCTCAGGGCGAACGTCATCGGCTCGGAAGGACCGGAGGTGCGCGTCAGCGTGATCGTTCGTTCCCCGCTGTCGCCAACGGCCCAGCCTTCACGCTCGTACAACCCCACGCCTTCGT
>Ga0315284_10007486_pt1 | contig 15609 bp, 13 predicted proteins | sample YL17G09_16_MG_FD_203696 | JGI IMG/M metagenome (GOLD analysis project Ga0315284, IMG submission 203696) | Sediment microbial communities from Yellowstone Lake, YNP, Wyoming, USA - YL17G09_16 | ecosystem: Environmental > Aquatic > Freshwater > Lake > Sediment | place: USA: Wyoming | collected... | reverse complement strand
TATGGGGCCGCTCCTATGCCCCCGGCTTTAAAGAAAAGGATCCTGGCCGCCTTTCCGAACGCGGGATTACAGGATACCTTTGGCCAGACGGAGATGTCGCCGGCCACCACCACGCTCAGCCCCAGAGACGCCCTGCGCAAAGACGGATCGGTAGGCCTTCCCATCATGAAGGTGGAAGCGCGGGTCGTGGACTCCGGTATGAACGACGTGCCCATCGGGCAGGTGGGGGAAATCGTCTACCGGGGGCCCAACATGTTTAAAGGCTATTATAAGAACCCCGAAGGAACCGCGGAGGCCTTCCGTGGAGGATGGTTCCATAGCGGCGACCTGGTGCGCCGGGACGAGGAGGGCTTCATCTACATCGTCGATCGGAAAAAGGATATGATTATCAGCGGCGGGGAAAACATCTATCCCGCTGAAGTTGAAGCGGTCCTTTACAGTCATGCGAAAATATTGGAAGCCGCGGTGATCGGAGTCCCCGATCCGCAGTGGGGGGAAGCCGTCAAGGCTTTCGTAGTCTTGCGAGAGGGACAGCAATTGACCGCTGAAGAGGTGATCGCTCACTGCACGGAAAATCTGGCAAGATACAAGCGACCCCGGTACGTGGAGTTCATGAAAGCCCTGCCCCGCAACGCGGCGGGGAAAGTCTTGAAAAGAGAACTCCGCTCCAAAGCCTGAATCCAGCTTCAACGCCGTGGTCCCCGCGGCATTGACCAAGGCCCGAAACGGGGCCCGAGTGCTGCTCCTGGAAAGGCACAACATCTTTCCCCAAATCCAGGTAAAGGGTTTTTATCTGCCCGTTAGGAAAATCTTCCGGCAGGGTTCCGCGGAGGAATTTTTGGGGAAGGTGGTAATTCACGCCGCATCCGGTGGGAACGAGTTTCTGGATGCGCACTTCCAACACATCTCCGGGCTCTGCTGCCCTGACGAAAATGGGGCCAGTGAGGGTATGAGATCCCATATTGCGGTCGATGGACTCCTGGCGGGCCGCCACCAATTCTTCGAGAGTCATCCCACAACGGAGTTTCCCATCCATGAGCATCAGGGAACTCAGAACCACTGGGTCTCCCGATTCAATCGTCAACACGGGAGGAATCGACGCATCATAAAACCCCGTATGGACAGTTTTGGGGGATGCCATCAGCCTGTGAACTTTGCCGGTTTTGGGCATACCTTCCCTCCTCATTAGACGGGATCAGTATGAACGGGGTCAGGCAGAAGTATTTAAGTAAATGTTTCTTCACCCATCCCGGTTCGTTTCTGGGGCGCAAGCAAACGACCCCCGATCGATTTCCCATGCGCCTAGCATCATGTGATTGGCCTCGAAGATCGTGGGCAAATCATCTTCCGCGTTGACCAAAATAATTAAGATTGAATTCATCCCTGTCGCTGCAGCCGGGCTTTGGGATTCAGGAAATCATTCAACCAATCTCCCACCAGACTGAGGCTCAGGACGGTGAGAAAGATGGCCATTCCCGGAAAGGTCACCGTCCACCAGGCCTGGCGAATGTAAACCCTGGAGGACCCGATCATGTACCCCCAGCTCATCACGTTGGGATCTCCCAGGCCCAAGAAGCTGAGGCCGGCTTCAAAAAGGATTGCCACTCCGACTCCAAGGGATGCGTTGACGATCATGGGAGGAAGGGCGTTGGGAAGAATTTCCCGGGTGATGATTCTTGCGCTTCGCGAGCCCGACGCCCGGGCGGCGGTGACAAAATCACGCTCGCGGAGGGACATGAATTCCGCCCGCAGGATCCGCGCCGTTCCCGTCCACGTGGAAATGCTGATGGCCAAGATAATCGTCCAAAGAGACGGCTGGAACAAGGCCACCACCACCATGGCCAGAATGAAGGCCGGGATTACTTGAAAAAACTCGGTCAAGCGCATGAGCGCTTCATCGATGAACCCCCCATGATACCCCGCCAAGGCTCCGAAGATGATCCCGAGGGTCATCATCAATGCGGCTGCCGTGATGCCCACCATGAGCGAAGTCCGGGAGCCTTGAATAATTCCCGCCAAAACATCCCTCCCCAGGTAATCCGTACCCAGGGTGAACCGGCCGCCGGGGGCCAGGAATTTTTTCCCCTGGATTTCAAAGGGACTGACAGGGTAAAGGAAAGGGCCGATGAAGGCAGAGAGCAGAACAAGGGTCAAAACCACCAGTCCTATGACCCCGGCCTTGTTTTCTCCGTACCTCCGCCAGAACCTAAGGAACTTCGAAGGATGGTTGGTCCTGTCTTCTGATAAATGGGTATTCGGGTCCATAAGATTTGAGAGAATCTACCTTCTTCTGATCCGCGGATCGAGAACCCCGTATAAAATATCCGTAATCAGGTTGGCGATAATCACCATAACCGAAGAAAAAATCAGAATTCCCAGGATCAGGGGATAATCTCTTCGCAGGATCCCGTCGAACATCAAACGACCCATTCCCGGCCAACTGAATACCGTTTCCACCAGGACCGCCCCGGCCAGGAGGTGCCCGATCTGAATTCCCGCCACGGTCAGGACGGGGAGAATCGCGTTGCGCAGGGCATGTTTATAAATGACGATTTTCTCCGAAAGCCCTTTGGCCCGGGCGGTCCGGACATAATCCGAGCCGATCACCTCGAGCATGCTGGCCCGGCTTAAGCGGCTGTACTGGGCGACGTAGATGATGCCCAGGGTCGAGGCGGGCAAAACCAGGTGATGGAGGAGATCCTTCAGGGTCTGAAAGAAACCTCCCTCAACCCCCACCGTGAGCATCCCATGCCCAGGGAACAGGGGCAGGTAAAGGGAAAAGGCCAGGATCAACATGATCCCCAGCCAAAAAACGGGCGTGGCGAAACCAAATAGGGATAAGATGGTGACCACGGCGCTACCGACGGAAGCCGGACGCTGGGCCACGATCACCCCGGTGAGGACACCGACGATCATGGCTAGAAACATGGCGGTGAGAATCAGGAGGGCCGTGGGCGGGATCTTCTCCAGGATGAGTTCCAGGACCGGCTTTCCCTGGAAATAAGAAAACCCCAAATCACCGGACAGGACTTTCTTCCCGTAGATAAAAAGCTGTTCCGTAAGACTCTTGTCGAGCCCGAACTCCTTGCGCACCGCCTTGAGGATCTCCTCAGTGGCGCCCCCGGATTCTCCCACATAAACCATGGCCGGGTCTCCGGGGGCCAGATGGAGGAGGGTGAAATTCAGGACCACGATCCCGATCACCACGGGAATCGCCTGCAAAGCCCGCCGCAGGATGTAAAAGCCAAGAGAACCGGAACTCAAAGACACGCCTCTCGATTTATCCCCCTAAAAAAGTGCTGCCGTTCTGCTGTGCAGCGGTGCTGCGGTTAGAATAGCGCCCCTGTCATAGCGGGAACGTCATGGCATGGCAAAACAGCAGCGCTTTCTTACTTGGTGTTCATGCGGGAACTCCCTCTCCCCTTGCGGGAGAGGGGCGGGGTGAGGGGGAAAAATGGAAAGCCTTACTATTTCCAGTCGTTATCACCCCTACCCCCCCTCCCCCCGTCGAGGGGGAGGGGGAAACGGGGTTGCCGGATGGGCAGCCCTTAGCACTCAACACAAAAAACTTGCTTAAGGCACCCCTCTTATTTCCCTTTCTTCCAATAGATCGTATCATAAGGATTCAGAGGGCCCCACACATCCAGGGGCACCCCATCAAAGTCCTTGTGGCAGAACGAATAAAATTCAACCTCCAGATGCCAGATAATGGGCAGTTCATCGACCATAATTTCCTGCACCTTGTGATACATGCTTTTCCGTTTTTCAAAGTTCTGCTCAAGCTGGGCGTCGGCAAAGAGCCGGTCCACTTCGGGGTTGTTGTACCCCATGGTGTTGGTCCAGATCAGGTTTTTGATATTTTTGGAGATGTACATCCGCTCAATTCCGATCACCGGGTCCGGATAATCGAAGACGACATCCAGATTGAGGTCAAAATCCCATTTTGACACTCTGGCTGCCCAGCTGGGAAAATCCGGCACGGGGCGAAGGGTGGCGTTGATCCCCACTTTTTTGAGCTGCTCTTTCAGGTATTCACAGGTGCTCTGGCTGGTCGCGGCGCCGGGAATCCAGTCGAGGTTCAAGGCGAAACGGGTTCCATCCGGACCCCTCTTGTACCCGGCTTCGTCGAGGAGCTGGTTGGCCTTGTTTAAATTATATTCGTACTTTTGAACGTTAGAATTGTAAAAAGGATTGGTGTACCGGAAAGGCCCAGTGGCGGATTTTCCGATTCCCATCAAGATATCGTTGACGATGAATTCCTTATCCATGAGATGGGCGATCGCTTTGCGGACCTTCACGTTGTTCAAAGGCGGCTTTCGCACATTGATGGCAAACCAGGCCCTGGCTCCGATCGCTTCATACCCCTTGGTAGTCGTGGCCAAATGGGGCATCTTCTCTAGGCGGCGGAGATCCTCCGGGGAACCGATGTAGGAAAAGGGTACAAAATGGGTCGCCCCGGTTTCCAGGGCTACGGTCCGGGCCGCAGGGTCATTTATGAATTCGATAATGATGCGATCCAGATAAGGCTGTCCCTTGCGGAAGAAATTGGGATTTCGTTCCAGGATGATGTGCTGACCCTTCTTCCACTCCACGAATTTAAAAGGCCCCGAGCCTACCGGTTTTATGTTGGCGGGGTTCTGCCGAATTTCCCCCTGCCCGTATACATGCTTCGGAATGATGGGCAGAAGGAGGGGATGAGTGGAGGCCAGAAAAGCGGGGTAGGGGTGTTTCAGCTTAAAGACGGCCACATAGGGATCAGAGGTCTCCACTTTATCGACGGCACGAAACATGGCCACGCCAAAGGGATGATTCTTGCTGACCGTTTCCAGGGAGAAGGCCACGTCCGCCGAGGTGATGGGTTTGCCGTCATGGAAGGTAGCCCCTTTTTCCAGGTGAAAGGTATAGGTTTTCCCATCCGCCGAAACTTCCCATTTTTGGGCCAGGTAGGGTTTAGGTTTGAAATTTTCGTCAAATTGGAGCAATCCGGCAAAAAGCTGCGTGCCCGGAACGCCCGTAGGGGTGCCGGACACGATGGCCGGGTTCAGGTGGCTCGGTTCCTGATAGATAATTTTGAGCGTACCCCCCCGGGGAGTCTTATCCTGCTGGGCCAGGGCCTGCCCGGACGCAAAAGAGAAAAAGAACAGAAAAATCATCAGGGGTACCCAAATGAGGTGGTTTCGACTCCTTTTCATAGCTTTCATACTTGCTCCTTTCTATGGTCTTTTATTTTTTCCCTGAAAGAATCAAAGAGGAGAAATGTTTTTTTCCTTTGCATCTCCCTTTTGTCTCGTTGATAATAGGCTTGGGTTTTGATGAGACAGCCAGCAACCCAAATATTCTACTCCCCTCGATATCCATAGATCAACCGTTTCTATCATAGGAAGCAATTTTTTTGAAGTTCAAAAAGACCGTCTTCGCCCAACCCGGTGGAAGCGGAATGGAGGAAAGGGATGAAAGAGAAGAAAGCTAAAGGAATGACCGCTCGGGACGGCCTATTTCCGGATGTACTTTACATAAACGGGACCATCCTGACCATGGATGATAAGAACTCGCGGGCAGAAGGCGTGGCCACGCTGGAAGATCGAATCGTCGCCGTGGGCTCGACGGGCTCCATCCAAAAGCTGGCCGGACCCAGAACGAAAATGGTGGACCTGACGGGGAAAACCATGCTGCCCGGTCTCAACGAGCCGCACAACCATTTTGGGATCTACGGGGCGCTCTATCTTCGCTCGGTTTCACTCCAGAGCCCCCCGGTGGGGGAGATCAGGGACATGAAAGAAGTGGTCGAAGCTCTCCGGGAAAGGGCGAGCCGCACACCGCAAGGGCAGTGGATCTATGGGCGGGGGTACGATGACACCCTTCTGGACCAGAAGAGGCATCCGACCCGCTTTGATTTGGACCAGGCCTCCCCAAACCACCCCATCCTGATCGTGCATATATCCGGCCATTTGAGCGTGGCCAACACAAAGGCCCTGGAGATGGCGGGGATCACGAAAGATACGCCCCAGCCCACCGGAGGGGTCATCCGCAAAGATCCCAAGACCGGTGAACCGGACGGGGTCTTGGAGGAGATGCCGGCTCAATCTATGGTGGCCCGGTTTCTTCCTCCCCTGACCATGGAACAGCGGATCGAAGGGATGGCGACTGCTGCCAAACAGTATCTGAAAGAGGGGGTCGCCTCTTGCAGCGATGCCGGAGTTAATTTCCCCGGGGTTGGGAGTCCGGCGGAGATTGTGGCCTACCAGAGAGCCATCGGGCAGGGCCTGGTCCCGATTCGTATGACCATGATGGTGGGGGTGGAGTTTCTGCTGGGGCCCGATGGGAAGAGTCCATCTTTTGTCACCGGATTTGGCGACGTTCGTCTCAAAATTGGTCCGGCGAAGATCATTGTAGACGGGTCCATCCAGGGATACACCGGCTGGCTGGCCAAGCCCTATTATGTCCCCTTCAAAGAAGACTCTTCCTACCGGGGTTATCCGGTCACGGCTCCTGAAAAGCTGAACCGTCTGGTTCTGGAGGCGCATAAAGCCGGCTGCCAGATTGCCGCCCATGGCAATGGAGACGCGGCGATCGATGCCATTCTGGAAGCGTATCGGTTAGCCCAAAGAGAATATCCCCGTCCGGATGCCCGACACCGGGTCGAGCATTGCCAGACTGCCCGGGAGGATCAGCTGGATGCCATGGCCGAATTGGGTATAACGCCGTCTTTCTTCGTCTCCCATACTTATTATTGGGGAGACCGGCACAAGGCTATTTTTCTCGGACCGGAACGGGCCAGAAGAATTAGCCCCCTGAATTCCGCATTGAAAAGAGGGATCAAATTCAGCATCCACTCCGATTGCCCGGTAACCCCTGTCTCTCCGCTGTTTTGTGTATTTGCCGCGGTGAACCGGGTGACCACTGGGGGCGAGATTTTGGGTCCGGAATATCGGCTGACTCCGCAGGAGGCCTTGCGAGCCGTGACCATCGACGCCGCCTGGCAAACTTTTGACGAGAAAATTAAGGGCTCGATCGAGGTAGGTAAGCTGGCCGACTTCACCATCTTAACTGAAAATCCACTAACCGTCTCTCCGGGAAAAATCAAGGACATCAAGGTGGAAGAGGTAATTATCGGAGGAAGGAGCGTTTATAAAGCCACATAACACCCCCAAAAGGGGTTGAAGGATATCCCTCTATCTCAAAGCTCTTTCTTAGTAATGCCCATATTTCAGAAGAGCCCGGTGCATGGCTAAAACATTTTCGGGTTTGCAGTATGCCGTGAGGCCGTTGGCGCTTGCCAGAATGTAGCCACCCCCAGGCCCGAGCTCCTGGATGCGTTTCTTGACCTCGGCCTCGGTTTCTTCGGGAGAGCCCCGGGTCAGCGTATAATGCAGGTCGATATTTCCCATTAGGCAAATCCGGTGGCCATATTTCTTTTTCAACTCCACGATATCCATGGCGTTGGGTTCGATATTCGCCAGCCCATTCATACCCAGCGTGAGCAGGTCATCGAGGATGGGCCTAAGGTCTCCATCGCTATGGTAGATCCAGGGGAGTCTGATTTTTTCCGCTACCTTTTTCATCCGGGGGAGAAAGAGCTCGCGGATCGTTTTAGGGGAGAATAGGGGGCCCTGCTTCCAGGCCAGGTCTTCGGGGATGATCATGAAATCGAATCCCAGGTCGTTGATCTTGGGGATGGCCTTCGTGGCCCAATCCACAAAGATGTCCATGAGGTCCAAAACAAATCGGGGTTTGTCGAATAGCATCAGGCTGAAATGCTCCATGCCCATACTCAGGTAGGTGTTGCTGATGCCCATGCGGGTGGTTACTGCCAGAGCCCGGTTGCTCCCCCGGTACCGGGCGATAAAATCTCTGGCCGGCTGGTAAAATTCTTCCGCATCCGGGTCGGGCAAATTGACTTTCTTAAGGTCCGATTCGGTCTTGATCAGGCCATCCGAGATCATGTCCATTCCTGCGAAAGTCTGGCTTTTTACGAAGCGCGGCGGGGCGATGCTGAAGGTAAGGTTGTCCAGAGCGATGACCTCCAGAACTGCGGGCGGGATGCGTGCGCCGGGCACAGCGAAGAGCTGGGTCACTGTGGCCTTCTCAAAATCGGCCCGTTGAAGGAGCTTTTCGGCCAAAATATTATGCACGCTACTCTCGACCCATGGTACCCGGTCAGGCTGTTTGAGCCGCAAAGCGGTAAGGACCCGTTCTCGGGAAGTCATTTCGCCTCCAGTGGGGTTATTTTAAGCCAAATTTCGCTGCGGCAAATATTCTGGATTTACCCTTCCAATCTCCGTGGCAACGATGGGTAGAAAGGATGACGGGATGGCCTTGCTAGGTTCAATTTGTACCATAGAAACCCGAGTGGGTCAACCCGCAATAAGAAGCTTTCAAGGATTCGAGGATTCCAGGGTTCGAGTGAAAATAATCTGGGAATCCAGGAGTCAGAGTTCACAATAGATATATGGTAATCGATTTTTTTGTATTCTTACCTGACTGCAGCCTCTGGAGATCTAGGCCTTCTTCCATCTTGGATCAAACGTCGGCTGGGGCTGCTTACGCTCCTGAACTACTTGGCCCGATTCTATGGGCTTACCAGAGCGGGAATGGATTGTGTTTGAATTTAGCCCGGAAATCGCTTACCTTAAAATTATGTGGTGTCCATTCGAAAAACATGATTTCCCTCCCCATCGATGGGGGAGGGAAGGGTGGGGGTGAAAAGTCTTCGGAACCTGGTGCTTCTCTGCTTCAATCCCCCTCACCCCGACCCTCTCCCGCGAAGGGGAGAGGGAGTTTTCGGGTTGGAAATGTCAACATGACTTAAATGAAAAAGCCCGATCCGCTATTCTTCGGCGGCTTCCTTCGTCGAACTGAAGAGGATGCAAAGGAATTAAGATGGGCAATCGATCGTCTCTTTTCTATGGCTGGACCATAGTAGTCGTCAGCATAGTCAGCATGATCCTTATATATGGCATCCGGCATTCTTTTGCCGTTTTCTTTCCCCCCATTCTGGCTGAATTTGGGTGGAGCCGGGGAAGCACGGCCATGATGCTATCCCTGAACATTTTGATCTATGGGTTTCTCGCGCCGATTGCTGGCACCCTAAGTGCTCGCTGGAGAGCCAGGAGAGTAATGCCGATCGGGATTTTGATTCTGGGGATGGCCACGGCTGGCTGCGCTTTCGCTAATGAATTGTGGCATTTCTATTTCTTTTTTGGCGGGCTGATGCCCCTGGGAAGTGCCCTGAGTGGCTGGCCCATCTTGGCTCCCGCCCTGATGAATTGGTTTATCAAGAGGCGGGGTCTGGTCCTGGGACTCGGGCAGATGGGTGGGGGGCTCAGTTTCGTTTACAGCATATTCGTTGAATCCATCATTTCCCAGATGGGATGGCGAATGAGCTATCTGGCGCTGGCCATTATTCTGGTGGTCATTCTTTTACCCCTGCATTTCCTTTTTTTCTATTATCGCCCGGGTGATAAGGGACTCGAACCGTATGGTTCTTCGGAATCTCCCCCCCGGCCAAAAAGCCCGGAGGGGGGAGCTGCGCTAAAGAATCCAAAGATTTTGGAATGGACTCTGAGCCAGATCCTCAAGAGCCCCCAGCTGTGGTACCTGGTACTTTCTTACGCTCTTTACTGGGGAATTGGCGGTTATCTCATTTTGGCCCATCAGGTGAAATTCGCGGTGGATGCAGGGTATAGCAGCATGTTCAGCGTGTCCATCTTCGCTCTTTTTGGCGTCACGGTTTTCATCGGCCAATCGACCGGATTCCTTTCCGACCGGTTGGGGAGGGAGAAAACGGCCACGCTGGCAGCCTGCTTGTCTATGGGGGGTCTCTATGCTCTCATTTCAGTCCGGGATACCTCCCAGCCCTGGCTCCTTTATGTTTATTCCATTTTTTTTGGCTACGGCGGCGGACTCTTTACTCCCACCATTTTTGCGGCCTCGGCGGATATATTCTATGGCCGGCATTTCGGGGCGGTGGCCGGGCTGTTACTTACGGGCATGGGGGTCGGCGGTGTTTTCGGTCCCTGGCTGGGGGGGTATCTCTATGACATTACCGGCAGCTATTTGAGCGCCTTTATTTTGTGCATCATCAGCATTGGTCTGGCCTGTGTGAGCCTGTGGATGGCAGCACCCACCAAGGCCGCCACGGGCAAGATAAAGTAACCTAAAAGGGATCTTTCAGAGACCCAGACAAACCTCGACGGCCATTCGGGCTGCTTTTTTGGAGGCTGACCAGAAAAAGGGGTTCAAAAAACCCGTCTTCCATTTGAGCGTGGCCAGTTCATCGGAGACGACCATCAGGCCGCCGAGGCTCACTTTCCTGTAGGCGGCGATGGTGAAGAGGGCGGACATTTCCATTTCCACTGCGAGCAGGCCCATTTCGGAGAATCGTTTTGCCTTTTCTTTGGTTTCACGGAATAGGGCATCCGTGGTCCAAACTTTTCCCGCGGCGGATTTGAAGTTCTGGTCCCGGCATTTTTGATCACAGAGCTGGACAATTTTTTCGTCCGCTTTGGTCTCCGCACCTTCCGGAAGGGGATAATGGGCAGAGGTTCCTTCTTCGCTCAAAGCTTCTGTAGGAACAACCAGGTGGCCGATCTGTAGGTCCGGCTGCAAGGAGCCGCAACATCCAAAGGCGACGATCTTCCTGGCCCCCATGGCGATCAGCCTTTCGAGAATGATCGCAGCCTGCGGAGCTCCGAGCGGGGTTCCGAAGACGGAAATTTTTTTCGCCCCCACCGTTGTTGTGAAGTAGGTCATGGAAGGGAAGCGTATGCGCTTCAGTCCAGATTCTTTCAGCTTCAGTTGTTTCCGGAGAATTTCCAAGTAGGGCTCAAAAAGGACCAGAATAATAGGGTGATCAATTGTTGGGTCCCCGGGGATCTTCCGGGGTTCGATTAGCACGGGATCATCTTCCATACATCCTCCGACGAAATTACCAAACAGGTAAAATTATAAAGATTTGAGGCGCCACTGAGGGCCCTGGGGGGTATCCTCAACGATAACCCCGGCCTGAAGCAGTTTATCCCGAATTATATCTGCCAAATCCCATTGCTTTGCTGCCCTCAGCTTTCCCCGAAGGTCGAGAATAAGGTTCAGCATCGGGGAAAGAATTGAAGCGACGTCTTTGGGAGACTCATCGAAGCGAAGCCCAAGTTGGACGATCATCCCCCGGAGCACCTCCCGGGCCTGAGAAATTTGATCCTCATCCTCAAATTCTCCGCAGGCTTTCCAGATCATTTTGTCCAGACCCACGAGAACGTCTATCAAGGCCGCCCCTTTTTTCTCCTGGAGCAATTTAGCGAAAGATTCTTTGGCTGAGTTGACTCGGTCCATGAAGGCTTCCTGGGGGAGTTGAATGGAAAGGGCCTGGGATGGTGCAGGGGGCTTCTCCTCGATGGGGGAAATTCCGAATCCTTTGAATTCTTCCAAGGGAAGGATTTGACCATCTTTAAAAACCTTTTCTGGTCCCCGGTGGCGTAATGTTACCCCCCCGATGCCCCTGATCAAAACTTCTCTGGTTTGGAAATCCAAGATGCAGGCGGTATGCTCATCGATGCCGAGAATGGGGATTTCGGGCGGGAGCAAAGCTTCGAGCCGGACCAGTCGCGGTTCTCCCATCCAACAGAAACGCGTGTCATGCGTTCCTCCCTCGGCATTATTCCAGTGGGGGATCACGACGATCTTCATACCGAGCATCCCCAGCAGGTCCAGCCCCTCAACCCAGTGCAATTCCTCTCCGACTTTATATATTTCGTAAACCGGGAGCGTAAATCGGCCGAGGGTCAGGGCGGCGGCGCTGGCAGCGACAAAGCAGCCGCCGCTTTGGATTCTGTCAAAAATGATTTTCGGGATGGGAGTCCCAGCCCAATTCTTTAAGGCATAGGTCGGACTCCCGGGCCCGACGAAAATATAGTCTGCCTGGCGGAGGGCCTGGAAGGCTTTCTCGGCTTCGGAGGGCGAAATGTCCCGGGAGGATTTGAAGGAGGCCCGGGCCATGGGCTGGCTGAAACGTTTCTCAAAGTATTCTCTCGCTTTATCGAAGAGGTCATCGGCATTCATCTGGAAGCCGGCGGGGGTATCTATGAACACGGCTTTGACCGGAGGAGTGAGTTTACCCAGAAGATACCGATGCACCCGGACCATCGAATCGGTTGTCTCTCCGGAGCCCATGATAGCAATTATTCCACGGCGTGTGGACATCCCTGCGTTCCCTCAGCCCAGTTTACAGGGTCGACCCGGGAAAAGCAAGGAGTCGAACTATTGAGGCCGTTACATACGACCTGGTATGACGGCACCGAGGTGTAGCCCCAGCCGGATGTAAAGCAATGTTGTTAGGACCAATAGGAGCAGGGCGAGTACCGCATAGTCTGCGCTGCGCATGTGAGGATCATAATACAGGGTGCGTTTCGCTTCGGGGCTGAAACCTTTGGATTCTAAAGCCATAGCCAGCAGATTGGTGTGGCGGAGGGCGTAAATGAACAGGGGCGCCGCCTGAGGAATGAACTTGCCGACACGTCTAAAGATACTGCCCGATTCCAGATCCAAGCCGCGCGATACCTGGGCCTGGATGATGGTGGCGCCGGCACCGGCGAAGGTTGGGACCAACCGCAAGGCGGTGGACAGAGCAAAGGCAACGGGGTAGGGGAGGCCCATGCGGATGAGACCGTTAGTTATTTCCTCGTTCTTGGTCGTCGAAAGGAAGATCAGTCCAGCGGCCACGAAGGTAGCCAAACGCAGCCCCATGGCGATGCCGTAAAGGAGGGACTCCTGGCTGACTTCGAAGGAACCCCATGCATACAGCGGCGTCTGGCCTTTCGCAAAAAAAGGCCACATTAGGGTGCTGAACACGATGAGCAGGGTAAGGAGGTAGCGCAACCTCCAGAAGTTTAGCAGGGCTTTGGCAGAAATTGCGATAAAGATCACGCCCAGGCTGACCGCTCCTATATAGAGGGGGTGGTTGAAACATAAACAAACAGAGAAGGTAATCATTAGGCCGATCATCTTGGTGCGGGGGTCGAGGTGATGGATCCACGTACCCTTGTCGAGATAGAGAAAGATATTCATGCTTGTAACTCCTGCACCATCCGCTCAACCGTGAGCGCTTGCGTGCCCAGCCAGTTACTCAGCTTCACCAAGGAAGGCGGACGCAACGAGGCCTCTGCCAACCGGGCTTCATCCGCGAATACAGCTCGCGTCGGTCCATCGGCAAGGATGCGGCCATCTTTCAGGACCACTGTGCGTTCCGCATATTCAGCGGCCACCCACATGGAATGGGTGATGATGATAATCGTATGCCCCTGCTTATTCAGGCGCGTCAATAGCTCCATTGTGTTTCGCTGGTGGCGGTAATCGAGGCCGGTGGTGGGCTCGTCGAGGATGATTACTTGGGGTTGAACCGCCAGTACGGAAGCCACGGCCACCCGCTGACGTTCCCCTTTGGTCAGGGTGAATGGCACCTTCAGTTCATAACCTGCTAAGCCCACTACCTCCAGAGCCTCAGCCACGCGCTTCTCGACGGTTTTAGGGTTCTCGCCTTGCATGGCGAGGCCAAAACCCACCTCCTCGCGCACCGTCCTGGCGAAAATCTGGTGGTCGGGATTTTGAAATACATACCCCACCAGCCGGGCCAGTTCGCGATGGCTGTACTCTGTTGTGGGCCTGCCCCGGACCAACACGCGGCCAGAAGTGGGCTTGAGCAGACCGTTGAAATGCTTGGCCAGCGTGGTCTTACCGGAGCCGTTCTGGCCCAGGATAGCAATGAATTCACCCTCCCGTATGCCCAGGTCGATCCCTCGTAGAGCTTCGACATGATATTGAGGGTAGATGTACCCCAGTCCTTCGGCCTCCAGGACGAGAGGACCTTTGGCCCCGCCTGAAGGAGCTGCGTTGAAATTCAATTCCCGGCGTTGCGCCAAATTATGCATCTGGATCAGGGTAATGGCTCCATCCACAGTTAACGCCCGGCCTGGCCAAATCATGGCCTGAAACAGCTCCGCTATCGGCAGCGCTTTGATCCCGCAGGATTCCAGCAGGGGGAGGTCTAAAATGATCTCCGTGGGCGGCCCCTGGGCCACCACCCGTCCATCCCGCATTAACCACACCTGGTCGGCGGCCGCGGCCGTCTCCGGCTCATGATCCACGATGAGGAGCATACGGCCCTCTTCTCGGAGGCTGTCCGCTACGGCGAGCACCCCTTCACGACCACGGGGGTCAAGGTCCGTGGTCGGCTCGTCCATTACCATCACCTTCGGCTCCAAGGCCAGCACTGAACCGATAGCCAGGCGTTGTTTCTGTCCGCCGGATAGGCTGGCCGGTTCGCGCTGGCGCAGTCTTTCCAGGCCCACATAGGCTAAATAGCGCTGGATGCGGCGGCCGATCTCTGACCGGGGCAGGCAGTGGTTCTCGGGCCCGAAGGCCATTTCCAGCTCGACATTGGTGGAAAAGAGTTGGGCCTCGAAGTCTTGCAGGACCAGGCCGACGATGCGAGACATCTCCGCCACCTTATGTCGGGCGACCTCCTGCCCCTGCACGACTACTCGCCCCTGATATTCACCCCGGAAAAACCTGGGCACGAGCCCATTGAGAGCGCAACAGAGGGTTGACTTGCCCGCACCCCCGTGCCCCATCACCACGACGAAAGTACCGTCTTCAATTTGGCCCTGGATATTTTGTAAAGCGGGTCGGTCACTTTGCCGATAGGTGTACGTCAGGTCTTCGATCGAAATCGCAACGCTCATCCCCTGGTTCCCAATCAACCTACAGCAAGATACTACCGATGATAATCGCCAGAGCGCAGACCCAGCCGACCGTGCTCATCGGAAGCCCGGCGATCATTCCCCCCAGGAGCCCGGTCACGGCAGCCACGGCGACCAGCCAGGCGCCGATTATGCCGGCGATGGGCGAGCCCATCTCGCTCTCTTCCATTACGTCCGCCCAGAAGAGGCCGAGTTGTTGTTTGGTGACGGCGAAAACAGAGGAGAGGAGGATTACTCCGATCCAGCTGGCGAGGGTATCGTTGAGGGCGATAATCTTGGATAGGATAGCGTAGGGCACAATGCCCAAAGCATCCACGACGATGCTGATGACTACACCACAGGCCGCGCTGGAGATGAAGGCGATAAGAATATAGCTCACCCAGCTGCGCCAGCTGCCGGCGTTCCATTCGCGGGATTTTTCAGCGAAAGGAACAAACGTGGTCCACATGGTATAGGGGAGGTATCCGAGTAAAAAATTGCCTACAAAGCCGGCAATGGAAGAAGGTCCCAGGGTTCCGCCGAATATGTCGCCGATGAGGTTCCCGATCGCCGTCCCCCAGGCTCCTGCCGGGCCGAACAGTAGGCCGAAAACCATGGGAAAGATGTTGGCCACTCGCACTTCAGTGATCCCGGGGATTAGAGGGATGACCGTCTTAAAGGCGATCAGGGCTGCGCCATAAATAGCCGCACAGACGGCCGCGAGGATGATCATCCGGGTATTTCTCCACATGGCCAGGGCGGCTCTCATTATTCTTCTCCCCTATTTCTTCACTTTGCCTATACTAATACAAACGCAAAAAGTATTTTGACATTGGGCTCCCTCTCCCTTGATGGGAGAGGGTTGGGGTGAGGGTGAGTC
>Ga0315284_10007485_pt1 | contig 15609 bp, 12 predicted proteins | sample YL17G09_16_MG_FD_203696 | JGI IMG/M metagenome (GOLD analysis project Ga0315284, IMG submission 203696) | Sediment microbial communities from Yellowstone Lake, YNP, Wyoming, USA - YL17G09_16 | ecosystem: Environmental > Aquatic > Freshwater > Lake > Sediment | place: USA: Wyoming | collected... | reverse complement strand
CCCCGAACCGGAGAGGGCGATGACCCTTCGTCTTCGCGATCACCTCGGCGTCGAGGCGAAGCTCACGAAGCGGTGGACGGGCCGGGTGGTTCGGAGCCGCGGGTGAGGCTGGGCGTCCTCGCGGACACGCACGGCACGCTCCGCCCGGGAGTGCTCGACGTGTTCGCGAGGGTGGACCTCATCCTCCACGCGGGGGACGTGGGCGAGCCAGCCATCCTCGCGACGCTGGAGGCGCTGGCGCCGGTCACGGCGGTCTACGGAAACGTGGACGGCGGTGCGCTGCGCGCGCGCCTGCCGCGGGTCGCCGCGGTCAGCGTGGACGGGTTCCGTTTCGTGGTCACGCACGGCGACCAGTTCGGCTCGCCCCGGGCCCACGATCTCAAGGAGGCCTTCCCGGACGCCGACGTGATCGTGTTCGGTCACACGCACCGACCGCTGATCCACGCGTTCGAGGACTACTCGATGGTGCTGAATCCCGGGTCGGCAGGCGCGCACCGCTCCGACCGGCTCCCGACGGTCGCGATCATCGAGACTGAGGCGGGCATCCCTCCCCGGGCGCGGATCGTGCCGCTTACCGCCTGATCTCCTCCAGCCGCATCGTCGTCACCGTGCCGAGCGTGGACAACGGCCTCTCGAACGCCGCCGGATTGCCGACTACGACGGTGATCAGGCGGTCAGAGCGCAGATACCGCTCCCGCGCAGGCGATCGCTGTCCGACGATCTGCGCGGGCGACTCGAAGCCGAAGATGAAGGAGTTCGTCTCGTTGTGCTGCGCGAGGCGCACGCCCGAGGCGGTTGCCGGTTCGCTGACCGTCGAGGCGTTCGACGCCGCCGACCGGGGCGACCGCCCGGCGTCCGGGTCCGCGAAGACCAGGGGGATGGTGGTGTGTCCGTGCTCGATGGGCACCGTGGCGGCGATCGCGCACGGCACGAGCCGGAGCCTCATCGAACGCTGCTCCTCGTGCCGCGAGAGGCGCTGCTGTCGCTGATCCACCTGCGAAATCTCGTGGCGGTCGCCGAGGCTGGGGCGACGGTGCTCCCGGCGGCGCCGGGATTCTACCACCGGCCGGGGCGCGTGGACGATCTGGTGGACTTCGTGGTGCAGTGGATTCTGGACCACATTGATATCGACGTGGAGCTTGGCCCGCGATGGTCGGGGAAGGCGGAGGCACACCGCCGACCGGCGGCGAGAGGCGGCGGCAACCGTCGGTGAGACTCGGCATTCTCTCAGACACGCACGGGCTGCTGCATCCCGAAGTCCTGGACGTCTTCGGCAAGGTGGACCTCATCCTCCACGCCGGTGATGTCGGCGACCCGGACGTCCTCCGCCAGCTGGAACTGGTCGCAGCGCCGGTGACGGCGGTCTACGGCAACGTGGACGGCAGCGTGCTGCGGCAGCGGCTCCCGCGCGTCGCCGAGCTCAAGGTGAACGGCTTCGTCTTCGTGGTGATGCACGGCGACCAGTACGGTTTCCCGTCGCCGCGCGACCTCAAAGCCGCGTTCCCGGACGCCGACGTGGTGGTCTTCGGCCACACCCACCGGGCGGTGCTGCACGACTTCCCGGACTTCTCCCTGGCGGTGAACGCCGGCTCGGCGGGCCGGGCGGACCCGACGGGCTCCGCCCTGCCGCCTTCCGTCGTGATCATGGAGACGGAACCGGGGATCCCGCCGCAGGGCCGGGTCGTGCTGCTGGCCCTTGAGTGAGAGTCGGGAGGAATCCGGCGTCGCTACTGGGTCTTCGCGGTTCGACGGGGACAGGCTGCCTGTGTCTCAGCTGTTCCCAGTCAGGAGTGGCTGCTTGTCGCGTTGCTGCCGGTGAGGATGGCCGGAGTCCGCATGCCGCGCTGTGGCCCGACGCCGGCGCTGAGTTCAGGATGTCGAAGCGAGACGGCTATGCGCACGAGCGAGGGTTGGGTTTCCACCCGACCCTCGCTCGTGAATCGCGGACATCTACTGATCGAGACATTCCGGCGCATCGTAGCTCACGGAGACTGAGAAGATGTTGTTCGCAACTCTTCCCTCTCCGTCCGTCACGGTGATCCCTAGTTCGAAACCGTTTGTGCCGGCCGGATGGCGATAGAATGGCGAGTCACTCCCGACCGGTGTTCCGTCAGCCGTCCAGGCGTAGGAATACGGTTCGATTCCGTTCGTGGGATTCGCCGAGAAGAGGCAGGCGGTGTACGGTCGCACTTGCTCTGGACCCGAGATCGACACCATGAGCGAAGGCCCTGGCGGAAACGTGTACGTCAAGGCAGCATACACGTCCATCCTACCCGCTCCGCTCTTCTGCGGATCCGCCATCGGAACGGCTGTCGCGAGAAGACGCTCCCTCAGAGTAGCTGGAGACTCGGTGGGGAACCTCTCGCGCAGCATCATCAGAGCTCCGGCTACCTGCGGAGTCGCGAAAGACGTACCGCTTACGAAGCCGACCTGCCCTCCCTTGCACACGGTCAGAATGCTGACTGCCGGCGCGGCCAAGTCCACATTACCTGGGGCGTAGTTGTTGAGAACATAGCGGTCGTCAGCATTGGAGCCGCCGACACCAATCACCTCAGGCCAGGCGGCTGGGAATGCATACGAACCTGGTTGCCCCTCGTTTCCCGTTGAGGCAGTGATCGGCACGTTGTACGTGTAGAATGCCACCTTGATTGCGTCATACATCGGGACGAAACTTGGGGGCGCAGTTGGCGACTGCCAGTTCTTTGTGGAGTAGCTTATCGTCATGACGCGTGAGACGGACGCCCACCAATCGAATGCGACGTATGCCCAATAGTCCCACTGCGTGTTCCCACCGCGATTGTCGGTGATCTTGACAATGTTGGCTCGAGTCCCAGGGGCCACCCCGACGATGCCAACCCCATTGTTTCTGGCCGCCGCGGCTCCGAAGACCGGCGTGCCATGCCACCCGTCCCCATCCGCAACGGGTGGCACGAACCAATAGATGTTCTGCCAGTCGAGTTCGGGCCCGAGCTGCATCGTGCCCGCCTCCTCAAGGCCGTCGTCAAGAACCGTCAGGTTGTACCCGTAGGGAGACACTCCCGTTGCCAAGGGCCATGCCTGGTCTGCTCTCACGCGGGCCACATGCCAGGGGGTAACTTGTGGAGGCTGCGCCGCTCCGGGTGGCGGTGGGTCTCCGTTTGGCCCGTTGAAGCACTGAACCTCAGTCCAGTCTGGCGTGAGAAGCCTTGTCGCTGGGGCCACGTAGTCGACCCATGGCAACCTTCGCAACTGGAGAGCCACGTCTGCATTAGGGAGCTCAACGGTAATTGCCGGGATGTGTTCGTAGCGGTGGATGACACGCCGAGCGAGTCCTTCCACAAACCGCCGCCGTGCAACTCTCTCCGAGCGGGAAACGAGCGACACGCCTCGCCCGTCAACTCCCCACGGCGAGCCTTGGGGTTTGAAGCCAATGGTAACGACATTCTGTCCCGCTTCGATCTGTGACCTTGCCTCTCCTTCGCTCAGTGCACGGAGCGCGGTGCGCATGCGAATCGCGTGGTCGCCAAGCTGAGGGCTGCCGGCCGTCACGCTATTCGACACCCCGCGGGACTGGCCGTAGGTGCCCGGAGCGGTCGGCTCATCGCGGCAAGCCGTGAACAGCAGAAGAACAGCGGCCAAAGCTAGGTTCCAGCGAGCAACCCGGTCTTTCATTGCGCCTCCCGCGTCATGGAAAGGGACGAGCAGTCAAGCGCGAGCGTTCTCTCGGCCGTTGCGTTCTGGCCACAGTGGCTGGCGAGCCCCGAGGGGCAACCTCCTGATCTTCACATGTCTCCAGAGCGCGCTAGTCTTCAGCCACGGCGCACAAGAGACGGGCCGCCCGCGACGGCTGATCGGCAGCCCGGCAACTCAATAGCTTCCTACGGCTGAAACCGATACTCCGCCGTCCGGGAGACAGCGTCCGACTGCATGTACGTGACCCGGACCCAACCGCCAGGACTAACGGGAATGGTGTCTCCGCCGGCTGGCCCGAAGGTGAAGAAGCGTCGGGTCTGGAGCCACCAAGGCTCGCACGGCGGCGGCGGCACGACGTCCGAGATTACGCAGAGTGGCTCGTTGTTAAGGCGGAACGCCTCCAGTACCTCCGGCTCTGCCGCCAGCCGCCGACCCGCTTCGGCCGTCGCGCTGAGCCCGACCGGAACCTGGAAGCGGTACTGGCCGCCGGGTCTCGTGCTGAACTCGATTGCACGAAGAAGTCGTCCATTGACAAGGGAAGCGAACTGGTCGATTCGCGCTGCCGACAGCACTGTTAGGCTGTTTAGGCCAACGCCGTCACACGCCCACCATGTGAAACCGAACGGGAACGGCTGTCCTCCTGCCGTTGGGATCAGACACCGATGCGGAGGTAGCGGAATGGTCTCGCGGAACCCGCGATCAGTCTCCACGAGTAGTGATGTCGGCCACCAGTTGACGTGGAACGTCGAGTCCGGTGCGGTCACTGCGAACAGGAGAAACGCGGAGTCGGGGTAGAGACGGAGTACCTCAGGGCCCGCGACGGGAACGAGTTGACGTGGCGCACTGCCTTCGATAGGACGTTGGGGCTGAGCCTCCGTACTCAGGTTGCAGCTGGCCACGCACAGAATGGTGGAAACGACCCTCAACGTCCGGCCCCGGCGGGTTTCCGGGGGCCAGCACGCCCGATGGGGCCGTGGCGTGATCGTACGGCGGTCTCCATACCCATGGCCAAGAGGCGGAGGCTCTGGACCGATCAACGGTCGACTGCGACTACCGTGCGATTGAATCAAGCGTCCTTGCGAGCAAACGTGGGCATAGAACCTCCAAGCCTCTTTGCGACTACGATCGAAACGGAGTGCCGCTCTGGGACAGCCAGATCTGGTTCATCCGCGAGCCGGCCCGAATGTGGTGGACGACACGCCGGTCTGCAACACTGAACATTCTTCAATCTGGCGACAGTGTCAGCACGCCGAGACCTCGGGTTGACGACGATGGCCACACGACGGAAGTAGAGGTCCGACACGCAAGCGGGGCGGAAGCCGAAAGCCCCGCCCCGCCGGTGTTCTGCCTTTCCTCGCGCTTGCGCCCGACAGCGCGCCGCTCAACCGCTCAGCGTCGAATGTCCTCCAACCGCATCGTCGTGACCGTGCCGAGCGTGGACAGCGGCCTCTCGAACGCGCCCGGGTTGCCGACCACGACGGTGATCAGCCGGTCGGGGTGGAGGTAGCGCTCCGACGCCTGCCGCACCTGCTCCGGCGTCACGGCCTGGATGCCGCGCAGGTAGAGGTCGAACCAGTTCGGCGGCAGACCGTCCAGCGCATAGCCGATCTGCTGTCCCACGATCTGGGCCGGCGTCTCGAAGCGGAAGATGAACGAGTTGGTCTCGTTGTCCTGGGCGAGCCGGACGTCCGTCGCCGTCACCGGATCGCCGACCATCGAGCCGATGATCGAGCGCATCAGCGAGATGGCGCCGATGGTCTTGTCGGCCCGGGTCTGCGCCCCGGCGAAGAAGACGTCCTCCCGGTCCGTCTCGGCGCCCCAGTTCGAGAAGACGCTGTAGGCGAACCCCGAGTCGCTCCGTACCCGCTGCAGCAGCCGCGAATTGAAGCCGCCGCCTCCGCCCAGGAGGAAATCCCCCACCTGCGCCGCGAAGTACTCCGGCGTGTTGCCCACGCGGATGCCGCCGGCGTGTCCCATCCGGATGTTGCTCTGGTTCACGTCCTTCTCGATGAGCACCACGCGCGGGCCCTGCGGCCACTGGATCGGCGGCATCGGGCGGGTGCCGGCGGGGCAGCGGCCCCACCCCCGGAAGACCTCATCGAGCTTGGCGACCATCGCGCGGGTGTCGAAGTCGCCGACCACGCCGACGATCATCCGATCGGGACAGAGGAGCATGTTCTGGACGGTGCGCAGCCGCTCGGGAGTGAGGGCGCGTGCTTCCTCCGGCGTGGACATTGTCTTCGCGAGGGGATGATCGCCGTACATCACCTGGGCCCACGCCCGATTGAGGATGGAGCCGGGCTGGTCATTGCGGCGCCGCCAGCTTTCCTCGACCTGTGCGACCACCTCGCGGATGCGCGACGTGTCGTTGCGCGGGTTGCGCATCATGTCGAAGAGGAGTCCGAGCATGATATCGCGGTGCCGCGAGAGGCCGGTGGCGTAGGCTGACGACTGCTCGTTGCCTGTCATGAAGCCGAGCCCGAGCGCGTAGAACTCGATCAGCTTGTCGATCGAGTCGGGCGGGAGCGTGGTGGTGCCGCCGGTGCGCATCAGGCCGTCCGCCTGCCAGCCCGCGGCCCACAGCGAGTCGGGGAGGTTCACGACCCCGACCTTGCGCACGAAGTTGACGGTGAGCAGCGGGAGGCTGTGGTCCTCCTGCAGGAAGACCTGCACGCCGTTGGAGAGCCGGACCTGGCGCGGCGCCGGCGGCGAGAAACGCAGCGGCTGGAACTGCGATGTCAGTTGCTGCACCCGGGCTCGGGTGTCCTGCTGTGCGCTCGCCGGCGCGGCGAGTGCGAGGGAGGCCGCGGCGAGCAGTGTCGCGGCTGCGACGGGCCGAAGGGTCGCGGTCATCAGTTGGTCCCTCCGAGCGGAGCGGGCCGCGGCGGACGGACGAGCGTGGCCACGGTCCGGTTGGTCCTGGAGAAGTAGGTCCTCGCCACGCGCTGCACGTCGTCGTCGGTCACGCGCTGCAGGGCGGCATCGTCGCGGAAGGTCCGCGTCCAGTCGTTCCACAGCGCTTCGCTGCTGGCGAGCTGCAGCGCGAGGAAGAAGCTGTTGTCGAGGCGGCTGACCGACCCATACTCCGAGGCGTTCCGGATCCGCTGCATCTCGAAGTCGCTGGGCGGCTCGCGCTGGATGCGGTCCAGTTCCTCGTAGATGGCGGCCTCGATCTCCTGTGTGGTGTGGGGAGCGATGGGCACGGCGGTGAAGGTGAAGAGCCGCGGGTAGCGCGAGCCGGGCTGCTGGCCGGCGAAGACCTGTGCCGCCCACCGGTCCCGCACGACGAGGCGCTGCGTCAGGCGGGACGTGCGGCCGCCGGTGAGGATGCTGGCGAGCGCCCGCAGCGCCGGCGCGTCGGGGTGCAGCGCGTTCGGCACGTGGTAGCCGATCATCACGACCGGATTGGCGTCGTACTCGACCTCGATGCGCCGCTCGCCGTGCTGCGGAGGCTCCTGTGTCACCACGGGCCGGTACGGCTCGCCTGCGGGGATGCCCGCGAAGTACTGGTCGGCCCAGCGCTTCATCTGGGTGGTGTCGATGTCGCCGGCGATGGCGACCACGGCGTTGTTGGGGCCGTAGTAGCGGCGGAAGTACTCCTGGGTGGAGCTGCGGGAGACCGCCTGGATCTCGCTCGCGACACCGACGATCGGCCGGCCGTACGGGTGTGCCCGGAAGGCGGCCTGCAGGAACTCCTCGCGCAGCAGGCCTTGCGGCTGGGTCTCGACGCGGAGGCGCCGCTCCTCCATCACCACGTCGCGCTCGGAGTAGAACTCGCGGAGCACCGGGTTCCTGACCCGGTCGCTCTCGAGCACGAACCACAACTCGGCCCGGTTCACGGGCAGCGCGAAGAAGTAGTTCGTGCCGTCGCTGGAAGTGGAGGCGTTGAGGTTCTGCGCGCCGTTCTCGGTGAGGATCCGGTCCAGCTCGTTGCTGACCACGAACTGGCGCGCCGAGTCCTCGAGCACGCGCAGCCGGTCGCGCAGGCGCGTCATCACCACCGTGTCGGCTTGGGCTCCCTTCCGGAACTCCGCCGTCAGCGAGTCCGCCACGGCGTCGATGCGGGGGAAGATCCGCTGCTCGGCCGCGTAGTCGCGGGTGCCGAGCGTCGGTGTCCCCTTGAAGAGCATATGCTCGAAGAGATGCGCGGTGCCCGAGATTCCGGTCCATTCGTCCACGGCCCCCGCGCGGAACTGGGTCACGAACGAGACGGTGGGCGCCCCTTCCTTCCGCAGTAGCAGGAACGTCATGCCGTTGGGCAGGACGTACTTCACGACGGGGAGCCGCTCGCCGGTGCTCGGCGTCTGGGCCGCGAGGGGTGCGGCGGCCAGCGCGAGCACGAGGGCGGCGGCGAGTCGGTGGCACCTCACGGCGGGCCTCCTTGGCTGACGAATGACGAGTAGAGTTTGAGCATATCGAAGATCCCCGCCTTCGCGGCCGCCGCAAGGGGGGGGCCTCAGCGGGCGGTCAACCAGCGGGCGAAAGTCGTCGTTGCCTCGAACGCTTCGGGGTGCAGGCGGAACCAGCTGGTGACGAGAAGGATCTGGTCCATCTCGGTCGCCGACCGCGCGACGAGGGCCGGGGCCGGAGCGTCCGCATGCCGCTCCACGGCGGCGGCGAACGCCAGCCGCTCGATCGGTGTCCGCGGCAGCGGCGCCTCGGCCAGCACAAGGCCCCGGCGGACGAGATAGACGCGGTCGTCGCCCCCGCCCGTGGCGTCGCGGACCAGGTAGACGAAGCTCAGCGCGTCCAGCGCCGTCGCCAGGCGCGCCACGGCGCCGAACAGCCACTCCACCGCCTCGAGCTTCTCGCGCCACACGGCGGCCCGTTCGAAGTCGGCCTGCTCGGCGGCATCCGCCATCACCTCCAGGACACGGCCGATCGGTTCGGCGGTCCGGCCCTCGAGGAAGTCAACTGCCAGGCGCACCGAATGGTCGTAGCGAGCGGCGGAGCAGCGCGCCGCACAGGGGCCGAGGCACGTGCCGAGGTCGTGGCGGAGGCAGCCGGGCGCGAGGGGAGCGGCGAAGAAGTCGGACTGGTCACCGAAGACCATCGGCCGATCCCGGGCGCAGTCGCGGAGGCCGAGGACGTCGTCCATAACCCTGAGCGCGGCGGCTGCGCGACCGCTCCCGCGGAAGGGGCCGTAGTACCGCGCCTCCGGGTCCGCCGTGCGTGTGGTCAGCCGCAGCTTCGGCGCCGGACCGGCCGTGAGCTTGACGAAGACCGTCTGGCGCGCCGTCCGGTTGCCGTGGACGTTCCTGTAGGGACGGAGGCGCTTGATGAGGCGCAGTTCCTCGAGCAGCGCGGCGAACTCGCTCGGCACGTAGCGCCAGCGGATCGCCGTCGCAGCACGGATGAGCCGCGCGCTCTTGGAATCGGGCCACGGTGCGGTGAAGTAGGAGAGCAGCCGCGCCCGCAGGCTCTTCGCCTTGCCGACGTAGAAGATGCTGCCGCCCTCGTCCAAGAACTCGTACACGCCCGGCCGGCGCTCGGCGTTCGCCCGCACGTGAACGCGCAGGGCATCGAGCGTCGCGGGGGTTCGCGTCGCGCGGCCGAGGGCTAGGACTGGCACCACGGGCAGAAGTGGGTCGCGCGCTGGTCGATCGCGTGCGTCAGGGCGAGGCGGTGGCCGCAACGGAGACAGGGCTCGCCCCCGCGGCCGTACACCGCGAGCCGCCCTTGGAAGGTGCCCGGTTGGCCCGTGCCGGTGCGGTAGTCGCGTATCGTGGTGCCGCGGCCCCGCACCGCGCGGCGCAGCACGCCGACGATGGACCGGTGCAGGGCGGCGATCTCGCCCTCTCCCAGTCCGGCGGCGGAACGCGAGGGGTCGATGCAGGCGAGCCAGAGCGCCTCGTTCGCGTAGATGTTGCCCACGCCGGCGAGCCGCCGCTGGTCCATGATAGCCTTCTTCACCGCGAGCCGGCCGGACAGCGCCCGAGCCAGCTTCGCGGCCGTGAACGCGCGCTCGAGCGGTTCGGGCCCGAGCCGCTCGGTGTACGCTGCCCAGCCTGCGGGCGTGAGCCGGAGCACGATCCCCAGCCTCCGCACGTCGCGGAAGACGAGGTGGCCGCGGTCCCCGAGGTCGAGCTCGAGCACCGAGTACGGATCGCGCCGGCGGGCATCGGTCACGTAGAGCGAGCCCGTCATGCGCAGCTGGAAGATCACGCGCGCGTCGTCGTCGAGGACGAGCACCAGGTGCTTGGCGCGGCGCGTCACCAGGGCGATGCGGCGGCCCCGGAGTGCCCGGGCGAAGGCGGCCGGCGTGGTCTGGCGGAGGATGTGGGATCGGTGGACGCGCACGCCGGCGATGCGTGCGCCGGTGAGGCCGGGCCGGAGGTCCCGCGCGATGGTCTCGACCTCGGGGAGCTCGGGCACGCCGTCAGCTCCGGCGGGCGAGCTCCCGCCAGCCGATGTCCCGGCGGAACTGCTTCCCCTCGAAGTGGATGGCGTCGGCGGCGACGCGGCTCTTGTGCGCCGCCTCCTCGATCGTCGCGGCGGTGGCCGTCACGCCGAGGACGCGGCCGCCGGAGACGCGCACGCGGCCGTCCGGCCCGACGCTCGTGCCCGCGTGGAAGAGGATGACGTCGCCCGCCGCCTCGAGTTCCTCGGGGTAGGAGACTTCCGCGCCGAGGACGGGCGTGTCGGGATAGCCCGCCGCCGCGAGGACGGTCGTCACCGAAGCGTGGCGTGCCTCGCCGAGGTTCAGCCCGTTGGGCATCCACCCACCCTCGGCGATGAGCCGGAGCACCGGCAGCAGATCGGAGGGCATCGCCGTGAGGATCGCCTGCGCCTCCGGGTCGCCGAAGCGGCAGTTGAACTCGATCACGGCGGGGGAGCCGTCGGGCCGGATCATCAGTCCCGCGTACAGCACGCCGCGGTACGGGCTGCCCTCGGTCTTGAGGGCCCGGAGTGTGGGCGCGATGATGTCGTCGGCCACCTGCCGCAGCAGGTGGGGCGTCGCGACGCCCACCGGACAGTAGGCTCCCATCCCGCCGGTGTTCGGTCCGAAATCTCCGTCCTGGAGGCGCTTGTGGTCCTGCGCCGCAGGGAGGATGGCGAAGTGCTCGCCGTCGGTGATGGCTTGGACGGAGAGCTCCTCGCCGTCCAGGAATTCCTCGACCAGGATCTCGCTGCCGGCCTTGCCGAGGACGCCCGCTCCAAGCATCGCCCGGGCGGCGGCGCGGGCCTCGGTGCGCGAGGAACACACCACCGCGCCCTTGCCTCCGGCGAGGCCCGACGCCTTCACGACCAACGGCTCGGGGTGCGCGTCGATGTAGCGCTCGGCGGCCGCGAGCTCGGTGAAGGTCCTTGACCTCGCCGTGGGGATGCCGTGCCGGTTCATCAAGTCCTTGGCGAACGCCTTCGACGACTCGATGCGTGCGGCCGACGCCGTGGGGCCGAAGACGGGGATGCCCGCCGCGACCAGCGCATCGACGAGCCCGGCGGCGAGCGGCGCCTCGGGGCCCACGACCACGAGCTCCACGCCGTGCTCCCGCGCGGCGCGCACGACACCCGGCACATCCGTCGCGGAGCCCGGCAGGTTGGTGGCGATGCGGGCGGTGCCGGCGTTGCCGGGCAGGCAGAAGACGGTGCTGTTCGGGCAATCGCGCCGGCAGGCCCAGACCAGCGCGTGCTCGCGACCGCCGCCGCCGACGACCAGCGTCCTCACCGGTTGCCTTGGCCCTTGATGGCGCTCGTGAAAGCCTCGGCGGCCTTCTTCGCCACTTCACCGACCTTGTCCACGACGTCGCGGGCCTGGTCGGCGTAGTACTTGCCCGCCGCGCTGAGGTCTTCCGCGAGCGGCCGCTGGTCGTCGGTGGCGCCGCGCCGCGGGTACTCGCCGCGCAGGATGCGGTCGTAGTCGCCGCCCTCGACCCAGCGCTGCAGCTCGGCGGCGCGCAGGGTGTGGAAGGGGTGCGTGGCGCCGAGGGTGTTGAGCACCTTGTAGACGGTGTCCACGGCGTCGCCGCCCTGCTCGTACTCCTTCGCCTGGACCATGAACGCGTCGAGGTCCATCTCGGCGATGGAGCCGCCGCCCGCGAGCTTCATGAACATCCGCATCGACGCGACGGGGTCCTGGCTGGCCAGGAGGCCGGCGCGGTCGGAGGAGAGCTCGCTCTTCCGGTACCACTCCAGCAGCGCGATCTGGATCGGCAGGAGCGCGATGCCCGCGAGGAAGGGCAGGTTGCGGAAGCCGAACTCGAGGAGGATGACGAGGATCGTCCGGTACAGGGCGTGCCCGCTGATGACGTGTCCGAGCTCGTGGCCCAGGATGGCGCGCAGCTCCTCGTCGTCGAGGAGGTTGAGCGCGCCGGAGTTCAGCACGATGAACGGCCGGTCCATCCCGTAGGCGCCCGCGTTCACCAGGGGCGTCTGCGAGATGAAGAGATCGGGCCGCGGCTCCCAGTCCATCGTCGCGCACGCCTCGGTGAACGTGGAGTGCACGCGGGGGAACTGGGTCGGCCCCACGCGCACGGCGTTCGCCTGGAAGAGGAGCCGGATGCCCCGCTCTCCGAAGAACCCGTAGATCTTCCGGAGGACGTCGTCGAATCCCGGCAGTGACCGCAGGGTGTTGAGTGCCGCGCGGTCGGCGGGATGCTCCCACGCCCGGGCCGAGATCTGCTTGAGGACGATCCGCGCGCGCAGGGCCGGCATCTGTTGCTCGTCCATCGGTGCTCCTTGCTCGGGTCCGCACCCCTACGCGAGCGGGGGGTGCAGGCGTTTCACGGTCCTAGCCGTCGAGGGCCTGGTCGAGATCGGCGATCAGGTCGTCGGCCTCTTCGATCCCCACCGACAGCCGCACCAGCCCGTCGCTGAGGCCCGTCGCTTCACGCATTGCCTTCGGGACCGCCGCGTGGGTCATCGTGGCTGGGTGGCCGATGAGGCTCTCGACCCCTCCCAGCGACTCCGCCAGAGCGAACAGCTTCACATGCTCCAGCATCCGGGTCGCGCGCTCCAGCGAGCCCGTCTCGATGGACAGCATCCCGCCGAAACCGGACATCTGCCGCTGGGCCAGCTCGTGCTGCGGGTGCGAAGGCAGGCCGGGATAGTGCACGGCCCGGACCCGCTGGTCCTGCGCGAGCCACTGGGCGATGCGCCGGCCGTTGGCGTCGTGCTGCATCATCCGCAACGGCAGGGTCTTGGTCCCCCGCAGGGCGAGCCAGCAGTCGAACGGTCCCGGCACGGCGCCGGCCGCGTTCTGGATGTAGGCCAGCCGCTCGGCGAGTTCGTCGGCCTGCGCGAGGAGCAGGCCGCCGACCATGTCGGAGTGGCCGTTCAGGTACTTGGTGGTGGAGTGGACGATGACGTCGGCGCCGAACTCGAAGGGCCGCTGGAAGACGGGAGTCGCAAAGGTGTTGTCCACCACGAACAGCAGGCCGTGTGCCCGCGCGATCGCCCCCAGCGCGGCGAGGTCGGCGAGGCGCATCATCGGATTGGTCGGCGTCTCGGCGTACAGCATCTTCGTGGCCCTGGTGACCGCCGCCTCGACGGCGGCCGGATCGCGGGTGTCCACGAAGGTGAAGGCGAGCCCCGTCCGCGTCAGGATTCTGTCCATCAGGCGGTGCGCGCCGCCGTAGACGTCCTCGCCGCACACCACGTGGTCGCCGGCGGAGAGCAGTCTCAGGGCCGCGTCGATGGCGGCCATCCCGGACGCGAAGGCGAAGCCGTGGGTCCCGCCCTCCAGCGCCGCCACGTTGCGTTCGAGGGCCTGGCGCGTCGGGTTGCTGGTGCGGGCGTACTCGTACCCCTTGTTCCTGCCGAGGCCATCCTGGACGTAGGTGGACGTCTGGAAGATCGGGAACGTCACTGCGCCGGCCAGCGGGTCGGGCCGCTGGCCGGCGTGGATGGCCCGCGTGGCCATGCCGTGGGCCCGGTCGTGGTCGTCGATGCGCGTCACGGGATGCTTGGAGGCATGGGTGTGAGGGAACCTTACCCGGGCGACGGGGGCCGCAGCAAGGCAGCGGGTGGACAGGGCGGTGGCGCTCCGGTAGACTAGCCCATATGGCCGAGCAGAGAGTGCGCTGCCTCGTTGTGGACGACGAGGCGAAGGTGCGGGACGTGATGGTGCGCGTCCTGGCGGGCGAGGGATTCGAGTGCCGCCAGGCCCCCTCGGTCGCCGAGGCCGCGGCGCTGCTCGAGGCGGAACCGTTTGACCTCGCGATGCTCGACATCCAGATGCCGGTCACGGACGGCACCCAACTCCTCGCGGAGATGCGGCTCCGCTGGCCGGAGACCGCGGTTGTGATGGTGACGGCCGTGTCCGAGGTTCGGACGGCCGTGGCGTGCCTCGCGCAAGGCGCCCTGGACTACGTCGCCAAGCCGTTCGAGATCGACGAGATGCGGGCGCGCATCCGCCAGGCGCTCGAGAAGCGGCGCCTGCTGCGCGAGAACCGCGAGTACCAGCTCCACCTCGAGCAGCGGGTGCAGGAGCAGGCGGTGCGCATCGGGGAGTTGTTCGTCCTGGGCGTCCATTCGCTGGTCCAGGCGCTCGAGGCGAAGGACCAATACACGCGCGGCCACTCGGCCCGGGTCGCGGTGTATGCCGTGGGCATCGCGCGGGAGCTTGGCCTGGACGCGCAGACGCAGGCGGAGATCAAGCTGGGGGGCGAGCTGCACGACATCGGCAAGATCGGCGTGCGGGAGGCCGTCCTGCAGAAGCCCGGCCCGCTGACCGAGGACGAGTACCTCCACGTGATGGGGCACCCAGCGGTCGGCGAGCGGATCCTGGCGCCGTTGCTCAAGGACCATCCGGTCGTGCTCTCGGTCGTGCGCTCCCACCACGAGCGGCTCGACGGGGCTGGCCTCCCCGACCACCTGCGGGGTGAGGACATCTCGCTCGTGGCGCGCCTCGCCAGCGTGGCGGACTCGTTCGACGCGATCACCACCGGGCGGCCGTACATGCGTTCGCACTCGCCGGAGGAGGCCGTCGCGGAACTCCGGCGGTGCGTGGGCTGGCAGTTCGACGCGGAGTGCGTCGAGGCGTTCGCGCGCGCCTTTCCCGAGGTGGCCACACTCCCCATCCCGACCCCCGACGTCGCTCCGTCCTTCTCGATCGGGTGACGTCGTGAGCCCGCTGATGCGATCGGTCTCCGGCGTCCGCGGCATAGCGGGGGCCGACCTCACGACCGACGTCGTGCGGCGGTATGCGGCGGCGTACGGCGCGTTCGTCCGGGCGCGCGGCGGGCGGCGCGTGGGGCTCGGCCGGGACTCGCGCGCCTCGGGCCCGGCGTTCTACGCGGCCGCCGCGGACGCGCTCGCGGCCGCCGGGGTCGAGGTCGTGGAACTCGGGATGGTGTCCACCCCCACGGTGCAGCTCGCGGTCGAGGACCTGCCGCTCGACGGCGGGATCGTCGTCACCGCGAGCCACAATCCCATCGAGTGGAACGCGCTCAAGTTCGTGGGCGCCGGCGGCCGGTTCCTCACGCGGCCGGACGCCGACGCGCTGTTCGCCCTCGCCGATGGCGCGGGCGTCGGGCCGGACGGTCCGGCGGGCCGCCGGTCCCGCGACGACGGCGCCGTCCGGCGTCACCTGGACCGCGTCCTCGGCCTTCCGTGGCTCGACCTCGTGGCCATCCGCTCGCGGCGGTTCCGGGTGGCGCTGGACTGCGTTCGCGGTGCCGGCGCCACTATCATGCCGGCCCTCTTCGAGGCGCTGGGCTGCGAGGTGCGGGTGATCAACCTCGAGCCGGACGGTGCCTTCCCCCACGAACCGGAGCCGATCCCCGAGAACCTGGGCGAGCTGTCCGCCCTTGTTCGGGCGAGCGGCGCCGACCTCGGCATCGCAGTGGACCCCGACGTGGACCGCCTCGCCATCGTGGACGAGTCCGGCAGGCCCATCGGCGAGGACTACACCCTGGCATTCGCGGTGCGCGCGGTCCCGCCGCAGCTGCGCGGCCCCGTCGTCACGAACCTCTCCACGAGCCTGGTCGTGGACGA
>Ga0315284_10007484_pt1 | contig 15610 bp, 18 predicted proteins | sample YL17G09_16_MG_FD_203696 | JGI IMG/M metagenome (GOLD analysis project Ga0315284, IMG submission 203696) | Sediment microbial communities from Yellowstone Lake, YNP, Wyoming, USA - YL17G09_16 | ecosystem: Environmental > Aquatic > Freshwater > Lake > Sediment | place: USA: Wyoming | collected... | reverse complement strand
TTCATAGAGAAGATAATATTATTATACTGGCGATTTGCCCAGTAAGTTAATCTTTCATCAATTTGTAATAGTGTAGCAGGAATGCTAGCATCAACTACACAATCTGTTAATCTTGGTGATAACATTTTTAATTCTTTGATTTGCCTTTTTAGCAGCATGATAACATGCTGAACATAAGCCATTAATTAATTGGCATCCACATCCTACTTTCATACCACAACCTTTACAGTTTGCCATGTTAAACGAAGTTAATTTGATAATTATTTCCAGAGCAACCACAGTTGTTACTGATAAAATTATTCAACATAGTGTCTGCTTGTATATATAATGTATTAGCTGTATCTATTGCACAGTTATTAGCAGCAGCTATTGACCCTTGGATCATATAGTAAATACTATTAAGAGTTACCTTTGATTGCTTTTTAATAGCTAAGTCACATTCCATCATATCAAGTTTCATAAATGCATTATCAAACTTCTCTTGTATTCTTTCTGTACGCATAATGTTCTTCTCTGTATAATTTAAATATGCAGGTGAAACAGAATACTTTAAGAAATATACACCATCTGGAAGAGGTTGTGTACCTCCTGCAAAACTATTAAGTCCTAATGTAATAGAATTGTAAACATTAAAGTCTAAAGGAATAAATGGAATAGAAACAGGAACAGTATATCCAGGAATAGTAATTTCCATTGTTGGAGCAATTAACACAGGAGGATTTGTATCATAAGTTGATATATCTGCTATTCCTAATGTCTTTGTGCTAAATGTATTAATTACTAAAAAATCTAAAGTCATGTTCTTTAAAATAAAAATGCCAGAGGACTTGAGAAATAATCCTCTCACCCTCTGGCATAGGTTAATATGATGCTACTTTTTTTCTTAAGGAATTAAAGTAGTTGTTGTTGATGTAGAAGGCCATACAGTAGTTGTAGTGCTAGTTGTTGTTATACAAGCAGTGTCACTAGCTACAGTACCTAAAGCAGCTTCTAATACAGTTTCAATTGCAGCAGTTAACGCTTGTGGAGCAGCAATAATCACTGTAGAATCTTCCATAATATAATCACCCCATTGATAAGCAGATTTGTCATACTCATTGAATCTAATATAGAAGGTATCATAAGTTGTACCATCAGTTACCCAAGACTCAAAGTTCTCGTTGTAACCAACCATTCTATATAAATGCTTTAAGTATCCAGCTTGGTAGCTATAGAAATTCTTTTCTAATTGTTGAATTTCTGCAGAAGTGCCATACGGATAAGAAGAACGTTGTGTAATCACTGGAATTGCAACATTGTTACAAGGATCAGCTACAATAAAGTCAGCAGTAGTTGCTGGACCAGAGAAGATGAAAGTTCTGAAATAGAAACGATCATATTCAAAAGGGAATGCAGCAACATCACAAGGTTGTCCATAAACAGTTAATGGTTTACCACTAATAACTAATTTAGCATTTGCATCATCACCAACTCTTTGGAATTGATAGAAAGTGCTAAAGCTAATGTTATCAGGGTTGTTACCTGGAGCCTTTAATTCTAAATGATAGATTAAATCATCGATTAAAGCAGGAACATCCACATCTGTACAAGGGTCTCCACCACAATCACAACAAGGTGCATTAACAGTTACACTACGAGTGAAACCATTAAAATACAATGTGTTAATGTAGCTAGAGAAACCACGTAATGTTAATGTAACAACTTCACCACATTGTACGGTGAAATCACCAATCTCAGTTACTTGATTCACTGCTGTAGGACATCCTGTAACTTTGTACCATTCTGTTACATTTGAACTACATCCAGATCCACTAGGACATCCTTTGATCTTATCAGAACGCTTGGTTCCTTGTAGATAAGTATTTACTCTACCTTGAGCTAAATAGAAATAGGGAGATGCAGCAATGTTACCAGCGGTAGCCGCTGCGTAATCACTTTTGAAAATCCCAAACTGACCAGCAGTTAAGTCTTGTGTAGATCCAGAGCTAGGTAAAGAATTGCCTACTGGAACAACAAAGAGGGTGGTTAAAGAAAAGTCTGCCATTTTGTTTTGTATTTAAATTATAAAAAATTTATTCGTTTGTCTGTATTCTCATTTGAGCAGTTTGAACTGCAGACATGTTTTCTGTGTACATAGCTAGATTTTGAACTGTAATGTCCAAAAGCTCATCTTCTAAGTATGTTTCTAATTCGCAATCCTGATCATATGATGGTAATCCATCAAGCATAATATATCCTGTCTTATTTATATATTCAGGATATCTCATATAAGAGATGTATATATCTTTAGGTGTAAATGTACCATCTGTAAATACACTTATCTCATCAGAAGATATAAAGTTAAATGTCTCTTGGTATTCAAAAGAAGGCTTGTAATGATCATTGTTCAGAATGAACTGAATATCACCATGTTTAGCCAAATCTCTATTAATCCAAATCTTTCTATCTGTACATCTTCCTTTATCTGCTAATATATAACTATCCATATAGAACATATATTTTGGAACTAGTAACTGTATGTTTGCTTTCCATTGATTTAACTCAGCATTTAACAAAGTTAAATTTAATGGTTGGTGATTATAAGTTATCACCAAACTTTGGAGATCTTCATAACGCTTTTTAAAAGCATCGAGACCTAAACCAGATACCGTATTTTGACCATCAACCTTTTGCTTTATAAGCTTAATCTGAGCCTCATTTAAAGCTAGGATTTTGTCTTCTAGGTTAATTTGTTGATGCTCGTTAGTTGATAGTTTATTTAGTTTCTGATCAATCTTATATAATAAACTATCTACTGGGATCATACAGATGCTAATTTTTTAGTTTTCAATTTACCTTCTAATGTTAATAGTTGGTCTTGATTGTCTTCGTTTGCAAGGAATTTAACTAAATCATCTTCATCACTTGCTATTTCATATTCACCTTCATAAATCTTGCCATTAGGCTTTGTTCTATAAACTGAATGGGTAAGTGCTTGTTTTACTAAATCTTTGATATGTAATAAGTTTTCCTTCATGTCAGCAAATCTATTAAAGATTTCTACAGGATTTAAACCTTGGTATTTACCATTTTTAAACTCTGTTTGTTTCAACATGTTATCTACTTGGTTATATACAACTTCTTCTTTAGTATCCTCAGTGACAGGAAGACCTAAAAGTCTTGCAACTTTCTTCTTCTTCTCAGGAGTCATAGAATCAAACTTAACAATAGCTTTATTAATAAGTTGTTTCTTTTTAAAGATAACTGCATTCTCAATCTCATCATCAGCCACATAAAATTGTACATCTGCAGAAAATTCACCACGCTCCCAAGCTTGGTAGCTAGAAGCAATAGTAGGATGTACTCTTAACCATGAGAAAGCTAATTCTTGTAATGTGTTAGTGAAATCAAAATAATTATCACCATCCATAAGCTTTACTGGTTGTACGTGAAGAACATCATCTGTTGAAGTTGATAAACCATAGTTCCAAAATTGAGATCTTGGACTTAAGTCAATATCACCTAAAGCAGCTTCAAGTTTCTTACGTAAGTTAGTTACTCTTTCAATTTCTAGTTCTTTTTCTAGATTGTCTTGAATTCTTCTAATATATGCAGCTTGTGGATCAAGTCCTGTTCTGTACTGACCATCAAGTTCCTTGTAAGGATACTTAAATACTCCTGTACCAGGAATTCTTGTTAAGCCTTTCATAGCAAGTCCGCCTTGCATAGTTTGTAACTGAGAGTTGTTATACTCCTTTTTTAAAGTGGAGATCTTTCCTATCTTACCCATAATGTAGTTGTTTTGTTTGGTTTATTTGCAGATGGTCCTCATCGAAGAGAACACTGTACAGAATTTACTTGTACATGTCCATCTGTGTTTGAGAAGACTCCCCCACTTGGAGGAGTGGGGGGTAATTCTTCTCGGTATTTGTAGAGCGTAGTTCTAACCTTGCTCTAGATTTTTAGAATTGTGGTATTTCCTCAATCAAGACTGTACGAGACAAATCTTCAATGAAAACATCACAACGATCTTTCATCCAAATTTCATAACCAGGGAATTTGTTTGCAGAGCTCATACCTTGAGACTTAGCAAAACCTAAGTGATGGCGAGTTCCATCGATATATCCCCATGTCATAGAAGGAGCACCTTTCATACGTACTTCTCTGATGTTGTTAATCATTGAACCATCGCTCATTGGGCTAACATCAAATACCATAAATACAGGTGTAGATTTTTTGTTTTGTCCAAATTCTAAGTTTGTTTGAGGAAGATCCAACTCTTTCAAGTGAATTAACTCAACACGACCAGTCTCACGAGTAACCATTGCATCAAATGCAAAGTTATAAGTGATATGCTGTCCTTCACCTTGCATGTAACGATTTCCGCTATCTGCCATGAAAGTTAAACCAGAATTTAAAGCATCATTCTTCAAAGCTTGTTGGAACACGTCAAACCCAGCTTCGTTAGTGTACATTTTAACTCTACGATCCTTAACATCCACACGTCTGTAGAATAAATCACCAAACACAGAACGAATCAAGTTTGCAGTGAATTCTCCACGATTGTATTGAACTAAGTTACCGTTATTTCTCATTCTGTGGTAAACACCAGCAGAAGTTCTTTTTAAGTTTTGTTGTGAACCATTAGTCTTCACGGTACCAGGCTTAGCCCAGATCATACGCTTAACTTTTAATTCTAACATAGACTTACGCATCCAGAACTCAATAAATGGTTCCCATTTAACATCATTACGAGTTAAAGGTAATTGGTTACGTATTTGAGGAGCATAAACTAAGATATCTAAAGGCTTACCAGAAGCATCTCTCATCATTTTGTCATCAGCCCACTCAGTGATTTTATGCTCATATCCATATGCAGAACCTAAAGATTCAAACATAGTGATTTGCTCACCTAAACGAGGAAGACCCAATAAGTCTTGATCGAATTCACCAATAGCAGCATCAACTAATTCTAATTCAATACCAGTTGATAAGAACACAGGGCTTACAAAATCCACTTGAGGATTATCTGTAATCAAATTGAAAGTGTACAAGAAACCAGCATTCCATGGTTGAGGATCTTTGATTACATAGAATCTAGGACCATACTGACGAGAACCTACAGAAATAATTGCATTCTTAGAAAACTCATTAGTATCTAATACAGCTTGGAATTCTTGACCATCAATACCTGGCTTGCTCAGCTCTAAAGTACTTGTTGGAATGTCGATGATTTTTGGGAACTTATAAGGAACCGCTACCTGCCACTTCCAAGCATCACTATTGTTATCAATATAGTAAGGAGTAGACTTGTTAATCATGTCTAAGAAATCATTACTGTAAAGAGAACTCTGAGTATACAAGCTGATAATTTTCTTATCATAATCAGCAGGCTCTGTAGAGTGAAAGCTTTCCAAGTGGTTAGCATCTGTTAGTTTACCTACAGCACGCTTATCCATAGAAGCGACTCTTGCGTAAGTAAAACCAGTTAAACCTGGAATTGTTTGAATTGCCATTTTTTTATTTTTTTAATTTTTGTTATATAAATTGTTTATGCAAACCATGAAGTAGGACTAGCAGGTTTAGAAGATTTCACTGCACTTTTATTAGCTTGTCTAGCCACTTCACCAAATAACTCATTTGACTTTTTAGTAAGACCATTCTTTTGAATTGTAGAAAGAGTAGGATCTTTTTCTAATATTTTTAATAATAGACCAAGCTTTACTTTCTTCTCATGATTCTCAGGACGTTTTAGCTCCAGGATAGTTTTATCAAAGTCTGTTAATGTTTCACCAGAATTTGTTTTATACTTATCTGTAAGGAGGAAATCTTGTAGTTCACCAGCCAGTTTTGGGTTAAGTGGAATACCATCAAACTCTTTAGCTTTTAACTTATCTGTAAGTACTGATTGTACATTCTGATAGTATTGTTGCTTAACAGCTTGTTGTTGTTGTAATTCTTCACCTCTTTGTTGCTCCAATTGTTGGAGCTTAGCACTTTCTTTTTTAATTAAGACTTTATGGTGTTTAGTAGCTACTGATTCAAGATCACCATAGTTTTTAAGTCTCTCTATTTCTGTTGTTACATCCTCAGGCTCAAATCCTTGATCAGTTAACGCTTGTTTAAGAACAGCTATCTGATTAGTTTCCTGAGCTAGATCCATTTCAGTAAAATTTTGAATGGCTCCATATGTACCAAAATATTCTTTAGGATCAACACCCTTTACAAAGATAGCATCAAATGCTGCTTGATAATCTTCTCCAAATTGACCAATGAAGTTATTTACCACTTCAATAGCTCCTTTCTTCTTCTCTGCTTGGAATCTTTCTAAAAATTCCTCAGGGGTAGAAATAGGAGCATCAGCCTCATCATCTTCTTTAGAGAAAACACCAAGTTTAAATAAGTCTTTAGATAAAGCAGTAAATCTGCTTTCTTCTATAGGATTTTCTTCATCTTCAGATGTTGTTTTTTCTTTACTAGTAGTTTTAGCGGCAGGAGCTTCAGTGTCTTCTTCAGTGGATTCATCATCTGAATCACCACCTAATAAGAAGTCTTGAATAGCTTCTGAGGCATCTTTCTTTTCTGTACCTTCTTCTGTAGAAGCTGGTACACTTGCTGCTTTAGTAGCAGTTGTCTTTTTAACATCATTCGTAGGGATTTCATCTTTCTTAATATCCTGTAAATCGTCAGGATTTGCAGTTGATGTTTCAGGGGCAAATAAGTCACTTAAAAGTTCCTGATTACCCAATCCCATTTCCATAGTATTTTCAATACTAAAGTTTCCAAATGATGGACTATCTAGATTTTCGGCCATATGTAGTTGAGTTTTAATTGGTTTCGATTGGTAAAAGTATATTACATTTTGTTAATGACAAAGAGATAGAGCACTATACAGACCATTATTTAATATAATATAGCATTAATATTTTTTGCTCTAATCTAATTTGTTAGTAAAAGTGTCATTTATTAACCTATAGCTCCTTATTGGGGCAAGGTCAGTGAGGGTAACTTGTTGAACTTCAACCCCCCATTTTCTAGCTTCCACTCTTACTTTCTTGGTAAGAGTGTTATCAAGTTCTGAATCTGTACATTCATCCATACTCATGGACATAATGACATTTTTTATAATACTTTGAGACATATCTGACAAAGCATCTTGAGCATCATACACCTCAAGTAAGAATGTCTTAACATCTGCAATCTTATATTTAATCACAGCTTTTACAACAATGTTCTGCTTATCCTTGGTATATAGAGATTGAGCATCTAAACTAAGAGTTGTAACTACAACATGTTGATCTAATACCTCATCAATTAAAGGAATTTTGAAATGTATACCTGCAAGCATGACTCTATTAAACAAGCCAAACCTGAGAAGCACAGCCTCTTCATATTCTCTAATTATAACAAATGGTACAATTTGTAACCACCAGTGAGATATAATCTCAATTAGTTTATCAAACATTATTTAGTTTTTTTAGCTCTACCCTTTGCATTTTCTTTAGCTATAGCTAAATCATTAGCTTGATTTTCTCTAGCCACCTGTAATTTTTCTCTTTCTATTGCTAACTTATCAGCTGCAACCTTGTTCTTAGATTGAATTTCAGCCATCTTACCTTGATAATCTTTCATAGCTTTTGATTCCTCTGTAGCTAACTTATTGATTTCCAATACATCAGGAACACCAGATGTATCTACATCTGATAAAGGTCCTGATTTAGATTCAGCAGCAATTAGTGCAATCTCTTTTTTATTGATTCTATCAAGCTCAGCTTGGTAGTTATCATTAGCAATCTTCTCAGCTTGTTGTTGTTGAAGTAATTGCATTTGAGCGTCAGCTTGTTGCTGTTGTTGATCCAATTGTTGTTGTTGTTGTTGTAACTTAGTAATTTCCAATTCTCCTTGTCTGCTCTTAAGAGTTTTGAACACCTTCTTCATTTGACGAACAGAATTAGTAGAATATAGTTCAATAATATCATATAAACTACCACCATTTTGTATAACAGCTTGAGACAATGATCTGATTTCAGTAAACATTTTTTGATCTTCTGGTCTATTAGTTAAGAACACTTTTAAATCTCTGAACTTAAGTTCTGAACCATTAACCTGTACAAATGCAGACTCTCCTGAAGATGTAATGTAAGAAATAGTAGACTGAGGCTTTTGACTTTCTGTATACAAAGCAGCATCAATAATACCTTGATACAATTGTCCTAACACATATTCATGTGCTACAAACAAAGGTTCTGTTTGAGAATATGATTGAGAAATAGCTGCATTAGTTCCTGTTGCAGATTCACTAGCTGATATAGATCCTAATCTTTGCTTAGACATACCTATTAATTCCCAACATTCTTGTTTCAATTGCATAGCAAGGTTATAACGAGATTGTATCTCTTGAGTACGTGTAAGATCTATATCTCTAAATTGATTGAAGCTAGAAGGAGATTTAAGGTTCTCAGGGCTATCGTCAATAAACATCACACCTCTATTACGAGCTTCCATTTCCCATATATCTAATGCATCCTGTGCATCACCATCCTTAGGAATAGGAATATGTCTGATAGATGTTAAATATACCTTACCTACTTCCTTCTCTAAAAGCTTATATAATTGATTCATACAAACATTATAAAGAACTTGGAAAGGTTTCATAAGATCTACTAAACTCTTAGCTTCTGTATTCTTAACCTCGTGTACCAATCCAATAATAGGACAATAGTTTAATAACTTAAATGGTTTAATATGATAGATATCTGGACCAATCTTAGTACCTTGATACCATTGGTTAATCCATCCCCATTCTAGTGATTGTTCTGTAGGCATAGTCTTACCCTTATAGTTTTCATCTACAAGCATAGATTGTTCATTGCCCATTTCATCCAAATATATTAACTTACCTATCTTCTTTTTAGAAATCCAATAGCTTCTTACTACAACATACTTGTAACCAAATGAAGAAACATTAGATGTAAGACCTAAGAAGTCTTTTAATCCATCATTATTTTCTTTCATTTCTGATTCAATGATCATTCTAGTTTGTAAGACTAATGGATCATATGTATCATACATTACAGAATCATTACCTGGAATAGCAGCAGGATTACCAAGATTAGATTCACGTACATTAATCAAACCATAATCTTGTAATGAAGAACGTAAATGGTCAATCTCATCTTTAGTAATATCAGGAATAGACTCAATGATTTCAGATAGTTCCATAACTTGTACAGTACCAGCAGCATACGCTCCTTGTGCTCTACCTGTAGGATCTGAAATATATTTTCTATCAGGAGTAGTTAAGAACCAAGTGTTCTTAGGATTAGCAACCTCTACATTAAATCCAATCTTTGAATTATCTTCATATATATGATAGAACTCTCTAGCTGAAATTAACATATCTCTAAAAGCATCTTCAGATTTTTCTTTTAATACAAACTCGGCTTTTTGAGCTGTAAGAACATGATTAGCCCATTTTTCAGCAACAGATGTATAACTATCTAATTCATCCTTCACTTCATCCATTGTCATTTGCTGTAACTCTTCATCAGGAACTTCTTGTCCTTGTAATGCAGCTTTTTCTTGAATCTTTTGTTTAGCTTCATTAATTACAAACTCTTGTAATATACCAGTTTTAAATTCAAGCTCCTCAGATTTACTGTCATCATCAAATGCTTTTACACGAAATGCATCAGGTCTTTTACTAATCTCTCCAACTAATTCATTAAGTGGAGTGGTAATAATAGAATACATCTTTACATAAGAAGGTAGAGCAAGATCAGAAGTTAATACATCAGTGAAGCTTCTAACTTGAGGTTCTTGATAGAAATCTTCCATACGTAGAATACCCTTAACTAGATCATAGTTCTTAACAAACGTATCTCTGTTCTTTACATATTCAGCATATGCTTTATTTGCAAAATAGTCCATTGTGTTTTTAATCCAACTCTCATCTTGCTTTTCCTTATCAGTTTTGAATTGATCTGGGAAAATATTCAAATAGGCATACCTAATTGTTGCGTCTTTTGTATATCTTATAATTGCCATTATGTAAACAGTTTGCGTTTATATTTCTTAGGAGCATTACCAAACATACCTCCTCTTGAATCTGTAAATAATATATTTCCTTGTTTCTTTTTAAACATTGCTTTCACTCTTTCATCTCCTGAACCACCAATCTTACCCATAATAGGGTCCATCTTTAATGCTTGTGCTATTGCTAACTCTGCAGCTACAATACGGTCAAAGTTCCCCTGATCATTATATTGTATCACTTCTTCTAGTAATACAGGATCAAATACCTTTGATACACCTAGCACTTCTCTTATCACATTACCATCATCATCTTTTTCTGTTAATACACTTTCTTCTAAATACTTCTTCAAGCATACGTGAAGGTAGTTAATTATCTTTTCAGATGAACGATGAATTCCATATTCTCTTTTAACTGTTGTGTTAGGAACAATCTCCATTAACCATTGAGGTTGTTTCTCTAGATAATGAGCATCTCCTTTAGCTTTCATATATTCAATAAAGGATATATCATCATTCTCACACAGTGTTCTAGCATTGTAATACTTAATTAACAATCTAGCTTGTTCTTCCCAAATCTCTTTCTTATCAGGTCTAGCTACATACGAAGCTACGAACATATCTTGATATTTCTCACCTGTAAGGTCATGCATTCGTTTATAAATATAAACTGCTCCTAATGAGGAGCTATATGCAGACTTACCTTGTCTATAAGGATCGACTCCTGCTGTGTACAATCCATATGCAGGATTTTCTACAGGGAATTCATATATCACTATAGGAGCATCCTTCATATCACTATTCTTCAAAGGGAAGTTAGTTATAGGAAGCTTATTTGTAAACTCATGCTTTATAACTCCTTCATCATTAAACAAAACTACAGGTGTACCTGTGCGTTCTTGTTGTAATAATCTAAACTTCTGTCTCTTAGCAGTTTCAATATCAAAGATGTTTGTATCCTCATTTAAGAATATATCATCCACTTCTTGTGGGTAATACATCTTCTCTTTTAAATATGCTATTCTATCTCCAGCCTTTTTAAGTCTATCTAGGTTATCATTAGTTATCTTAGTAGCCTTGTCAAAGTTAGATACTAGCATCTTTACATTATGTAATTCAGAACTAGCAGGCTTATTTAAAAAAGCTCCTAATGTAGAATCTTCTTTAGCTTCCATCCTATATTTATGTCCAATAAATAGACCATGCATTCTGGATGTATCTTTCTCATTGTTATATGTAAGGAAATTAAAATTGTCTACATCGAACATTAAGCTCTTTGCATCCATAAATTTCTTCATGTCCCCACCAGTCCCAGTAAGTATGGGGCTACATCCCCACCCATAAGGTGTAGTGAAACCTGGTATAGCAGCTTGTAAGCCTCTAAGAAAATTCCCTTTACCAATTTCATCTATAATTAATTTACGTGGTTTAGTACCTGCAATTGCCTCTTCATTATTACCCTCATCAAGGTTACGAATAAGAATAGAAGAAAAGGGAATCCTTTCTCCTGACTTTGTTTTAATTCCTAGTGTAACTTGATTCTTCCAGTTATCCTCAATTCTCTGCCATCTCCAATATTCAGGTAGGAAGTTTAATCCTTTATCTATCTTATCTGTAATCAGTTTTATATCTGGTGCATTCAAACCAGCAATAATGTTCTGTGAGTTCTCATCAAAGGTAGCTCCCCAAGATACATAAGATGCTTCTATAACAGACTTAGCTAAACGTCTAATACCTAGAATAACTAATCCCTTCTTTTCAATTTGAGCTTTATCTATCTCATTGGTAATCACCCACTCATTATCTCTTAGAAATGGGTTAGCATATTTCTGTGAGATTCTACCACGGTCATCTATTATATCCACCTCTGTGTGCCACATATTAAGATGCCAATATAAAAAGGGGTTAATATAAACCCCACCTACCATAGCACCATTGATACACAAGTCTTTATGAAAATCAAAGAACTCTTTATATTCTTGGCTATCCTTACTAGGTATACGCTTTTGATTTATAAACCAGTCTTTATAATCAATGTTCTGTATTGTAGTTATCATTTTCTATTTTTAAGGAACTCTTCAGCAGCCCCTGATAGATCACCCTTACCTCTCACTTCCACCTTAGATTCTTCTTTCTCTCTCATGCTATCTACTGTACGTAAAATCTCAGCATAATCTTTAAGTGCCTGTGTAAGGTCTTTTCTTTGTGCTTCCTTATTAGCAATACAAATAGGAATAGCTCCACCAGCTCTTGTTTCTTTATAAGCCATTCTATCAGCTAAAGAAGAAAAAGGATTAGCTTGTATATATTCCTTTAGTTCTTGTAGTTTCATTTCTAGAAACTCTAACTCGTATTCTATAAGTAATGCTTTCTTAGAAGTCGCCATCTGTATCCTCCTCTTTTAATATATTATCAAGATCCATTCCATCTTTTATAATCTTATCAATCTCAGAATCATCTGTGTGAGGTATATCCATATCTAATTGTGACTTATACTTATCTAAAATAAATGCCAGTTCTTTATCTGTTATTCCCCATGCATCACCATATTCATCAAGAGCTGTTGCAAGATGTCTACCTAAATTATATGTTGGATAGTTCTTATGTAGTTCTTGTAGAGTGTGGATCACTTGATTATAGTGGTTCTTACTACTCATGTTATTTATATTAGATCATTTATGTCTTTCTCAGACAGCTTATGATTAGTTATATCTTCTTTTGTTATTATAATTGGATCATCTTCAAAATCTTCTATTGCATCTTCAGTCATATAGTTTTTTGAAAAGGTTAATGCCATATAATCTTTATCTTCTCCTTGTGTTCCCACAATATCAATAAAATCTACCCCTCTATTATATAGATCAATTAGTACATCAATAAAATTATTAAGAGGAATCTTCTGTATAGTAACTGTGTTATTTTCCATTAATAGCATTTTTAATTTCGTGCTCCTTCTCAATTGAATCTATTACAGCTAACCACTTAGGAACATCTAAAGGACATGTACAAGATAGACATCTCACCTTAGCTGATAACACACATCCACAATGGGTACAATGATCATCAAGTCTAGCAGTGCTGTGATTCTTTGAATGATAGGAACAACTGTTACAAATTTCCATTCTATCCTTAGCTGTCTCCTCAATAAGAGGTTTCATTTCTGCTGAAGGGAATAGGTTATTTTTCCAACCCTCATATATTTGAGAAAAGTTAATATTCATATCTACTCTTTGTAGTTAATGATTCTATCAAAGATAGGGTTTTATCTAATGTAACCCTTGCTGAGTTTTTCTTTTGTTCAGAGCTTATATCATCTGCTAATATATTCTCTAATGCTAATTTCTTGGCAATCAATACATTAACTCGTTTTATTGCCTTCTTATTATTAAAAAAGAACTTACCAAATCCACTTAATTCTATGCTATTATGCAAATCCATTGCTTCATTAGCTGATTGAAACTGGTGGTTGATGACAGCCTCTATAGTTTTCTCACTTGTAATAATCTTAACAGCTAGTGTTCTGACTAAATAGTCCTTGACGGACATGCTGATTGGCTTATCCATGTACTATCCTTATATCTAAAGCTAGATCGTTATCAAAGTTTAGAATTATCACAGGATTCACCTTTATCTTCGTACTGTCCTTAATTAATATTCCCATCTTCTTGAGCTTGGAAATCATGTTATTAATTGTGGGTGGCGAGGATTCGTATTTAGTACAGAATTCCGCCCTAATATTGGCATAGGAGATGTTACCCTTAATGGCTGTGAAAGCTATAAGCTGTATCTCTCTTTGTGTAAGCTTCAAATCATTCACCGTAGACAATAGACTATAATACTTCTCAGCTGAAGCATAACTATCTTCAACAGACTTCTTAAGTCTCTGTACTACTGTCTTCTTTTTGTTGGCTGTTTCCATATATAATTAGAACAAAGGTATGCATATTCTACTGACTAACAAATAACTATATTAATTATTTAAACTACTTAATGCTATATTATGCACTATTTATTAGCTTTTATATATCTGCTCTTACTGACTTTCCCCACCCACACTCCCCAAAGGTAAGGGTGTACTTAGGATATAAACAAATTTATTTTGTAAATGTGGATAACTCACATGACAGGATATTATAATCTAGGTACAACAACTTATTATAATGTCCCTTATATGGAACAATCAAAAGCTAGTATGGGTGTTATAACGGACATTACGTTCACAAATAAAGCTTGTTCACGAATACGTGAACAGAAGGAAAATGTGAACAATATGTAAAGCTATAGCTTGACAAAACGTAAGATGGGTAAAGCCATAGCTTGACTTTTGGCAGAATATAGACTTGCTATAACTTGCCAAATCAGGAAGTGAAACACAGCCAAACCTGGAAGTTTGCATGAAACTCTTGGAAAAATTCATGCAAACATTTAACATGGGCCCATGGAACAATTAACACATTAGCCGCTTAACACACTGGGTGTTAGACTCTTATGTGGAAGGTTCCATATGGAACTATTTACACTGGTCCTAAAAAAATAATTTTTTTACCTAGGGGGGTTATATCCAAGGGAGAGTAGGGTACTTCCAGCTGGCTACCCCTCCTGCAAATGGGGGATTGGGTCAGTCCCCTACTATTATTAATAGCCTAAATTAAAAACACAATGGCAAACTTAACTCTGAACAAAGTTCAGTATCAATCTTCTAATGAAGATTACAATTGGGAAACTGCAGGAACAGTTGCAGCAAACTTTAAAGGTCACACAATGCGTTTCACTAACAACAACATTGCGAATGACAAGAAGCGTCTTACTATTATCACTAAAAAAGGCAAGGATGAGTTCACTCTTTCTTGTAGTGGTCCATTGTCCATCAAAGTTCGTAAGGCTTTAAAAGAAGGAATGAGTAAGAAGGTGGCATTAGCTACTTTGTGTCAACTTGAATTGAATGTTGACCCTGAAGATAACACTCGTTACTTCATCTTCCAACCTCAAGGAGAAGCAAATGAAGGCTTCACTGTTGCAGAGTTGCAAGAAGAGACAGTTAGTTACGAAGAACTTGCTGCTTATTAGTAGCATAAAGAGAGCAGTCTTAATTGATTGCTCTCTTTTTCTTATATAGGGTGGGCTGAAGGCTTTAGGGTGGGGACTATTGACTAACTAACTCACTGATTCTCAATATATTTGTGTAATATATGTGAGAAATGCTGTAGGACCACTCACGCAATACAAATACTATTTACCAACAAGCTATTATATCATATCAATACAATATATATAGCATTAAATAACATTTATGACTACAAGAACAAAGATATCTAACTGTGATGTTAGAATTAAAGCAGTGGCTGAACCTTATGGTTTTAAGACTCTTGGTTCATTCAATAAGTTTCTTAAGCAATGTAATCCTTCTGCTAAACTCTATTATGGCATTAGTAATATTAGAGTTGAAGAGATGTTAAAGTTTGTTGAGAGAATGCTTAATCGTTTATAATATATATCTCCTGGGACAGAATAATCATCAACTGTAGTAAACAATGCACGTTTAGGTTATTATTGTCTACGAGATGTATTTTCTTTTTATTACACACACATATTAATTAAT
>Ga0315284_10007483_pt1 | contig 15611 bp, 12 predicted proteins | sample YL17G09_16_MG_FD_203696 | JGI IMG/M metagenome (GOLD analysis project Ga0315284, IMG submission 203696) | Sediment microbial communities from Yellowstone Lake, YNP, Wyoming, USA - YL17G09_16 | ecosystem: Environmental > Aquatic > Freshwater > Lake > Sediment | place: USA: Wyoming | collected... | reverse complement strand
GATAGGTGCAGAGGCTGTTGGAGACGGCGGTGAAGACGAGGGCCATGCGGGTGAGCTGGAGCGCCGGCAGCAGACGTTGGCTAAGGGCGAGAAGCATGGGTCAGAGGAAAGGGTAGAAGCGTGAACGTGAAAAAGCCAGAGGGGGGTTTTTGTTGCCTGTGCTCTCTTGTTGATGTAGGGAGTGGAGGGCGAGAGGCGTTGGCGGTAATCTGAGGGGTATGAGCAGACAGACGCCGAAGTTTGCGGAAGCGGAGATGCCGAGGGGTGCGCGTGTAGCCGTCGTAGCGGCGCGGTTCAACGCCGAGGTGGTGGATGCGCTTCTGGAGGGGTGTTTAAGGCGGCTGAAGGAATTGGGCCTGGGTGCCAGGCAGGTGGCGGTGCATCGGGTGCCGGGGGCATTTGAGCTGCCGCTGGCGGCCAAGGCATTAGCTCAGACGAGGAAGTACAAGGCGGTGATCTGCCTAGGGGCGGTGATCCGCGGCCAGACGCCGCACTTTGATTACGTGGCGGGTGAGTGCGCGCGGGGGATCGCGGCGGTGTCGTTATCGGAGACGCTGCCCGTCATCTTCGGGGTGTTGACGACGAACAACCGGCAGCAGGCTTGGGACCGTTGCGGGGGCAAACACGGCCACGCCGGGATACGGGCGGCCGAGGCGGCGGTGGAGATGATGGGACTGATCAAGCGGGTGCGGGCGTGACGGCGAACGATGAGTGCGGCGATGACGGACGAACGGGAGGAGATCGCTGACAGACGAGCTGCTGGCGGCACCCGGCGGCTACCGCAGTAGAGGGAGTCGTCGAACGCGGATGCGATGGGCGTCTGCGGAAACCACCGCGCAGCGTCCAAGTCCTTCTCGCAACGTCTGATCACATGGAGCAGGAGATCGGCCAGAGGCTCGGCGCGAAGCCCTTCGGTGCGGATTCGGATGACGGATGGCTTCTCCGCGTGTGACAGGGCCAGTAGTGCGTGGAAGTCGGCGTCGAGGGTTACGACAACAGAGTCAGCTTGCTTCGCTGCGCCGAGAATGGCGCGATCGTCGGCTGTGCCGAGGCCGATGGCGCCGACATGGGTGGCCGCGATTCCGGCCCTTGCCAGAAACGTGACGGTGGAACGGGGAAGGCCTTGATCAACCAGGAGCTTCATGGGGCGGAGATCAGGTCGATGGTCTTGTCATCGAGATTGGCCGCAGCGTAGGCGAGGGCCTGCCGGATGTCTTCGTCATCCAACTCCGGGTATTCGCGTTTGAGTTCCTGGCGGTCCGGGTAGGCCGCGAGGGCTTCAAGGACTCGGCGAACCGTGAGACGCAGGTCGCGGATGCAGGCTTGGCCGTTCAGCTTGTTGGGGTCGATGGTGATGCGGTCGAGTGATTCCATGGCCAGTTCCTCACGGGCAGGAGAAACAGCAACTGACTGGACGCTCCATATACTACGGCGGGTCTCTCGGGAAAGACACACCCGTGCCGAGGCATACGCACGGAGTGCCGAGAAGCGACGAACCCGAAGCCAGAAGCGGGGCGAACACCGGCGGACAGACTGCCACTGGCGCCCGCGTGCTCAGAAACGGAACGGCACTTCCAGCGTATCGTCGGGCAAGCGCCGGTAGAAGAACAGGTTGAAGCTTTCGCAGGCAGAACGATCGAAAGCCTCTTCGAGTGGGAGAAGACGAGATCCATCAAGTACCATCCACTCGCGCCAACCGTTCGTGTTTGTTCTTGCCACACAGCTTGAGCACCGGCTTACTGATGGGAACAGGACGTGCTTGATTACCGAGAGATTGTGGCCATCTTTGCATTTCTTGACCGCTCTTTTTTCTTCCAGGAAGGCGATTGTATTTCTACGGTTCCGGACTTCTGAGGGCCCTGCCTCTGCACGAGCGATGGCGCTGTCCGGCAGAAGCAGGATCCTTTGGTTTCGTTTCTCCGCCGGCGCGACGAGTAGTGCGAATGCTGCGGCCGGTTTCTTCGGGTCGAAGCGATGCATCGCATGGGTTCCCTCAAAAAAACGAAGAAAATGCGAATCAGGGGGATTGCCTGATTCAGGATAAGACACTTCGATCTGCATCGGCGCAGCCTCCGGCACGGCCATCACACCGCGCCCATTTCCATTTCGTGGAGGCCTTTGCCGACGGGCACCATCGGATACACGTGCTCGTTGGGCTCGACGTGGAAGTCGACCAGGCACGGGCCGTCGTGGCTGAGCATGTCGCCCACGGCCTTGGCGACGTCTCTCTTGTGGAGGCAGGTGATGCCGCGGATGCCGCAGGCCTCGGCGATGGCCGCGAAGTTGGGGTTTTTCATGGTCGACTGGGAGTAGCGGTGTCCGTAGAAGAGGTCCTGCCACTGCTTGACCATGCCTTTGAAGTGGTTGTTGATGATCGCGATTTTCACGGGAATGCTGTACTCGGCGATGGTGGGCAACTCGAAGAGGGTCATGGAGAAGCTGGCGTCGCCGTCGATGTCGATGACGGTCTTCCCGGGCTGGCCGAGCGCTGCGCCGATAGCGGCGGGGAGACCGAAGCCCATGGTGCCCAGGCCGCCAGACGTGATCATCTGCCGGGGGAATCGCCAGCGGTAGAACTGGGCGGCCCACATCTGGTGCTGCCCGACACCCGTGGCGATGATCGCTTCGCCTTTGGTCTGTCGATGGATCTCCTCAATGACGTACTGTGGCTTGGCGCTGGGGCTGTTGTCACGGTACTTGAAGGGGAAGCGTCTCTTCCAGGAGTCGATCTGGCTGAGCCACTCTTTGCGGTCGCGGCGTTTGATGTAGGGGAGCATGGCCTCGAGGGAGAGGCGGGCGTCGCCCACGACCGGGATGTCGACGGCGACGTTCTTGCTGATGGAGGAAGGGTCGATGTCGACGTGGATGATCTTGGCCTTGGGCGCGAAGGAGGCCAGGCTTCCGGTGACGCGGTCGTCGAAGCGAGCGCCGACCGCGATGAGGCAGTCGGATTCCTGGACGGCGTAGTTAGCGAAGGCGCTGCCGTGCATGCCGAGCATGTAGAGTGCCAGGGGGCTGCATTCGTCGAAGGCGCCCAGGCCCAGGAGCGTGGTCGTGCAGGGGATGTTGCCAGTTTCCGCGATCTTGCGTAGGGCGTCGTGGGCGCCGGCGATGATGACGCCGCCGCCGACGTAGAACACGGGCTTCTGGCTGCGGTTGATGAGTTCCGCGGCTTCCTGGACCTGCTTGGAGTGGCCGGCGGTGCGGTAGGCGCCCTTGCGCTTGAGGATGTGCGCGCGCGGCGTATCGTCAACCTCGTCCGGGCAAACGGCGCTGGTGACATCTTTCGGCAGGTCAATGACGACGGGTCCGGGCCGGCCGCTGGTGGCGACGACGAACGCCTCATTCATGATGCGAGGCAGGTCACGAACGTCCTTGACGAGGTAGTTCCATTTGGTGCAGGGGCGTGTGATGCCGGTGAAATCGGCTTCCTGGAAGGCATCGTTGCCGATGAAGGCGGTAGCCACCTGGCCGGAGAAGACGATCATGGGGATGGAGTCCATCAGGGCGGTGGCCAGCGGTGTAACGGTGTTGGTGGCGCCTGGACCTGAGGTGACGATGCAGATCCCGGTCTTTCCGGTAGCGCGGGCATAGCCATCGGCGGCGTGCCCGGCGCCTTGCTCGTGGCGGGTGCGGATGAACTTGGCGGGGGTCTTGTAGAGCGCATCGAAGATGGGGAGGATGGCTCCGCCGGGATACCCGAACATGACCTCCACCTTGTGTTGGTGGATGAGCATTTCGTGGAAGATCTGGCTGCCGGTCTTGCCCTTGTAGCGGGTCTTGGCGAGCGGCTGAGCTTCGGCGGTGGTCGCGGGCTGTAGCATCGTCATGGCTGTTACCTCTTCGCAGAACGGGGCTGCCGAATCTGATCGGCGTCCCAATGTATGTTTAGTGTTTACCGAGTGCAATGAACGAAAGACACGTCTCCGGCCGGGGGGGCCGGTTGCTCCGCAGCAGGCAAAAGGCGCCAGCGCGGAGCGCCGAGGTGGGCCGGTTGCGGGCGGTAAGGACTGCTGGCTCGTGAGGCCAGTGATCGATCACCGATCGCTGCGCCGGCCTATCGTACGACGACCGTAAGTCGAGCGGATAGGTAGGCCATACATCCATAACGATGAACGGCGCATGATGAACGATGAATCGTGAGCCAGCCGGCTGCCCGATTCACCATTTCAGCATTCCGCATTCATCATTTCCTTCAGTGCGCAATTCCCACCGGCCGGAGGTGCAACGGCTCGTTGCCACCTTCGCCCAAATGGGACGCGGGCAAATCATAGAAATCCAGGTCTTCGCCGTCAAGGTTGGGGGCGACATAGCCGGGGTGTTTGCTGCGTTCAACCTCCTGGTTGTACGCGCCGACCACGGTGGCCTCGATCTCATGTCGGCATTCGGCGTTGATCGGATGAGCGATATCGGCGTGCAGTTTGAGGCGGTTCTGGCCGTTGCCGTTCTGGTAGCGCAGGAAACGTGCTTCGTCGAGGCGCAGGCCGCAGTTGGAGCAGAAACGGGCCCTGAGGTGGTTTTTCTCGCCGCACCGTGGGCAATGATCGCACAGTTTTCGCGCGGGCATGGCCAGGAAGAGGCCGTCGTTGCCTTCGATAAGCTTGACGTCGCGGATGACGAAAGCGTGGTCGAAGGTGAGCGAGCAGAAGGCCTTGAGCCGTCCGACATGCCCGTCACACAGTTTGACGCGGACTTCCGTGAGTTGCATAACAGACCCCTTCAGTTGAGAAGCGCCAGAGATGCTAAACACCACCGTCGGCTTGCTCGCAGATGTGAATGTAGCGAGCGAGCGTCTGACGGACCGATTCAATCCGAACCACACACGCCTGGGGCCGCTCCCAGGCCGCGCCACACGATTCGCTGCCGCCCTGATGTGTCACGAAGGGTCGGCAGCAATATCTTCTACTTCTCACCGCAGCGGCCGTTTAGGTCGTCGGTCAAGGTCGGAGCGACCTCAACCGCGACGCATCTGACGGCCAGCCGCTGGTTGACCAGCCCGGCGGCAGCAGCCGCTTCGCTCTCTTCGTCGAAGAGGCTGAAGAGACTGCTGCCGCTGCCGCTCATCCGGACGGGCCTTCGCAAGGTCTCCTCCAAGTCGCCGCGAAGCCGTCCGAGCTTCGGATCGATGGCGAATGCCGCGGGCTCGAGGTCATTGACCAATGCGTGGAGCAGCGGCATAGCCGGTAGCTGCGTCCACTGTTGCCAGTGCGGCTCGCGATCGATCCTCTCGTCGTTACCGAGTCGCATCTCGTCGAAGCGGCGATAAACCGCCGCCGTCGGCATATGCGATCCGGGCAAAATCAGCAGGGCGAAGCGAGACTGGGGCGGAGAGATCGGTTCAACCAGCTCGCCTCGCCCCCGACAAATCGCGCTGGGCCCGTAGAAGAAAAAAGGCAAATCGCTCCCAAAGGAGGCCGCCAGATTGGCCAGTTTCTGGCGAGGCCAGCCGGCGGCCCAGAGGCGGTTCAGCGCCTGGAGCGTACGAGCTCCATCGGAGCTTCCGCCTCCCAGGCCCGCGCCGAGCGGGATCTGCTTCCGCAGCGTGATGTTCAACCCCAGCTCGGGTGCCGCGGCCGGCGCTGCCGACTTTGCCAGCAGGTTGGCCAGAGCAGCAGCAGCCTTGATCACAAGGTTGCCGGCATCACATGCCAGCCCGGGCATATCGCAGGACATCGCCACGTCGCGGCCGGGTGCGCGATTGATCGTCAGATTGTCAAAGAGCGCAACAGTGCATATCCACGTGAGCAACGGATGATAGCCGTCGGCCCGGGGCCGACCCACACGCAGATGCAGATTAACCTTGGCTGGGGCAAGCAAGCGCATACGCGGCAGTTTACCTCATCGCAGCCGTGCTTGCGGTACGCGCGGCCCCAGCGATCACAATGCTCCAGATCAAAAACCGACGTGCCTCAAGCCAAACACTGCCTAGACGTGCTCACGATCCTACAGTTGAAACATACACCCGGAATGGGCGGGAGGTCAAGTAAAATCGGGCAGAAGAGGACCTGTTTGTACGCGGCGGGGATTCCTTGGCAACGGGTCCGCCCACCCCGTCGGATCCGGGGCCGGCGAGGAGACGGAAAAATGCCAGCCGCGGCATGACCGCGGCTGGCATCGCCAGAAAATGGGAAGGGAGCGTCGCGTCAGGCACCTTCGGGTCGTCCACGCGGACGCCAATCGAAGGTTGCGTTCCGCCTGACAAGGATGATGTACGATTCAATCCATGCGGAGGCAAATTCATTCTGCGGTATTGCGTCTCGGACGGGCGGGCACGCCTCGAGGCGCTCCGCGGCGGTTGTGCAGCGGGATTATCGGACGGGGTGCGTTTGCCTGATCCGCCGGTGCGCGCGGACCAGGGAATAGGACAGCATTGGCCCTGGGATCGTGCAGCGGCCTAAGTCCACGGCTTCACCGGCGCTAGGTCCTCACGCGGTCGAGCAACCAGACGGCGAGGGGGCCAAAGATGAAAATCGGCAACCATGCCATCAAGGCGGGCCATTGGGCGATATCGATGTTGGGGGGCGCCTGTCCGGACAGTTCCTGGCCCAGGAACGCCACGCCGAGGCACGCGCCGCACAGCGCCACGCACTTGCCCATGGCCATCTTGAGGTGCTGCGGCTCGCGCGTGAGCAGGCAGGAGATCGCCAGCAGCAGCAGTATGACGTTGATGACGATCTGGGATGCCCGGGTGTGTTTGACGCGGAGAAGATCGGCTCGCCCGTAGCTGAGCGGGCGTTTGAGAAGTTCGTTGATGCTCGCGGTAGACAGCAGGTCGACGAACTCGCCGCTGCGGTACAGGTGGATCTCGGTGGGCGTGATGCTGCTCTGGTACGTGGTGATGGTTTGTGACTGCACGGGCGCCGGAGAGCCGGGCGCAATGTTGCGGTCGATCCGGCCGTTGACCAGATTCCATCGCTTGTTCGCGTCGTCCCACACCGCTGAATCGGCACTGATATGGGCAATCAGGCGGAAATCCACATCCTGCTCCATCACGTCGACAACGTCCATGCGGGGCGGAGAGGCGGCCGGGTAGTAGCGCCCGGCGAAAAGCTTGCCGTTGGCCTCGTCACGCATGGCCTCGATCGGAAAGGACTTGGTCTCCACGTCCAGCAGGCGATCGGGACTGCGGTCGAGCTTGGGGATGATGCCGGGGATCACCAGCTCCTGGTCCACCCAGAGCAGCCCCTGCAGCAGGAGGGCCACAATGATGATCGGCGCGGCGACGCGCAGCAGCGGCACGCCCGCAGACAGCACGGCGCTCAGCTCATTGAACCGCATCATGCGAACGAGCGTGAAAGCGGCGGCCACCACAGGAATGATCCCCGACAGATGAACGTAGTAGAGCGGAACCTGATAGAGGTAGTAGTCGCCCACGTAGCGCACAAACAGGAATGCCAGCTTCAGCCCGGCGACGTCGGCCTGGGTCTGCATTTCAGCCAGTTCGTCGAACTTGAAGATCATGTCGAGCACGACGTACATGCCCACCAGAACCATGAAGCTGATCAGGTAATCGCGAAGGAAGCTGAGGATGACGTACCGGTCGAGGATCTTCATTTCAGTGCTATGCGATGAGGTGATCGGGATTCACTTCAGGTTCATTGCCTCCGCAGGTGGCTCATCAACGCCGCGACCAGCAACAGCACCGCGACGTTGCCGCTCCAGATGATGGCCAGGCCCATTCTGACGGCCGTGGCGTCGTTCTCGCACACGTGCTGCCCTGTGATGATCAACGCCAGGCTCACCAGCGCCGGGATGACGCTAAGGGCAAAGGCATTGAGGTAGTTGCCGGTCCTGAACATCATGCCGAGCGCGCAGCCGACGAGGACGAGAACAAGACAACTGACGGCGAACGAAACGCGCGCGTGGATCTCGGCTTCGATGCCGCTTCGGAGGTCGGGGAGCTTGCGGCGTATCTCCTTGAGTTCCTTGCTGTGGACGCTGCCCCTCGCCAGGTAATACTGCGGGCCACGCGATTTCCACTCGCGCAACTGGGGCGGTATGGGGATGCTCAGGGAGTGAGTGAAGGAGCGGCGACCAGTCGTGCCGACCATGACATCTTCCAGCTCAAAGCGGATTTTGAGGAGATCGCTGCCGGTGTCTGCGAAGGCGCGGATGACGAGTTGGCGGGCGTCGTCCGTCGCGACAACCTCGCCGCCGCGGCCGCGCTGCAGTCGAATGTGCCGTGAACCAGGCTCCTCGCACGTCAAGCCAAGCTTCGAGGGATTGGTTCTCGGCAACTGGGTGACATCGGAATCGATCAGGAGGGTATAGGTCTGGTCCTCCGAGACGAAGTGGAACTGCCTGTTCCGTTTCAACGTTGCCGCCAGCATCGTCACGAATTCCGCCTCCTGTTCCTGGCGGGTGACCTGGGCATAGAGAGCCTGAATCTCGCGGCTGCGCGTGGGGTCCTGGTAGAGGCGCTTGAGCTGCTTGATGTCCATGAACTTGGTGTTCTCGCGGATGAGGGAAGGGATGGGGACAGGGCCGAATTCCGCGCTGCCGATGCCGCCGATCGACGCCCCCTTGAACTCCCTCGGAATCAGGGCGCCTTCATCCAGCTTGGCGATGAACTGCACGTCGTCCTCGGTGCGATGGATGATGACGGTCGCGCTGCGGGCGGTGTAGAACTCGCCGGGGATGTTGATGCGGTTCTTCTCGTCGCGGCCGCTGTAGCTGCAGAACATGGGCCCGTACAGCCGGACGACTTCGTCATCGGGTGCGTCCTTAGGCGGCGGGAGGATCTCGGCCGACTCCGCGTAAATCACGTTCTTGTCGATCTTGATCTGGTGCGATCGATGGATGCTCTTCTGAACGACGTCCGCGAGGCTGTCGAAAGCCACCCTCTCGACCTTCAGCATGTAATGGGGGACCACGAACGACAGACAGACCAGGCTGATGATCGAGAGGATCAGCCCCAGCACCACCGCGGGCATGGTCAACGCCAGGTAGCTGATGCCGCTGGCGCGGCAGGCCGTGATCTCGTTGTCGGAGCCGAGGCGGCCATAGACGACCGTCGTCGCGAAGAGCGCCGCGATCGCAAACGAGTACGTCTGCGTGGCCGGCATGAAGTACGCCAGCATCTTGCCCACCTGCGATGCCGTCAGGCCGTACTGCATGAGGGGCTTGAGCAACCCGCCGAACGCCATGATCCCCGCCAGCACCCCGCTGGTCATCAGGAAGATCTTCAGCAGATCCTTGAGGATGTACCAGAAGAGCGTCTTGTTCATGCAACGGCTCCCGACTCGCGCTGGGCGCGACAACCGGGTGACGCGGGGCTCGCCGTCGTGTCCATCTGCTGCTTGACTGCCTCGGCCAGTCGCTGGATGCCGGGCTGGATCTGCTCCGTCGTCACCTGCCCGAAGCACAGGCGCAGGCAGTTGCGTGGGATATGGCCCGACTCATCGGGTTGGAAGCAGTATTCGCCGGGGACATAAAGCACGCCGCGATCCAGGCATTGCTTGAACAACGGGCCCTGGCGCGACGTGTCGATCGAAGGGGGAAGGGTGAGCCAGACGTACAGCCCGCCGCGCGGCTCGGTCCAGCGCACCTGCGGCGAGGGGGGCATGTGCCGGCGAAGCGCCGCCAGCAGAGCGTCACGCTTGCTCCGATATCGCACGCGGAGCACCTCAACGTGCTTGCAGTAGCTGCCGTCGCGCATCGTCTCGAGCGCGATCTCCTGGCAGAGGTTCGAGGTGCCGAAATCGTGGTTGCCCTTCTGGTGCAGCACGCAGTGCATCAGATCGGGGGGCATCAGCGTATATCCGAGCTTCAAACCGGGGGCGAACGGCTTGGAGAACGTCTGCGTCAGGATCGTGTACTGATTCGTCGCGTCGAACGACTTGATCGAAGCCAGATCAGGGCTGTCGTAGCGCAACTCACGATACGCGGCGTCTTCCAGGACGAGGATGCGGTGGGCGCGGCTGAATCGCTTGACGATTTCGACGAGACGCTGGCGGCGGCCCAGCGAAAGCGTCAGGCCCGTCGGATTGTCGAAGTAGCTCGTGCAGTAGATGAACTTCACGCGCGGAAGGCTCCCCCGCTCCTCCAGCCGCTCCAACAGCCGTTCCACGGCGTCCACCTCCATGCCGTCACCGTCCATCGGCACGGTCAGCACCTGTGCGCCAAGCGACTGCAGAGTGCCGGTGAAAACGAAGTAGCTGGGGTTGCCGGCGATCACGATGTCGCCAGGGTCCACCAGCGAGTCCGCCACCAGGTACAGTGTCTGCTGCGACCCGGTCGTGACGATGACATCGTCGGCACTGATGGAGTACGAGGACGCCGGACGGCCTTCGAGCTGCTCCACATGTGAGACAACCTGCTGGCGGAGGGCCTTGAGGCCCTGCGTCGTGCCGTATTGAAGGGCGGTCTGGGCCCTCGGCCGATCGGCCAGAATGCGCTGCGTGATCGCCAGGCACTGCTCGGCCGGAAGAACCGTCGGATCGACCAGGCCGGCGGCGAAACTGATGAGGTCGGGGTTGGCGACGGCGGCGCCAATCAGCGCGCTGATCGGCGCTTCCTGCGTTCGTCTTGCCTTGGCCGACAAGGCCAGAGGCGGTGAAGCTGGCGGTCGGTTGCCAAACATGGAGTCCTTCGCTCTCCGTGCCCAGGGGGCCGAAAAAAGATGCTACCGGCGGCGAGAGGGCACTTCAATCTGCCGCCGCCACGAGGGGGATGCGCCGCTCGCCGGGCGCGCGGCCAGATGCGCATCACAGCCTCAAACCGTAACCGCCGGCTTCTCTCGGTCGCTGAGGTTGCGAAGGCGGTTGATGCCGGCGAGATACGCCAAGGCGCTGGCTTCCAGTATGTCGGTGCTGAGGCCTCGCCCGCGGATCTTCCGCTCGCTGTGCTCCAGCTCGATCTGCACTTCGCCCAGCGCGTCTTTGCCCTTGGTGACGGCCCGGATGCGGAAGTCGGTCAGGTGCACTCTCACGCCGGTCAGCCGCTGAATGGCTGAGAAGATGGCGTCGACGGGGCCGTCGCCGATGGCCGCGTCCTGGATGATCTTGCCGCTGCTCTCCTTCAGCCTCACCGTAGCCGTCGGTATGGCCGACGAACCCGCGGTGACCTGCATGCCGGCCAGTTCCCAGAGGCGGTGCGACAAGTCGAGCTGATCGTCCACCAACGCCTCAATGTCCTCGTCGAACACCTCTTTCTTCTTGTCGGCCAGCGCTTTGAACTTGGCGAAGACCTTCTCGATCTGCTCCTCGCTGAGATTGTAGCCCAGATCGGTGACGCGGTCCTTGAAGGCATGCCGGCCGGAGTGCTTGCCGAGCACCAGCGAGGATTGCGGGATGCCGACGGTCGTAGGGTCCATGATCTCGTAGGTCTCGCGGAATTTGAGGATGCCGTCCTGGTGGATGCCGGCCTCGTGCGCAAAGGCGTTCTGGCCCACGATCGCTTTGTTCCGCTGCACCGACATGCCCGTCATGGAGCTGACCATCCGGCTGGTCGGGTAGATCTTCGTCGTGTCGATGCGAGTGCCGATCTTGTAGAAGTCGTGACGAACCCTCAACGCCATGACCACTTCCTCCAGCGACGCGTTGCCCGCTCGCTCGCCCAGGCCGTTGATCGTGCACTCCACCTGCCGGGCGCCGTTTTCGACGGCGGCCAGCGAGTTGGCGACCGCCATCCCAAGGTCGTCGTGGCAATGAGAAGACAGAATGACGCCTTTCTCGCGGATGATCGAGAGCTTCCGGATCAGGTGCGAGAAGATCTCGCCATAGGTCTTGGGGGTGGCATAGCCCACGGTGTCCGGCAGGTTGATGGTGGTCGCCCCGGCCTCGATGGCGGCATGGGTGATCTCTTCGAGGAACTCCAACTCGGTGCGGCTGGCGTCCTCGGGGGAAAACTCGATGTCCGGCGTGTACTGCAAGGCGCGTTTGATCGATTCGACGCTGATCCTGATGATGTCTTCCTTGCCCTTCTTGAGCTTGTGATCACGGTGGATCTTCGATGTGGCGCAGAAGACGTGGATACGCGGGTGCTTGGCGCCCTTGACGGCTTCGCCGGCGCGGTCAATGTCCGCCGGAATGCACCGCGACAGCCCGCACACAGTGCTCTTGGTGATGATGGCGGCGATGGCGCGGACGGCCTCGAAATCGCCCGGCGAGGATATGGGAAAACCGGCCTCGATGATGTCCACGCCGAGCAGCTCGAGCTGCCGCGCGATCTCGACCTTTTCGGGGAGGTTGAGAGTGGCTCCAGGGGACTGCTCGCCGTCTCGTAACGTGGTGTCGAAGATTCTTACGGTTTCCATAGCGACCTCGATGCTGACTGCTGAGTTCGGAGTCGTATCCGAACCCAGGCTCGGTTAAACAAAAAACCCTACGAACCGAATCGTAGGGTTAAGTGTTCCAGCTTGGGCAGCGAACCCTACGACCGTGCGCACACCAGAATAAGCCCCGTAAGGGCGAGGGTAAGTCGCAAGGGTCGTAGACGAAACCGCTGCATCTGCCGCTATTAAACATCGGCACAGGGGGGATGTCAACATGACTCCGCGAAAAACGCCAGCCGCGCGGGACAGCCGCGTCTGGTCGCATGTCAGATAACGGTCATTCGACGGGCCTGGGCGCAGAGACCGACTGATCGGTCAACGCAGTCCGGGTTCCATCGCCCGCTGTCTTCCATGCCGAGGGCGAACCGCGCACTTGGGCTGCCGCCCTCATCAACAGGTCCGACGGCACGCCCAGAGTCACCCTCGTGAGCACATGTCATGAAAATGCGCGAACACGCGCGCCGACGCTTGCACCAGGTCCGGGCAACCGATGTGTCTCGCCGACAGACGCCGCCAGGGCGACAGATCTGGCAAACGCGGGTAAGGCGCACCAGGTCGGCGGTGCAACTGTTGATGATGTAATGACTAAAGCCCCCGCTGACATGCCTGGTCCATCGGGGCTTGGAAAGCGGGCGACGGGACTCGAACCCGCAACACCCAGCTTGGAAGGCTGGCATCTCATAGTTCCAACCGCCGGCAGAACAAGGCACTTGCGAATGCAGCTGCGAACGCTTGTACCAACGCTTGTACCAGAAATGCCGCCGAGGGCGAAGCGAAGACCGGCGCGGGCGATGGTGACGGCGACTTCGGCGCTGCCTTGGCCATGATTGCGGCGCTTCCGCTGTCGGCGGCTGAGAAAGCCGAAGCGGTACGCCGGCTGCTGGCCGGCACAGGGGGGAGCACATGACCACCTTCACGCTCACCCTCGCACCCGTCGGCGACGGCCCGCCGCCCGACCTTCGTATCAAGTCGCTGCTCAAGACCGCGCTTCGCCGGCATCGGCTCCGCTGCCTGAGCATCCAGCCCCCCAGTCCGCACCAGACGGCCCAGGACGCATCGCCGGGCATGAGGATGAGTAGTCCCCAGCCGGTCCCGCCTGAGAACACGCCAGAATCGTTGCTGCGCTTGTCAGGGCATGACATGGGGCAGCGGCGAATAATAGGGAGGCAGCACCAGGACTGATCCACCGTCACCAACGGCGTCTAACGGCAGAGGCGAAGGCGGCCGGTTTACCGCCGGCAACAAAGCCGCCAAGGGCAATCCCTTCGCCAAGCGTGTCGCCCGCCTACGCTTGGCGCTGGCCCTCCGCCGCGGCGTGGATGATGGCAGCAGGCTGGCAAAGCGAAAAGCCCGCATAGCCAGTGGCCATGAGGGGTTTGCGGGGAGAAAACGAAATCGGGACGCGATCCGCCGGCTCGCGTGCGGATCAGATCACCTTCAGGCCGCCCCGCCAAACGATCGGCGGCCACCGAGCCACAGTGAGAAGGCCCGCCGGGCGGTGGGTGACGCCTGACGGGCCTGGAGGGGCTATTGTTTCACCGCCGAGGCGCGGAGGACTCCTGGCCTCCGCGTCCTCCGCGCCTCTGCGGCAAATCCTCCGGCGTCAACCCTCCAACATGGCCACAATGCCGCCCAAGAGGTCGTCGATGCGCCGCTTGGCGCCCAGGATGACGGCGGAGCCGGACTTGTCCGCAGCCTGTACCAAGGCCCCATCGATCCTCGCGCTCTGGGCCGACTCGATCTTGGCGCCCGCGTTGAAGGTCCCGGCCGCCATGGCCGCCGGGGCGGCCGCTCGCATTGCCTCCGGGCCGTGCTCCGCCGCGCCCACATTCAAATCTGCCATGGCCATCGCACGCCTGGCCGAGCCGGTGCCCAGGGTCGGGTACATGAGCGACTCCGCGGCCGCGCTGTGTCCCAGGCCCAGTGCGTGGCCAAGCTCGTGGGTCAGCACGGTCTGGAAGTCATACTGATCCCACCCAACCTGCCCGGCGTCGGTCCCGGAGTACCAGTTCCAGCCATCGATGAGGGTGATGCTGCCGCCCTCGGTGGTGACGCCCAGCACGCCATCGGCATACCCGCCGACCACGCTGGTCGAGTTGATATCCAGCACCACATTGGCCGCCGCGGCGTTGGCGGGATCGACCTGGTAAACGCTCGCGCCGTATGGCGCGATGGTGCCATTGATGGTCGCGATGGCATCAAAAACGCGAGCCAGTTCATCGGCCGTAAACAGGCCGTTGGCATCGTTCACGAGCAGCCCAAGATCGCCCGCCAGCAACCCGCCGGCGGTAGCCCCGCCGGCCGCCGCGGTGGCGGATTCGGCCGTCAGCTTGGCATAGCCGCCCGTGGTGCTGAGCTGGATCGTCGCCGTGATTGTGGTGTTGCTGCCATCATTGAGCGTCGCCTTGATCGTGTACTTCCCGAGGCCAAAACCTTTCGTCTGCCAGTTATAGATGTACTGCGTGCCATCGTTCCGCAGGACGGTGGCCCCGCTGGAGCTATAATTGCCGGGATAGAGGACAGTGACCGTGGAACTGGTCGGGCCGGTGACGGTCAGGCTCGTGATCGCACCCAGGGTGCTGATCAAGTGCCCCTGGGCATCCATGAGCTGCCACTTGATCGGAATCGTGCTGCCCTGCTTGAACTGCCGGCCCAGGCTGATCGGCTCCAGGAAGCCGCGGAAGTCGTAGTTGACGTTCACTTTCGACGTGTCGCTCCCGCAACCACCGTCGTTATCCGTCACTGTCACCGTTACAGTGTAGCTGCCGACAGCGGCATACGTGTGGCTGAGGGCGAAGGTCTTGCCCGACAGCACCAATGCTCCGACGCCCGAACCGTCCCCGTAGTCCACCGTGGCCGTCCAGGTGTCCGCCCCGGGATCGGCAAACGACCCGGAACTGATGAACGTCCCTGCCTTGAGGATCGTTGCGTCTGGGCCGGCTTCCACCGACGGGGCCACGTTGTTCACCACCAGCGAGAAGGTCGTCGGCGTGGACGCCAAGTCGCTGTCGGTCGCCGTGATCGTCACCGTCTGGCTGTCATCGGGGCCGTCGCTCGTCGCGAACGACCAGCTCCAGGTCCCGTCGATGTTCTTCGTCACCGTGCCCACCGACGCCGAAAGGCTCACCACGTCAACCCCCGGATCGGACCACGTGCCGGTGTTGCTGGCCGTCTGACCCTCATTCACCGTCACCGTGGCGTTGTCCGCCGCCACCGACGGGGCCACGTTGTTCACCACCAGCGAGAAGGTCGTCGGCGTGGACGCCAAGTCGCTGTCGGTCGCCGTGATCGTCACCGTCTGGCTGTCATCGGGGCCGTCGCTCGTCGCGAACGACCA
>Ga0315284_10007482_pt1 | contig 15612 bp, 16 predicted proteins | sample YL17G09_16_MG_FD_203696 | JGI IMG/M metagenome (GOLD analysis project Ga0315284, IMG submission 203696) | Sediment microbial communities from Yellowstone Lake, YNP, Wyoming, USA - YL17G09_16 | ecosystem: Environmental > Aquatic > Freshwater > Lake > Sediment | place: USA: Wyoming | collected... | reverse complement strand
AAAAATTATTTAGATATAGCTTCAACAGGGCAATTTTTTATTGCTTCTTTTACACATTTTGCATCTTTTTTTGCATTTGATTTGATTTGTGCTTTTCCGTTATCACTCATTTCAAAAACTTCTGGGCAAGTCGAAGCGCATGCTCCGCATCCAATACACTTATCTTTGTCAACTTTCACCATTTTAATTAATAAATTAGTAAAATTTAGTTAAGTTTATAAATATACTGCAGGGAGAGAATTTAGTGTCAAGAAACGTATAAAAAAACATTATACGGGGAAAAATGTTGATTTGTGTTCTTTGTAATATAACATGTACTTATAGTCTTTAATTATACTTGAAAAATTTTTCTTTATTTCTTCTATTATATTTCTAAACTCTTTTAAATCTTTAGTCTGAACTTCAATTTCAAAATCATCCCCCCCAATAATTTCATTATTATACACTATATTAGGATGTTGAAAAATATATTGGTTAAATAAATCTTTTTTATCTTTAGTTACATTGTGCAAATTAAAATGTAGCTTGAAATATTGATAACCTAATTTTTCCAAATCGAACATAGTCCTATACCCAATAATAATTTTCTTTTTTTCTAAATTCCTTATTCTTGAAATAATAGTCTTTGGATTTAAGCTTACTCTTTCAGACAATTTTAAAACAGGAATCCTAGAATCACCTGCAAGTATCTTTATAATCTCCAAATCTTTGGGATCTAAATTGCTTTCTTCTGGTTCAGTTACAAAAGCATATTCTTCATTATTGGTTTTTTTATCTAAAAGATATTGTTTAGGAAAAGAAGAAACATGAGTATATATCCCAAAAAATTTTTTCTCTATATAATTGACATACTTTTCAGTTATTTCTTTCCATAAAACATTAATCTCTTTTATAGATTTAGTTAATATTGACATTCCAATATCATACTCTCCATCTATAGAAACAATCCAGATGATACTCTTTTGTTTCTTTAAATATTCTATAATCTCCTCTTCTTTTTCAGGAGTTGTATTCTGGAGTTTTAGATACAATCTAAAAGAAATAAATCCTAATTTTCCTACATCTACAATTGTATGGAACTTTTTTATTATTCCTTCCTTTTTAAGGAGGTTTATCCTATATATAACTGCATCTTTACTTAATCCAACTTTTTTAGCAATTTGATTAAAAAATTGCCTGCTATTAGTATCTAATTCGTACAGTATTCTTCTATCTTTCAAATCCAGATTAATCATTTTAAGAGATATAGGTAATATACCTTATAAATATTACCTTTTAATATTAAAAATAATAAATAAATTTATTATATTAAGTAAAAAGACTATTTTCAGGAGATAAAAATGTTAGAAGAAAAGGTTTTAAACATAAAGAATGTAAATCATAATATGACTTATGATTTTAAAAAAGAGGTTAGAGCTAATCTTAATTCAACTTCTGTTAAAAGAGAGATAGAAAAAGCAAGAAAAGCTTACGATTCTTTTTCTAAGAGATATATGTATAAACTAGACTTAAAAAATCCCAAGTCTGTTAAAAAGGTATATAATGATGCAGAAAAATTAGGAATATTCAAACAAGCCAAAGAAATAAGAGAATTAATTTTTGGGAAAGATATGGAATTTTATGGTGTTGTATACTTATGGGATAAATGTTGTAATTATTGCATTTATTGTCCAGGAAGTGTTCAAAATAGAGAAAAGGCAATAAAAGAAGGAAAAGAATATCCTCTAAGAGAGCTTTCTGTTGAAGAAGCTATTGAAGATACTAAAGCGGTTATGAAAGATGGGCATACTCATGTCTGTTATCTAACAGGAGAATGGCCTGGAGTTGGATTATATCCTAAAAAAATGGCAAATTATTTAGAAGAATTGGATAAATTAGGATTAAAAGAAATAATATTAAACATCCCCCCTCAAACAACTGAAGGTTTTAAAATTATGAAAAAAGCTGTTAAAAAAACCTCCATTCAATTTAGAGTTTTTCAAGAGACATATAATCCAGACGTTTTTGCAAGAGTTCACATTGCTGGACCTAAAAGTGATTATAAGTTCAGAATTGAATCACAAGAAAGAGCATTAGAAGCAGGTTTTGATAATGTTGGTTTGGGAACACTTTTTGGATTAAACAGATATCCCTTAGAAGAAATTGAAGGATTAAAGTCCCATGCAGAAAGAATAAAAAAAAGATATAAAAAACAGCCTTCAAGAGTATGTTTACCTAGTGCAAATTTCTTAGAAGGGATTGGTTGTTCTATACCTTATATCTTAGAACGTGGAGAGTATGATAAGTATGGGGAAATAATAAAACGAAACAATTACGAATTGTTTGATGAATTGATGTATGCTCTTACAAGATTAGCCATGCCTACCCTTTCCATAGTTAGTTCTGAAAGAGACCCCCCTGGGATGTTAAAAATATTAGACCAATATGCAACATGTACTACTTTAAACGTTCATCCGGGAGTAGGAGATAACATAGAATTTCACAAAAGAAAATCTGAAGAATTAGGACACAAATACAAATCAAAAAATAGAGAGGTACATTTTGAACAGGCAACAGTATTTCCAAGAGATGCACAAGATACATTAGAAGAAATGAAAATAAGAGGATATTCTCCGATACTTGGAAAAATATCTAATATCACAAAAAACAAAGGAGATGTTTTTGATAAACCTGTAGAAGAAATAATAGATTGAATTTACCAGCAAGCTCTCATTTTCTTAAAATGTTTTTCTTGGTAATCTTCTGCATCGCTTTCTTTTTCTTGTAAACTTTCTAAATATTCCAAATCTTCTTTATTAATACCTTCTTTGACCATAATTTATTAAATATTTTCTTGTTTAAATATTTTATTAGTTCAGAATCCCCCATATTTCTTCAAAATCCACGAAAATTAATATAAATTTACTTCTTTTAACGTTTTTTAGTTAAGTTTATAAATATACCTTGTAGAAAGCGACAAGTTTATTGTTAAAAAATGTATCTTGAAAGATTTAAAAACTTAAACCGGATATATAAGGTATGTGGCATTTAAAATTTAAATATAGACATAATGATTGTATACTTGCACCATTAGTGGAGAAATATAATTTAAATGTGGAGTTTTATCCATTAGGACATTATATGAAAGATAATTGGGTTTACACTTCTGCAATCCATACAATTAAAGGGGATAAACAAAATATTAAAAAATATTTGAAAGACCTTGCAAAAAATGAAAATGTAGTAAAATTAGAAATTTCAAAAGTGATATTTACATTAACAAGAGAGAAATCCTCTTTAGAGACTTATCAGACAATTTATAATCCAAAACTTATTTATGTTAGTCCGGGTTATAATTCTTCAGACGGGTTTGAAATGTGGGAAATTGCTTGTTGGGAAAGACAACCTTTAGAGAGTTTGATTAAAGTTTTTGAAAAAGCCCCAACAACAACTCATTTTGAAGTGTTGAGGTTTGAAGAAAAAAAGACAGAAGAGGTTTATGTATTTGGATTATTTCCAGAACTTCCAGAAAAACAAAAACAAGCAATTGAACTTGCTTATAAAAATGGATATTATCAATTTCCAAAAAAGACAAATTTAGACAAGCTTGCAAAGCTTGCAAAAATATCTAAATCTACTTTTCAAGAAAATTTAAAAAAAGGAGAGGCAAGATTAATGCCTCTTTTATTTAGAAGTTAAGTTTTATTTCTTATATAATACCTGATATATAAGGTATAAATTATATATGCCCTGCATCATGACAATTAGATAAACAAAATGATAGAGAAAATTACTCAACAAGAATGTGAAGAAACAGCTAAAAGAATTAGCAAAACTCTAGAAGATATTCTACCTAGAAAGACAGAATTTTACAAAGAGTTTGAATTAGAAGTAAATCAAAGAAATGAAAACTATAAAGGATTATTTGGAAGACTAAAAAAAATTTGTAGAAAAAAATATATCCAAGAACATGAAAGATATGAAGAAAAATTTTTAGAATTACAAAAAGAAAATATAAATTATCTAAAAGAAATATTAGAGGAAACCAAAGATTATACAAAAATAACTTCAGAAAGATTAGAGAATATTAAATTAAATTTAGAAAAAGAGAAAGAAAATCACAAAAAACAGGTTAAATCTTGGAAGGACTCAGATATATATGAAACCTTATTCCAATATAGGGAATTTGTAGAAAGTGAAACTAAACCTTACTTTGAATTAAACTCCAATGAAATAATTGGTTTTGGGGGACCATTAAGTGATAGATTGGATAATTTAGTAAAATATAGTTCTTCGAGCCATGTAAAGCCCATTGCAGAATCTTTAATTAAAAAGATGGGAGAAGTGTATAATATTAATGCAAGTAGAGAAATAAGGGGCAATAGAACAATTGCGTGGCCCTCTATGTCTGGACATGTTTCTACAACAAGTCAATGTGAGAAGTATATAATAGAAATAGGAAAGAATTTGGGTTTATCCCAAGAAGAAGCATTTTCTTTTGCTGGAATAACAGAAAAACACCAAGAACTAATGGAAGATAAAAAAAGAGAGAAAATAATACGAATATGTTAATTAATAGAATAAACACCCAAAAACCATAATAAATTTAGTGGATTGCATAAATTTATAAATATAATTGAATATCCCTAATTATGTTATTATTGATATGGATATTAATTGCAGTAGGTGTATTGTTAATATTTATATTTGCAGGATATTACAATAGATTCACAGTTCTTACAAACAGAATAGCAAATTCTCTTGGGCAGATTGATGTTCAGCTGAAAAGGAGAGCAGATTTAATTCCTAATCTTGTGGAGACTGTCAAAGGATTCGCGAAGCACGAAAAGGAAGCTATAAGTGCAGTTACTGAAGCCAGAAAAGCATTGGTTGGTGCAACAGATTTGCCAGCAAAACTAAAAGCAGACAAGGGGCTTGAGGGTGCTTTAGGAAGATTATTCGCTATTGCTGAAGGTTATCCTGATTTGAAGGCTAATACTAATTTCTTGGAGTTACAGAGAGAATTGACTTCAACTGAAGATAAAGTTGCTTATTCAAGGCAATTTTACAATGATTCAATCTTAGACTACAATAATAAGTGCAAGACTTTCCCAGGAAAGTTATTTGCAGGAATGTTTGGATTTCATGAAAAGGAATACACTAAAATAACAGAAGAAGAGAGAAAACCTGTTAAAGTTAAGTTTTAGAAAAATATATTCTATATCATAAATCTTTATTAATAAGATGTTTATTTTTGAATTATGGTACGTGTTTGTAAATCTGTGTCAAAAGATATCTCTTTTAATCTTTTAAATTCTAGAGAGGCAAATGATTTTGAAAATTTAAAAACATATTTTAAATCTTATGGGCCACCCTATCATCAAAATCTTAAAGACCCAATTAGTAAAGAATATCATTATCATTGCTGTGATTCTTCTATTTTTATAAACCAATTTCCTGAAAAAGCAGATATAAAAATTACATCCCGAGGATATGCTTCTTTAGAACATATGAAATCAAGGATGGAAAATGTAATAAATAGGCCCTTAGGTGATTAATTTCCCATATTTTCCAAAATCATAAACTCCATTCTTTCCAACAACATAAGTTTCAAAGGATTTTAGTTTTTCTTTTGGAACAATCTGCTGATATTTTTCTCCCTTAGGGTATTCGTTTACCTCTGAACCCTCTGTTATGCTGAAGAAGCTTGGGAGGATTATGAATTGTTTTCTTTTGTATTTTCCAACAAGAAAACACTTATATTTTTCTCGTTTAATCTTTATTTTGTCTTTTATTAGCACAGCTGGATGAATATGACTTGTTATTATTGTTTTAATTTGTTTGTTGGTGTATAATTCTGGAAAACTTTGTTCTCCATGAGTAAAGGCCAGCTCATTTTCTATGTAAAAATCATGGAGTTTGTAATCTTTTAGTGTAAATGTATCATGATTTCCTTTGATTAGGATTATATTTTCTTTAGGCAAGTATTTTTCTAGGAATTTTAGGAAATTCCTTAAATCTGACACTTCATCATGTTGGAAATTAAAGTGATGTTTTATATCTCCAAGCAAGATTATTTTTTTAAGAGTGTAAAGTGCTTTTATTCTTTTGATTATAATTTCAAGCTCTTTTTTAGTCTCTTCAAGCTGATCAAATAAGAGGTTTATTCCTTGCTCTTTTATCATTGAATCGTAGCCTAGATGCAAATCTCCAATTACAAGAATTCCTTTTCTTGGTAAGAAGAGGGTTTTTGAGAGGAAGATGAAGTCTTTGGAGGTTTTCATATTTTAGACTATAATAATTAATATAAATAGGTTTTTATGATGAACTTTATGGGAGATGATTATCATGTTGACATGAGTGGAAAACTATACGAAGAAGGAAATTGTGGTATTGCGTGTATTAATTCAAAAACAAGAATACATAGTGGATGTGCAATTTCTGGACGTTTAAAAAGATTAATAGAAAAAAATTTATTTAATACAACTATAGCTGAAGATTATGCAAGAATTTATGCAATTTGTATTTATTATCTTATTAAAGATAAAGTAAATGAAATTGAAAATTTAATAATCTGTAATGATGAAAAATTTATTTATGTTAAATTATATTTAGAAGAATTGTTTGGGGTTGAACCTGCCCCAAAGATAATAAGCATAACTGAATTTCAAAAAAAACTTGGTAGAAAGGTAAAATCTTTAGCAGATAATGCTGCGGATTCTTATAGAAAGAGGGCTCTTAAAAGAAATAAGTGGAAAATTGGAATTCCATTAGATGTTGTAGAGATTGATTACGAAATGATTAGCAAAAAATGGGATTTAAATAAAAAGTTGTAAGTGATTAGCGACCTTCCCAACCAATCATCAACCATAAGGCTTTTGGACAGATTACATAAGTAATCTTTTTACGGAGCCGGTTCACTTACATATATTCAATACCTTTTTGGTTTAAATAATTTTTGGTTCCTCATTATATCATTCATTTCCAACCTCCTGCAAAAATTCATCATAGCTAAATTCTTCTGGGTTGCTTCTTCTTTCAATTTCTTGCAGATAAACCTTGTGCATTCTTTGAAGAAAATCTTGTTTATCTTCTATTTTCATTAAATCTAGATGCCCTTGAAGTATGAGATTTAGAGAGAAAGGAGAAGGTATTCTCACATTGTTATAACTTAATTTAACTTTTCCTGAACTTATCCAGTCTAAAACAAGTTTTGCTTTATCAATATCCATTAAATCCTCTAAAACTTCTCTTTTGGCCTCTTTTAATATTGGAAATTCTTTTGATATTTTCCTAACACTTGAGATTAAAAAATGAGATTTCATTTGCTGTTTTTTTACTGATTTTGTATTTCCTTTATAATTTCTTAAAATCATTAAACTCCTGGTTGCACAATGCCTAAATTTTTTTGCCAAGACATCTGTTTTTTCAATAGCTTCTTTTAATGTTTCTTCTATATTTTTTGAACTTAGTTTTTCAAATGCTTTTTCAATGTTAGTATTTTCAGAAGAGATATAAAACCCTCTGTCTGATATTCCAACTTCAACATCTCTTTTTGAAAGATTTCTTGAGTTTCCTATTAAATATGCAAGGGCTCTTGAGAGCGCATCATTTACCCTCCTTCCGTACATTGAATTAACTAAAACATATTTTTTATCATCTCTTTCATCTGTGTATTTTTCTATGGTTATTGTATCAATGTCTGGTATCTCTGAGAATTGGAATTGTTGATAAAAATATTCATAAATTTCTTCTGAAACTTGAGGAGAGGTGTAAGTGTATTCTCTTATGAATTCTTTTATTTTTTCTTTTTCTGTGTTTTTTTCAAACCTTTTCCTTAATTCTTTTCTAAATTTTGAAATTTCTAATGCAGTATCAAAACTTAATGGCAGAGTTTCTGAAAACCAGGAGGGAATTGTTGGATTTTTGTCAGGAGCAGGTTTTACATAAAGATTCATACCTTTTGAATATAAGTAAGCGTATTTGCTTCCTCCTAATACAAAAACATCTCCTTTATGCATCCTATTCATAAAGGATTCATCAATCAACCCTATTTTGTCTCCTGTCTGGAGTTTTACTGTTACAAAAGATTCTTCTGGAATTGTTCCTATATTGGTTAAATAAAGAACTCTTGCCATTTTCCCTTTTTTTCCAATCTCCTTTGTGTCATTGTCATACCAAATCTTTGCATAAACTCTATCTTTTTCTAAATCATATTCTCCAGATAGGTAACTTATTACAGAGAGAAAATCATCTCTGCTTAAATCCTGATAACAGTAACTTTTTCTTATTAGATTAAGCAAATCTTCCAGTTTCCATGGCTGATTTATAGCCATCCCAAATATTGTTTGTGAAAGAACGTCTAATGCACTTTTTGGAAAGTGTATATCATCAATTTTCCCCTCATACATTTCTTTTTGAATTATAGCACATTCTATTAAGTCATCCCTATCCATTACAATGAATCTTCCCTTTGCTGTGTCATGCAGTTTGTGGCCTGCTCTTCCTACCCTCTGAAGAGCTCTTGAAGAGGCTTTTGGACTTCCCATTAATATTACTAAATCAATAAAACCAATATCTATTCCTAATTCCAAGGAAGTTGAACAGACAACTGCTTTTAATTTTCCTTCTCTTAAATTTTCTTCTATCTCAAACCTGTGCCCTTTGCTCAAAGAAGAATGGTGTGCTGCAATATTTTCATCTGTATAATCCACTGGAAATTTATCTTTTAGGTAATTTACTACTCTTTCTGTTGCTGAACGGGTATTTGTAAATATTAATGTTGTTTTATGCTCTTTAACTAAATCGTTGATTAAATTGTATGAATAAACATGAGGATTATTTTCCCATATTATATTCTTTGTTGGGATTAGAACACCTAAATCAAGTTTCTTATTTGCTTGAACTTTTGCTATTTTTACATTTCTGTCTTCTGAAACTCCAACTAAAAATTTAGCAACTTCATCTAGAGGTTCAATTGTTGCACTTAATCCTATTTTAATTGAGGGAATTTTCGTTAGGCTATTAAGTCTTTCTAAATTTAAACTTAAGAAAGAGCCTCTTTTGTTTCCTAAGGAATGAATTTCATCAACAATACAATATTCTACTTCTTGAAACGCTTCTACAAATTTTTTAGTTGTTAATACTATTGCAAGTGATTCAGGAGTTGTTATCATGATATGTGGAGGATTTTTCGCCATTTTTGCTTTTTCAGATTGAGTCGTATCCCCTGTTCTTAATCCAACAAGAATTTTTTGTAGTTTTATTCCTTTAGAATCTGCAAGTTCAGTTATTTCTTGGAGAGGTTCAATTAAGTTTTTTCTTACATCATTTGAGAGTGCTTTAAGAGGACTTATGTAAACACAATAAACTTTCTTTTCAAGCTGATTTTTTTCTGCGAGATAAACTAGTTGATTTAATATTGAAAGAAAAGCAGTAAGTGTCTTTCCACTTCCTGTTGGGGAAGAAATTAGGATGTTTTCTTTATTATAGATATTCATTACCCCAAATTTTTGAGATTCTGAAAAATCTTCAAATTTTGAGAAAAACCATTCTTTGATAAGGGGGTGAAGTACTTCCTCAATTTCTTTTCTTGAATATTCTTTTGCTTCTGAAACAGTTGTCATATTTCTATTTGTAATCCTTTTATAATCCTTTTAGAACCCTTTGTTTTAAATTAATTGATTGTCATTATTTAAGGGTTTTGGTTAGATTTGGTTAATCTTAAAAACTCCTCTTAACTTTATTTTTTATGGAGAAATATGCAAGAATAGACTTTAGAGATCAAATTGCTAAGAATAAAAGGAAATCTTTTTTCCTAATTGTAAGCATTTTTTTGGTTTTTATTTTGTTGGGATATGCCCTTTCTATGGCTTTTGATCCGGGATATTTTTTTGTTATAATGATAATCTCAATCATATTTTCAATCTCTTATACTTTGATTAGTTATTACAATTCTGATAAAATAGCAGTCTTAAGTGCAGGGGCAAAGAAGGCAGAGAGAAACCAATATAAGGACTATTATAATATTGTTGAAGGATTGACTATTGCTTCTGGATTACCTATGCCTCAACTTTACATAATGCCCTCTAATCAGATAAATGCTTTTGCTTCTGGAAGAGACCCTAAACATTCTGTAGTTTGTGTGACTGAAGGTGCTTTGACTAAATTGGACAGAAGGGAATTGGAAGGAGTTTTGGCTCATGAGTTAGGACATGTAGGAAATTATGATATAAGATATATGACTCTGGTTGCAGTTATGGTTGGAATGATTGCTATTATATCTGAGTTATTCTTGAGGAGTTTGTGGTTTAAGGGCGGAGGAAATAGTGATGATAATAAAGCAGGAATAATATTTATGATTATAGGAATTGTCTTAGCAATTCTTGCTCCTATTGTTGTTCAGTTAGTTCAGCTTTCAATTTCAAGAAAGCATGAATATTCTGCAGATGCAACTGCAGTAAAATTTACTAGATATCCTCAAGGATTGATTGGGGCATTGAAAAAGATAAAACAAGATTATGGACTAGAATCAAGGGAAAAGAAAGTTAGCAAGGCAATTGCTCCATTGTTTTTTGCAAGTCCTTTTAAGAATTTGGCAAGTACGCACCCTCCAATTGAAAAGAGAATCGAAGCTTTGGAACGAATGTAAATATTTATCTATATCTTTTTATAAATAAATTCTTAAATAGGGGCTTATTATCTCAAAACAATGAAAAGTTTGAAAGATTTTTTAAAAAAGCCTGCTGTTGAATGGTGTATTAGAGGTGCTTTAGTATTAGGAATTGGGATATTGACTTTAAAAAATATTGGGCTTAAAAATCAAAATAATTATCTTTTTAATGAACGTATAGAGATGAGCAAAAGATACCCTAATTTGGTTGATAAATATGGCAAGCTAATTGAAGATTCCATGAAAATTTCAAAACAACATTCTTTGGAACTTCTCTCTTTAAAAGGAGATAAACTTGAATTAGCTATTAAATTTGACAGTTTGCAGAAAAGTTATACAGCTTCTGCAGAAAATTTAATAAAGAATTATCTTAAATTAAATTATGAGGGAGATAGTTTAATAAGAAGTTTAAAAAAAGATTCTATAAATTTTGCAAAAGAATCTCTTGATATGTCAGAAGAAGGCAGAAATCTCTTTGAAATCGCGGTAATGTTTAAAGAAGAAAAAGATTTTTATAAGAAATATGCTAATTATCTTGATTCCTTGCTTCTTAGATGCGAATCAGATAAGATATTACAGGATAAAAAATAATTCAATTACTTTTAAAAACCCTTTTCATTTAATTTATTCATGGGTTTTATAAGAGAAAATATAAAATTTTCACTAATAAATCTAGGAGATTTGAATGGGATTTATTAGAGGTACAGCAATTACTTTATTTAGTATAATCTTTTTGATTTCTCTTCTTCTTATGAATCTTACTCTTGTAGTTTCTTGGTCTATGCAACATGATATTTTTCAACCTGCTATTAAATCTTCTGTTACAGATTTATTAAAAAGTACAGTCGGGGTAGAAAATATGTTTACTGAAGAGGAAAGAACTTATATGGGTTCTTATTGCCTTATTGACAGCGAGTATAATTTTACATATGAGAATTATAGTGTAACAATACCTTGTCAAGTAATAGAGGAAGGTCCAGATTCAATAATTGATTATGGTCTTGATAGTTTTACAAATGAAGTATATTATGCAGAATATAATTGTGAAATTTGGGATTGTGTAAAAAATTCATCATTCCCTCTTGTTCTCTTTTCAAAAAAAGCAATGGATTACTGGAGAGCTAAATTTATCCTATTAGCTATAATTTCTCTAGTTTTATTTGCATTGATATTCCTCCTTTCTAGGAATAGACCGACTACATTTATTGTTACAGGTATTTTGCTTATTATTTCTTCTTTGCCTTTTAGGGGATTTGATTGGGTTTTGAAGCTCTTGCCTTCTGAGTTTTCAGAAATATTTTCTGCATTCTTTACAAAGGCTCATAGCGTCTTTATGATAATTCTAATTATAGGAATAGCATTCATAATCTCCGGAATTTTATGCAAGATATTTGGATGGAAAATGAAATTTAGCGAAGATTCTGATAAAAAAGATGATTCTAATAAAAAGATTGATTCTAATAAAGAAAATCTTTCTAAATCAGAAGTGAGAGAGATAGTAAAAGAAGAAATATCAAAAAAGAACTTGCCTAAACAAAAACAGAAAAAGAGAAAATAATTCTTATTTAATAAAATCCTTTAATGAGGGATTTTGGATCAGTGCTTGTTGCACCTGGATTGGTATTTGTGTTAGTATCAGCCTTCCTAAAACTACTCTCATTTTTCTTTAAAAAACTCTTTATGAATCTAGAATGTTCTTCATCGTGGTATTTGATATCTTTTATTCTGTAAGCCACTACTTTACCATTGTCTTGTTTTTCTGTTCTTACATTTGTCAGTTTGTCTTTTATCTTCTCTCCCAGTAAAATCTCTCCTTGAGCAGCAGAAGCTATTTTTTTGGAATTGCTCATTAAAGTTCCTAAACTCATAAATTCCATAACCCCTTGTTCTGTTTTTTCTACTATAGAGCCATATTCTATTGATATTCCGAAATCTAACCTATGTTTAGCTATTCTATTGTAGTTTGAAAGTATTTCTTTTGCATCCTGTGCAATCTCAAGTGCAATAGCCTCGTTTTTGAAGGTTCTTGTTTTTGTTGGAGTAATTATAAAGAACAGATTGTTTTGGTTTTCATATACAAAGGCTTTCTTATTTTCTGCTATATTTATTATCTTTTGTAGAGGCTCTTCTACATTTCCTTTATTTGCCTGGACTTCTCCAAGATTTTTTGTCATTACATTAACAATACTCACATCCTGTTTGCTTCCTTTTATGGAAGAAGAAAAATTTGCTTTATTTTTTGTCTCAAGCTTTGAATTTTTTGAAAGAGGCATCGCTCTGTTTTCCCAGGCAACGTTTACTTTTGGATGCTTAACTTTTTTTTTAAAAATCCCGCCACCACTATTGAAGTTTTTCTTACGCATCTTTTTTATTAATATAAATGCTGCAGCAAGAAATACAATTATTATGAAAATCCAAAATAAGGGTCTTGCAAAGAATTGTCTATCTGTTTGTGAACTGTCTCTTATTGCATAACCAGATGCACTTGTTCTTGTTTTTGGCAGTGTCGCTTCTTCTTTTAGTTTGCTTTCTCCATTTTCATCTACTAATTCAACAGTATACATTCCTTCATATTCTGCTCCTAGTTTGTATTCTTTTTTTCCATCAATTGCAAGAGATAAATTTCTTTCTTCTGAAGAATTTCCTATTTTGATTGTTATGGTCCCATTGTAAAGGACATTTCCAATATTTGTAATAACAAGAGTTTCATTTACCATCTCTGCTTTTATCTCCTTATTCTCTATTACTACAAAATGAGATTCCGCAGTAAGTTGATTTGACATTGCAAAAACAGTCCAGTTTGATGGAGGTTCATTATAGGCTATAGGCAATTCCATATATTCTCCTGTTTCTTTTTCAGATGGGCCTCCCCCTTCAATAATCTCTGTTGTTCCTCTCTTTATTGTTATTATTGCAGTTGAATCTATTTTTTCTCCTGTCTGGTCATGTAAGATAGCCTTTACTTCAACAGATGTTCCTGGTTTTATTTCATTTTCCTTGAATGTTAGCTCAAGAGAAGTTGGAATTTGCTTTATTGCTATATTATAATTGACAAATCCTTTGTTTGTCTTCAAACCTGCACTATCAACTTCATAAGCAATGAGTTTTACAAGGTAATTTCCTGCTGCCATACCTGCAGGAAGAGTTATATTTATTGAATACATGCCATTATTTATTGTTCCTTTTTGTACTATATTCTCTGAACTATTGCTTATCACAATCTCTAAATCTATAAATCCATTAGCATCTTGCCCATTTTCCTTTGTGACATCTCCATAGATAAGTATGCTCTGTCCAGGTTCAAATTCTGTTTCTTCAATGGTTGGTTTGAGAGTTAAAACATTTGAAATTTTGAATCCGTCTGTTGGAAATGTAATAGAAGATTCTCCTTGAAGCGTTGCTTTTATTTTGCATGTTCCAATATATTCCTTTAAGATATCTTTTGTCAAAAAAAGAGAAGTATCCATTAAAAATACACCTTCATGAGCTGGAAAATTTTGGCTATTTGTGTAAAACAACTCATTTATGGCAGCACCACAAACTAAATTCATACTAAATCCATGTGCTCCCATTGCAGAAGCGGTTATAGTTACAGGAATGGATATAGAATCTCCTAAATTATAAACATCATTAAACTGACCAGTCACAGTTATCGTTGCAGAAGCAAATGAACAAATCATTATGGCGAGTAATAGAGTAGTTAATATTCTTTTCATCAGAATATTAATTTGTATTTATTTATAAATATTTGTGATTGTTTCTGAGCTGTCTTTAGCGGGATTAAGGAATCCTTCAATTGTCTTTACAACTGCCTTTTCCACACCCGGTTCATTTAGAATCTTTTCTCTATTGCCTTCATTTAGGAGATATCCTACTTCTAATATTGCAGCAGGACATTTAATTCCCTTTAACATTAAGTATTCTCCCCAATTAATATATCTGTTTGGTATAGAAGTTATTTCTTCAAGGTTCTTTGCTGCCAATTCTGCCAGCCCCTTATCTTTTTTATATCTCCAATATACTTCAGAACCACTTATACTTTTCCAACCTTTGTAATCATTTACATGAAAACTTAAAAAGAGATCTGCCCCTGATTCATTGGCTAGTTCTGGTCTTTTTTCAATTGGAGAATTGGTAATATTATCTTCTCTTGTCAGAATTACTTTGTATTTTGTTGAGTCTAGCATACTTTTAATCTTTTTTGCCTTTTCCAAGACAATTTCTGCTTCTTTGAAATCTTGATAAGATATTCCCCAGTCAAGTAATCCATGAACTCTATTGCCCATACCATGTCCCGGGTCTAAAACAACAATCTTTCTCGTATCTTCTATTAAGGGCTTTCCTGATTCTATTGCAATTGACCTATATTCTGGTGCAATTGATTTTTTTGTGTTTAAGAAGTAAAGGATTGAGCCTATTAAGACAATTCTTCCAATTCTTTTGAGTGTGTTGTATTTCATGTGTTCTTTATGGAATGTTTGTTTTAAAAGAATTGCTATATTTTAATTTAATTCTACTTTTATTTCTGGATTGTGATAAGTTCCCATAATTATATCTGCATAATCTCTTTGTTCTTTGTTCAGTTTTTTGCTTTGTAAATTCCATTTAGCTTTATCTCTTACTTTTCCAGGTCCTGCATTATAACAAGTTAGTATTACTCTTCTTTTATCTTCAAGGTTTAAATTATTCCAGTTTGGGTGATATTTTTTGCAGAATATAGAAATATCACTAAGAACTTCTAGAGAAACCCCTAGATTATTTATAGGATTAAATATTTCTGTTTCTAAATTAGTAGAATCTCTGTATCCTTTGTAAGTGTCTGGCATTATCTGACCAATCCCGCTTGCCCCAGACCATTTGTTTCTTGCATAAACATTATATCTAGATTCTTGCCTAAGAAGCAATCTGTACAATCTTTTGTCAAATTCCTTTGGCCATCTTTGAACTTCAGCATATGCTTG
>Ga0315284_10007480_pt1 | contig 15614 bp, 14 predicted proteins | sample YL17G09_16_MG_FD_203696 | JGI IMG/M metagenome (GOLD analysis project Ga0315284, IMG submission 203696) | Sediment microbial communities from Yellowstone Lake, YNP, Wyoming, USA - YL17G09_16 | ecosystem: Environmental > Aquatic > Freshwater > Lake > Sediment | place: USA: Wyoming | collected... | reverse complement strand
AACGACTTTGTCGCAATTGCCGGCGGATACCTGCACAGCGTGGCCTTAAAGCTGGATGGTTCCATCGTCGGCTGGGGACGAAACAATTATGGTCAGGCCGGCTCTCCTGCTGGTAACGACTTTGTCACGATTAGCGCGGGCGGCTGGCACAATCTGGCCTTGAAGGAGAATGGCTCCATCGTCGGATGGGGCTACAATTATTATGGTCAGGCCAGCCCTCCTGAGGGCAACGATTTTGTCGCCATTAGCGCGGGCAATTCTCACGGCCTGGCCCTGAAGGAGGATGGCTCGATTGTCGGCTGGGGCAGCAATTCCTATGGTCAGGCGGATGCGTGCGACGGAAATGATTTTGTCGCCATTGGCGCGGGGTGGTATCACAGTATAGCGTTAAAACAAGACGGCTCAATCGTCGGCTGGGGCAACAATTCCTACGGTCAGACCAGCCCTCCTGAGGGCAACGACTTTGTCGCCATTAGCGCAGGATGGTATCACAATCTGGCCTTAAAGCAGGACGGCACCGTCGTCGGCTGGGGTCGAAGCGATTATGGTCAGGCCAAACCTCCCATCGGGGACGACTTTGTTGCCGTTGCCGGCGGTATTGGATACAGCCTGGCCTTGAGGCAGAACGGCTCCATTGTCGGCTGGGGCAGCAATTCCTATGGTCAGGCGGATGCGTGCGACGGAAATGATTTTGTCGCCATCGCGGCGGGCGCCTATCATAGTTTGGCCTTAAAGCAGGATGGCTCCGTTATCGGCTGGGGACGAAACAATTATGGTCAGGCCGGCCCTCCTGAGGGTAACGACTTTATCGCCGTCGCAGCGGGTGAGTATCACAGTCTGGCCCTGAAGCAAGATGGTTCAATCGTCGGGTGGGGCTACAATTATTATGGTCAGGCCAGTCCTCCTGATGGCAACGATTTTGTCGCCGTTAGCGCGGGGTGGTATTACAGTTTGGCCTTAAATCAAGATGGCTCAATCGTCGGCTGGGGCAATAATTCGTATGGTCAGGCCAGCCCGCCTGTCGGAAACGATTTTGTCGCGGTGAGTGCGGGCGCGTGGCAAGGTCTTGCCTTAAAGCAGGATGGCTCAATCGTCGGCTGGGGCCGGAACGACTACGGTCAGGCCACGCCTCCCGATGAGAACGACTTTGTCGCCATTAGCGCGGGATATGGGCACGGTCTTGCCTTGAAGCAGGATGGGGCCATCGTGGGCCGGGGCCTGAACGATTCCAGCCAGGCGACGCCCCCCGGTGGTAGCGGCTTTGTCGCCGTCAGCGCGGGGTGGTATCACAGTCTTGCCATTGGCCAACCCACCATTGTCCAACCCTGCGAGTATTTACTTACCGGCGATTTGAACGGCGACTGTAAGGTTGATTTTTACGACTTCGCCCAGTTTGCCCAATATTGGCTTAACGATGATATCCCTGATTCAATCGGTCCTATCCTTGGGTGGGGTTATCTTGTTACGCACTCCGATATTAATAACGTTATCGCCGTTGCAGCGGGGGAGGAGCACAGTATTGCCTTGAGAAAAGACGGGTCGATTATCGGCTGGGGAAGCAATATTTATAACCTCCAACAGATTCCCGAAGGAAACGATTTTACAGCCATAGCGGCGGGCCGGTATCACGGTCTGGCCCTGAAGTCCGACGGCTCAATAGTCGGCTGGGGCGATACGGAAACGTCTCCGGAGGGAAACGACTTTATCGCAATCGCGGCGGGATGGGGTCAATCAGTTGCCCTAAAGTCCGACGGCTCAATTGTAACCTGGGGCGATATTAACACGTCTCCGGAGGGAAACGACTTTACAGCAATAGCGGCGGGAGAGAATCATGCGCTTGCCCTAAGGTCCAACGGTTCAATAGCCGGCTGGGGATACAATGAATACGGACAAGCGACGCCTCCGGCGGGAAATGACTTTGTCGCCATAGCGGCGGGAGTAAATCACTCGCTTGCGCTGAAAGCCAATGGGACAATAATCGGATGGGGCGCCAATAATCAGGGTCAGATCAATTGTCCAGAGGGAAATGACTTTGCAGCGATAGCGGCAGGCAACATACATAGCGTAGCTCTGAGGTCAGACGGAACAATCGCATCGTGGGGCTGGAACGGTTATGGGATGTCAACGCCGCCTGAGGGCAACGATTTTAACGCAATTACATGCGGGTATTATTTCAGTTTGGCAATAAGGAACGACGGCAAAGTTGTAGGCTGGGGTGAAAATGATCACGGTCAATCGAGGCCTCCTGACGGGAATGGTTTTATTTCAGTAGCCGCGGGTAATGATCATAGTGTCGCCTTAAAAAGCGACGGCTCGATTACGGCGTGGGGAGATAAAAGTTATTTTATGTCCAATCCCCCTGTCGGCAACGACTTTATCGCCATAAGCGCAGGCGATTCGCACAATCTTGCTTTAAGACGGAACGGTTCAATAGCGGGCTGGGGGGGAGACAATGGCTATGGTCAGGCCACGCCCCCGGCGGGAAACGATTTTGTCGCAATTTCAGCAGGGAGGTATCACTCACTGGCAATAAAATCCGACGGCTCAATAGCCGGCTGGGGTTACGACGGTTATGGCCAAGCCACGCCTCCCGCGGGAAATGACTTTGTCGCCGTCAGCGGGGGCTCAAATCACAGTATCGCGTTAAAATCAGACGGGACAATTGCCGGTTGGGGCTACAATTTTTATGGTCAGGCGACGCCGCCGGAGGGAAACGACTTTGTAGCAATTAGCGCAGGTTCGTTGCATAACATTGCCTTAAGGCGGGACGGCACAATAATCGGATGGGGATATAATAAATATGGCCAAGCAACGGCACCCGACGGCAATGACTTTGTCAGTATATCAGCCGGATATTTGTACAGTTTGGCCCTGAGGCGAGACGGCTCGGTAGTCGGCTGGGGCTACAACCTTTCTGGGCAGGCAACGGCCCCTGAAGGGAATGATTATTTTGTGGTTATCAGCGCGGGTGTAACTCACAGTTTAGCCATTCGAGCGAATGACCAATCCCGGCCGGACATAGTTTTAGGCGATATGAATGGGGATTGCAGGGTAGATTGTGAAGACCTTGCTCGGATTGCATCAAACTGGCTGATAGATTGCAGGACCGACCCGGACAACCCCCAGTGCGTGCCTAAGTAATTCGCGGTTGGAGGCCAAAGGCCAACCCTTCCCAAAAGTATCCGATTTACCTCGTTACCCCCTTTGTCTATGAATTCGGGTCCGTGTCGGAATCTTGCCGAATTTTGCCCTGCGATTTGTTATAATAGAGCAGAATCGGCTATAAATACGAGCCCCTGACAGATAAACCGGATTGCGAATCGATGAAGCTGGAAATGCGAGGACAAATGCGGCTGGAGCAGCAGATGAAGCTGGCTCCGCATATGATTCAGTCGATGGAGATACTCCAGCTTCCGCTTCTGGCGCTGCAGGAAAGGATAGAGCAGGAGCTGAACAGCAATCCGGTTTTGGAAGCGGATGAATCGGCAGAGTCGGAGGAGACGGCTGCTGAGACCGCTGAGACGGAGGTGCAGGCCGAGTCCAAGAGCCAGTCGGCAGAGGACTACAAAGGCGATGACCGGATGGATGAAGAGGTGCGGGATTATATTGAGCATCGTGATGATTATCTGAGGCCTCGGTCGGACGAGCCGGACCCGAAGCTTGCGGCGATGAACAATACGGCTGCGGCGCCTCCGTCGCTGCACGATTATCTTGAAGACCAGTGGCGGATGGTCGAGGCGGATGAGCCGGTGAAAAGGGCCGGCAGTATGATTATCGACTACATCGACGACAGGGGATATTTGTCGGTTCGATTAGAGCAGTTGCACAGCAAGGACCGGATCGATTTTACGCTTGAGGATTTGCAAAAGGCGATTGAGCTTGTCCAGAAACTTGACCCGCCCGGCGTCGGCGCACGCGACCTGAAGGAATGCCTGCTGATTCAAATCGGGCAAGACGACGATATGAGTTTCGAGAGGGCCCTTGTCGCAAACCATTTAGACGAGTTGCTTGAGAACCGCCTGCCTGAGATAGCAAGGAAGATGAATTGTTCCATCGAGGACCTTAACCTCGCGATTGAACGGCTGAGCAAATTCGACACCTCACCCGGATTGCAGGTCGGCAGAAACCATAATCACGCGATTACCGCCGACGTGATAGTGGATTATTCCGACGAGACCGGCGAATATACGGTGCGATTAGCGGAGGATGGTTTGCCTCGGCTGCGGATAAGCGACGACTACATCAAGATGGCCGCCGGCGACCCCTCGACTACGCTCGGGACAGGCAAGGCCGGCGAAAAAGCGAAACAATTTCTGCAGAACAACATTCGCTCGGCCCAGTGGATAATAGACGCGATACAGCAGCGGAAGAACACGCTGCTCAAGGTTACCCGCTCGATTGTCCGTCGGCAGAGGGAGTTTTTCGACAGGGGCCAGCTTTACCTCAGGCCTCTGCCGATGGCGAGGGTTGCCGAGGACGTCGGGGTGCATATCGCCACGGTCTCTCGCGCGGTCGCAGGCAAATATATGCAGTGCTCGTCGGGTATTTTGCCGCTTCGGAAGTTTTTCAGCGGCGGCGTCGAGGACACTCAGGGAAACGAAAAAAGCTGGGAGGCAATCAGGGCCAGATTGCAGGAAATAATCGACGCGGAAGATAAATCGAAGCCCCTCAGCGATGACCAGATTAAAGAAAAGCTTGCCGAGGCAGGTATTACGGGACTTGCCCGCCGAACCATTGCAAAGTATCGCGGCTTACTCAAAATCCCGCCCGCACGTCTGCGTAAAAAATACTAAAAAAAGCTTTCGACCCGTCTGAACATTCTATATACTGTGTGAGTATATAATCACATAGTAACATAATGGGATAACAGATATGACTGATTCAAGAAAACGATTCCTGTTTGAAAAACAAGCCAGAATTGCGCAGGCCATCGGCCATCCTTTACGTCTTGAAATCATTGACTTTCTAAAAGACGGCGAGCAATGCGTCTGTGATATTGCTGAACATATCGGGGCCCAACGCTCGAATGTATCGAGGCATCTGTCGCTGATGGTTGCCGCTGGCGTGCTGGAGCATCGCAAAGAGGGACTGAAGGTCATCTATAATCTTAAATGTCGCTGCATCCTCGATTTCTTCGCGTGCATATCCGGCGTGCTCAAAGAACAGGCCAGGGAAAGCAAAAAACTTTTAGCTGCACTATAGGGCCCCAATATGAAGAGGGAACTTAAAATCTTCGCCGCACTTGTTGGTATCTTTCTCGTCGCGTATTTCCTGCCGTTGAGTAATCCCAAAACCCAGCAGGCAATTTACGAGGCATTTCGGCTTCTCCAGTGGTATGCCCGCAATCATACTCTTGCCTGCATAGTTCCCGCATTGTTCATCGCCGGCGCAATCATCACGTTTTTATCGCAGGAGTCGGTGATGAGGTATCTTGGCCCACGGGCAAATCCTGTATTAGCATACGGAGTTGCATCGGTATCGGGCTGTGTGCTGGCGGTGTGCTCGTGCAGCGTTCTGCCAATGTTCGCGGGGATATATCAATTAGGCGCTGGCCTTGGCCCTGCGACGGCGTTTCTGTATTCGGGGCCTGCAATAAACGTCCTTGCGATATTCCTAACGGCCCGCGTGCTGGGTTTTGACATCGGCCTTTGGCGTGCGGTCGGGTCAATTGTGTTTGCAGTTGTTATCGGAGTGCTGATGGCGGTCATATTCCGCAAGACCGAAAAGGCAAAGATTGAGGCAACAATGCAAATGCCTCAATCTAAAAAACCTCGCCGACACATCGGCAAGAACGCCCTGTTCCTCGCCGCTATGCTGCTGTTTCTTATCTTCTCCGACTGGTTCAATCCGGGCAATGTTACTGTCCAAACCACTGATGGCCGGACATTCAATGCGGTAGTGCTCAACGAAACAAAGGATGCCGTGCGTTTTCAGCTCGAGCAGGATTTGGGCGAATTAAAGTCCGGCGACAAGATAACTTTGTCTAAACCCGATATTGCGAAATCGGTTGACCGTGAGAACTGGGTTATGACCGTCTATCATAACCGGTGGTATCTTGCCGGTTTGTGCGGCTTAGCCGTTCTGCTTATGGCCTGGCGATGGTTCGCAAAAGACGAACTGCGTCAGTGGATGTCGAATACCTGGGGCTTTGCCAAGATGCTTGTGCCTTTGCTTTATGGCGGCGTCTTTGTCGTTGGCTTTATCAGCGTCCTGCTTCCTGAAAAACAGGTCGCTCAATGGGTCGGCGATAATTCACTCCGCAGCAATCTTGTCGCCAGCGTTATCGGGGCCTTCTGGTATTTCGCCACGCTGACCGAGATTCCAATAACACAGGCCCTTATGGGCCTCGGTATGCACAAAGGGCCGGTGCTGGCGTTATTGTTAGCGGGCCCGGCGCTGTCTTTGCCCAGTATCCTTGTCCTCCGCAAGGTTATGGGCGATGTGAAAACAATTGTCTTTACTGCCCTTGTGATAATAATGTCAACCATTGTCGGAATGTTCTTCGGGGCATATTTTTAACTTAGGAGGTATTTATGGAAAATGCAAAGTCGGAAGGTTGCGGGCCGGGGTGTGGTTGCGGTAAACCTTCGGGAAACAAAAAAGCAAAGGCCGTAATCTGTCTGATAGTGCTGTTAGCGATATGCGGCATTTTTGTTTATAAGGCAAAGAGCGCAAAACAAAGTGCCCCGGCTGTCACGGAAACCTCATTTGCTGCGCCCATAGCAAATCGGACAGATGGGCAGGAACCCGCGGTCAAATCGGTCGAGGACAAGAAAATAGCAGGTGAGTTCATAGATTCACTTGCGTCACTGAACAAAGTAGCTATCAATCAGGACGCAGTATTTGTTTTTATCCCAGCCAACGGAAACGAAACAATCAGTAAGGAAACCCTAAATGCCATCGCGTCCGCCGAACAAAAATTGAAATCCAGCGGCTTACGCATCGGTTTTTACACCTTACGGTTTTCGCCGTCTAAAGAATACGCCAATATCGCTGCTCAATTGACTTTGCCGGGGATGCTGGTAATGAGCAAAGGTCGTGGCACAGGAGTTGTGTCTGGAGAAATAACAGAAACGAAACTTCTGCAGGCATACGTCGCTTCCTCTCGCGCAGGAGGTTGCTGTCCCGCCGGCGGCAGCGGTTCAACTGTTTGCAAATAGAGATATTGCGATGCTCGAATACGTTACAAATACATTGCAGCAAGTGGCTTCAGAACCGTTGGGGCTGGTCTTTGCCTTGATTCTTGGAGTGGTAAGTGCCGCCACCAGCGCCTGCTGCACGCTTCCGGCGTTGGGGGTTTTGGTCGGTTATTCCGGTGCTCAGGCGAACGACAACCGAAAGACGGCCGTAAAGACCGCGCTGCTCTTCACCTTGGGAACGATTGTCTCCCTGATGATTATCGGAGGAATTGCCGGGTTCGTCGGCCAGGTTGCCCAAAGCACTCTGGGCCGATACTGGAAGGTCTTTGCCGGCATAGTGGCGGTCTTTCTCGGTTTGGCAGCCCTTAACCTTCTGCCCTTCAAGGTGTCCTTGGGCAAGTTCGAGGGCGTCAAAAGCAGAATGGGAAAATCCGGAGCGGTGTTGGCCGGTCTTATTCTGGGTGGAATTGTCGCCGCCAGTTCCCTGCCGTGCAATCCCGGCATTTTCATCGTCATCGGAGCGGCGATTCTGCAAGGGAAGGTTTTTTGGGCGACACTCATGCTGGCGATGTTCGCCATCGGTTTCAGCATCCCGCTGGGGGCTGTATTGTTGGGAATTTCGTTAAGCAAGGTCAGTCTCGCCGCCAGAGGCGCTGATGCCGCGATTCGCTGGATTGCCGGAGCGGTTCTTGTAGTCGCGGGTTTCTATTTTCTGGTAACTTTTTGAGAAGGTTATTATGGATTTGGAAAAAGACGAAAAAATCAGAGAAGCCGTTCAGAAAGGATATACAGATATAGCCAGGGGCAAGTCGAACTGCTGTTGCGGTTCCTCATCGCCCGACAAGCTTGCCGGGGCAATAGGTTATACAAACGAGGAGTTGGAAGTGTTGCCTGATGGGGCGAATATGGGGCTTTCCTGCGGAAATCCGACAGCCATCGCAAATCTCAAGCCGGGGCAGGTTGTTTTGGACCTCGGCAACGGGGGCGGCCTTGATGTCTTTATCGCAGCTAAAAAGGTAGGCCCGAAAGGCAGGGCTATCGGAGTCGATATGACCCCTGAAATGCTCCGCAAAGCGAGGGCAGCCATTCCCAGGTTTGCGGAGAAGGCCGGTTATTCAAATGTTGAATTTCGCCTTGGCGAAATCGAGCATCTGCCCGTTGCAGACAACAGCGTTGATGTGGTTATCTCAAATTGCGTAATCAATCTTTCTCCGGATAAGCAGCAGGTCTGGAATGAAATCGCCCGTGCGTTGAATCCCGGCGGCAAGGCCTGTATTTCTGACCTTGCGTTAAAGAACCCTTTGCCTGAAGGAGTTTTGAAATCTGTCGCTGCACTGGTGAGCTGTGTCGCTGGTGCGGTTCTTGTCGATGAAACCATAAAAATGGCAAAGCAGGCAGGTTTGGGTAATATTCAGATAGATGAAAAGGCATACAGCATTGATGTAATGGCCGATTGTAACGATCCGCTTTATAGAGAGGTAAAACAATGCCTGCCGAAAGGGAAGAAACTCGCCGACTACATTATCAGCGTTGACATAACAGCAACAAAGCAATAGGAGACGCCCTGAGTATATAGGGAGATTGGTAATGGCACAAACAATCGCGAAACAGCTTTCTTTTTTGGACAGGTTTTTGACCCTGTGGATTTTTCTCGCGATGGGTGTCGGCGTCGCCTGGGGCTATTTTTATCCCTCGATTGTAAATTTCTGGAACGCCTTTCAATACGGCACAACCAATGTGCCTATCGCAATCGGGCTGATTTTGATGATGTATCCTCCTTTGGCGAAGGTAAAATATGAGGAGCTTGGCGGGGTCTTTCGCAATTATAAGATATTGGGTCTGTCGCTGGTTCAGAACTGGGTAATCGGGCCGATTCTGATGTTCGTTCTGGCGATAGTGTTTTTAAGGGGCTATCCGGAATATATGGTCGGCTTAATCATCATCGGGCTTGCCAGATGTATCGCGATGGTTATCGTCTGGAACGAGCTGGCCAAAGGCGATACGGAGTATGCCGCCGGGCTTGTGGCGTTTAATTCCATTTTCCAGGTGTTGTTCTTTTCCGTTTACGCTTACATTTTCGTAACGGTTCTGCCGCCGCTGTTCGGATTGAGCGGCAGTGTCGTCAACGTGTCTATTTCCCAGATTGCCAAAAGCGTCTTTGTCTATTTGGGAATACCGTTCATAGCGGGCATCGTTACAAGGTTTGGCTTGATAAAACTTAAAAACAAGGACTGGTATCAAAACAAATTCATTCCCAAAATCAGCCCCATTACATTGATTGCACTGCTTTTCACAATCGTGGTGATGTTCAGTATGAAGGGGCAGTTTATAGTTTCCCTGCCGGTTGATGTGCTTCGTATTGCGGTGCCGTTGCTGATTTATTTTGTGGCGATGTTTTTCATTACCTTTTTCATCAGCGCAAAAGCGGGGGCCGGTTATGCTCAATCGACAACTTTGTCATTCACGGCTGCCAGTAACAATTTTGAGCTGGCCATCGCCGTAGCTGTAACGGTCTTCGGCATAAACTCAGGCCAGGCCTTCGCGGCCGTCATAGGCCCGCTCGTAGAAGTCCCCGTGATGCTTATGCTGGTTAAAATCGCTTTGAAGACGCAAAACTGGTTCGTTCCTTCCAGGGTTAGGAGTTAAAAATGAAGAAGATTCAAATTCTCGGCACCGGCTGCCCAAAATGCAGGGCCTTGACACAGAACGCCGAGACAGCCGCAAAAGAGATGGGTATCGAATACCAAATCGAAAAGGTAACCGACATAAACGAGATTATGAAATTCGGGGTAATGATGACACCCGCGCTGGCGGTTGACGGCCAGGTAAAAGTCGTCGGCAAAGTCCTTTCGCCCGAACAGATTAAACAATTACTGACTTAATCAGGAGTTCGACAAATGAACCCAAAGAGAATCGTAACGACGGCGTTGCTTGTCTTTGTTGCCGCGAGCGTCGGCTATATGGTTGCCCGCGAGAATTGCGTTTGTTCTGTGCTGCGACAGAGTGTCCCGCCGGCTCCTGTGCAACCACAAGCCGTCCCCTTATCTGCCCCGGGACAGACCGAGCCAAACCAGCAGGTTGTGGTCTACTACTTCCACGGCGACGCCCGCTGTGCGACCTGCTATAAGCTCGAACAGTATGCCAAAGAATCGCTCGATACATACTTCGCGGACAACCTGGCCGCCGGGAAAATACAGTGGAAGCCCACCAACGTCGATACGCCCGACAACGAACACTTCGTCAAGGATTACGCGCTTGTCACCAAATCGGTAGTCGTTTCCAGGACAGTCAACGGCCGGCAGGTCGGCTGGAAGAATCTCGACCAGATATGGCAATTAGTTTCGGATAAGGACAAATATCTCACGTACATCCGGGATAGCGTCAAGGAATTCGCCGCGCCTGTCCGGCGTAGCTTTAGCGAAGACGGAGAGGGACAAAAGTGAACGAATTCGTCCTGGCCACAGGCGCTGCCCTTTGGTTCGGCATTCTCACCTCAATCAGCCCCTGCCCGCTGGCCACAAATATAGCGGCTATTTCATTTATAGGCCGGAAGGTCGGTCGTCCCGCTTACGTCCTTTCCACGGGCCTGCTCTACACCCTCGGCAGAACATTGACATACGTCATTCTCGCAATCGTTTTGGTTAAGGGCTTGTCCTCGATGCCTCTCGTTTCCCACTGGCTTCAAAAATATATGAACCGCCTGCTTGGGCCAATCCTCATTCTCGTTGCAATGGTTCTGCTCGACCTGCTTTCATTTGGCGTCTCATCCGGTGGTATTGCGCAGTGGTCCCACAAACGCGCGTCCGGATTTGGCTTAGTGGGGGCGCTGCTGTTGGGAATCCTCTTTGCCTTGTCTTTTTGTCCGGTATCAGCGGCATTATTTTTCGCGACGCTTATCCCGCTATCAATCAAGCACTCCTCCGCTGTCCTGCTGCCGACCATTTATGGCGTCGGCACCGCGCTCCCGGTTCTCATCTTTGCCCTGCTGCTCGCAACGAGCGCCGATTTGATGGCTCGTGTATTCAATCGGGTGACACAGTTCGAGCTTTGGGCACGTCGGATAACAGGGATTATCTTCCTGGCCATCGGTATCTATTTTACCTTCGCCTATACACTCGGTTTTCGGGTCTAATGTTCCGGCACGGATTAGCCCACCGGCGTTACTCGTCTGCCTCGCCCATTGACACAATCACGGTTGTCCTCTTATAGTATCCTTTTACAGCCATTGGTGAACTTAGCGTATTTAGGGATACGAACAATCGAAAGGAATAGTTGATGGATGCCAGTATTTTCAAGGCATACGACATAAGGGGCGTTTACGGCGAGCAGCTTAACGAGGAAGACGCGTGGAAAATAGGTTTTGCCGCCGCTCGCTTTCTGCCCGTGCTTCTTCACGGCTTCGACCGAGGACAGGCCAACGCCCGCACAATCTGCGTCGGCAGAGATATGCGAACCCACAGTGAGCCACTCGCCAACGCGCTTATCGAAGGCATTACCTCCGCTGGCATTGACGTCATTGACCTCGGTATGAACGATACACCCTTCATTTACTTTGCCGTCAATCACCTTGGCGCCTGCGGAGGCATCCAGGTAACCGCCTCGCACAACCCCGCCAAATACAATGGCTTCAAAGTGTCAGGCCCAGGCGCCAAACCCGTTGGCGAAGACACGGGATTAAAGGACATAAAACATATCGCCGTATCCCTGCTGCACACCAAAGGCAAAGCCACCGGGGCTGTCCAAAAAATCGACCTTACCGAAGAATACAAGAAACACGTCCTGAAGTTTCTGCAGCCCAGGCTGCGAAAGCTCAAAATAGCCATCGATGCCTCGAACGGTATGGCGGGGAAGATGTTCCCGGCTGTCTTCTCCGGGCTGGGGTTGAAAATCATAGAGCTTAACTTCAAACATGACGGCACTTTTAAGCACGACCCCAACCCTCTGATTGAGGAAAACCTTGCGGAACTGAAGGCCGCGGTAGTTCAGGAGGACTGTGACTTCGGCGTCTGTTTTGACGGCGACGCCGACCGGCTGATGATGGTGGACGAAACCGGCCAGACTATCGGCTGCGACCTGATGACCGCCCTTATGGCAGGTTACTTTCTCAAAAAAAATCCCAAGTCAACGATAGTTTATGACCTTCGCTCAAGCCGGGTAGTTGCGGAAGAAATCATCAAACACGGCGGGACGCCCAGGCGGGAGCGCGTCGGGCACGCATTTATGAAAAAGGCGCTGCGTGATTCGCACGGCGTCTTCGGCGGCGAATTGTCGGGACACTTCTACTACCGCGACAACTATTGTGCCGACTCGGGCCTGATTACCTTTGTTCATACGCTCAATATAGTCAGCCAGTCCAATTCGGCGGTCAGCTCGCTTATCAAACCGCTGCGTAAATACTTCGCCAGCGGCGAGATGAACTTTCAAATAGAGGACAAAAAAGGCAAGATGGATGAGCTGGCGAAAAGATACCGCGACGGGCAGGTTGACTGGCTCGACGGCGTTACCGTCGGCTACAAGGATTGGTGGTTCAACTGCAGGCCGAGCAACACGGAGCCGTTGTTGCGGCTGATAGTCGAGGCGAAAACAGGGGAGATGCTCGCAGAGAGACTGGCCGAGATTCAAGGTGTTCTCGGCCCGCCTGTGGTGAGCCACGTCGAACCGCCAGTTCAGCACAAAAAAACCCCGCCACCGCCGCCGGAGCCGAAACAACCTGTGAAGAAAACGGGCAAAAAGAAACCGACCGGCAAATAGGGAGTGCCAGGATATGGAAATCAACACCAAAACATTTCAGACGGCAAAGGGGCCGGTCGAAGGCATTCAGACAAAGTGGCCCGGCTTCAATATCCTGATTGTTACCGGCTCAAAAGGATTTCTCGCCTGTCCAGCAATCGACGTCGATGCCTGCCAGCGGTATGGCGTCGCCGCGGCCCTGGTTGAAAGCTCGCCCGATAACCCTATCCGCACCCTTGAGCGATTCCCGGACCGCAAGATTACAAAGGTAAACGAGAAGGCCAAGTCGCTGGGCATCAAGGAAGGTATGCCTGTCGCCGACGCCTTTGCCTTGATTGCATAGCACCCCCTAACCCAAATTTTGGAGGGCACAAAATGAGAGTCGCACACCTTCTCACGTCAGCCATTTTTCTCGTCATTCTTTCAAATCCTGCTTTTGCGCAGTTGGAAAAATCTGATATGCCGCTTATTGCCAAACCCAACCCTGCTTTGGCGGGCATCAAAGAGCTGTCAGTTGTCATTTCGGCCACCGATTCAGAGCCGAACAGGGACGGTCTGGTGTTGGCGGACCTCAAGGCCGAAGTGATAGCCATGCTCCATGACGCCGGTTTCAAGGTTAGTCGCTCGCCTGCCGGCCATATTGTGGCTACGCCAGAGTTGAGAATCAATTTAGGTATGCTCAAACTCGAATCCTGCGGGCAGTTTGTGTGTTCTGTGCAAACGTCGCTGGCCCGCGGCGTTGCTCTGCCGGATAGCGCCCAGCTTCATATTGGCGCCGATGTCTGGAAGGTGGAGTCAGGGATGCAGGCCGTGATGACAGAAAGGATGCCTGATGAGGTTAGCTCTATCGTCCAGCAGCAGGTTAAGGCATTTGTCATTGCCTGCTCAGTGGCGGGTTCCACTAACAAACAGCCCGCCGAGGTCCCCGCCAGACCATCTGCACTGCGAAAAGCCGAGGCGAGTCAAACCGCCGGGTCTGACAAACAATCCGATGCTGGGGCTGAGTTTGTCGCATCGAAGAACGGGCAGGTCTTTCACAGACCTGGATGTCAGTCTGCCGGGCAAATCTTGCCGAAGAACCTTGTCAGCTACAGCAGCAGAGAAGAGGCGATTGCCGCGGGCAAACGGCCCTGCAAATACTGCAAACCCTGATGCCGGATTGTAAGCGATGTGTGCTCGAGGTCGGACATTGAACGGATTCAGGCGGACCGCCGGCGACGTTGTGCGTGGTCTGGGGCATCTGCTTTGGCCCGGGTTGTGTATGAACTGCCGCGAGAGGATGCCCGAAGCAGGCAGCGGTTTGTGCGGCGAATGCTGGGAAAAACTCATCTCTGTCTGTGGTCCTGATTACTGTCTGCGCTGCGGCCGGGATGTAAGCCCCTATGCGGTTTGCGATGGCGTTTGCCCAAATTGTCGCGGGGAGGAGATTCATTTCGACGGCATTGCTCGTGCGGGCGTGTATGCGGAGTCGCTGCGGGGTATGGTCCTTGCTTTCAAGAACGGGCAAACAGAATTGGACTCGGTCCTTATCTCGCTTGCCGATTCAGCCCTGCAGGCATGCAGCTTTACCAGCGAGATTGACCTGTTTGTTCCTGTTCCCCTGCACTGGCGGAAACGACTCATCCGTGGCTACAATCAGTCGCATCTATTGGCCAGGGGATTGAAGCACCAATCCGCGAGAACCAGCGCCGACCTTGCCCGGATTCGTTACACGGAGGCACAGCCGACGATGCCCACTCTGGCCGCACGGGCACGAAACGTGGCCGGCGCCTTTGCCGTTCGCTATCGGCATCCCTTCACAGGCCGCAGGGTTTGTCTTGTCGATGACGTTAAAACGACCGGCGCTACGCTGAATGAGTACGCAAAGACGCTTAAAGAGGCGGGTGCAGCGAAGGTCTTTGCGCTGGTATTGGCCGTCGCCGGACAGAATGCAGGATAGTTTTTACTGGTGGCGTTACTTTTGGCAGTAGTCGATTAGGCGGGCGATTTCACTGCGGAGGTCTTTGCGATGAACAATCATATCGATAAAGCCGTGTTCGAGCATAAACTCGGCGGTCTGGAAGCCATCAGGCAGCTCGATCTTGATGGTCTCGGCTATTGTGCGGGGGCCTGCGAAGCCGATAAGCGCCTTTGGTTCTGCGATGAGGCAGTCGCCTAACATTGCGAAGCTTGCGGTAACGCCGCCCGTAGTTGGGTCAGTGAGGACCGACAGGAACAAGCCCCCCGCCTTGTCAAATTTGGCAACTGCGGCGCTGGTTTTTGCCATTTGGCCCAGCGACACGACGCCTTCGTGCATTCTCGCACCGCCGGATGAGCAGACAGCCACAAGCGGCAGTTTTTCTTCGATTGCCCTTTCGACGGCGGCGCAGAGTTTTTCGCCGACGACGTAGCCCATCGAGCCCATCAGGAAATTCGGTTCCATTACGGCCAGACACACGGCTCTTCCCTTGATGAAGGCCTTGCCAATTCGCATCGCCTCTTTTGAGCCGCTTTTTTGCTCATCGACCTTCAATCGCTGGCGATAGGTGGTGCCCCTGAAATTGAAATCGAGAGGGTCGTTGCTCTGCAAATCCGTCAGCATTTCCTCGAAGGACCCTTCATCGACCAGATAGTTGATGCGGGTGGTCGCATCTATGCGGAAATGATAGTCGCATTCCGGGCAGACGTTGAGATTTTTCTCGACGTCGCTTTTATAGAGCATATGCTCGCAGGCCGGACACCGCGTCCACAGCCCGTCAGGCATTT
>Ga0315284_10007479_pt1 | contig 15618 bp, 11 predicted proteins | sample YL17G09_16_MG_FD_203696 | JGI IMG/M metagenome (GOLD analysis project Ga0315284, IMG submission 203696) | Sediment microbial communities from Yellowstone Lake, YNP, Wyoming, USA - YL17G09_16 | ecosystem: Environmental > Aquatic > Freshwater > Lake > Sediment | place: USA: Wyoming | collected... | reverse complement strand
CAGACGCGGTCGGGCAGGGTGGCGCCGTCTCCCACGATGTTGGTCTTGAACGCCTTGTACGGGACGTCGTGGCTATTGATCTTGATGGTGGACTCTTTCTTCAGTTCCCCGGTGACCGTGCTCTCGGTGATCTGCAGGTTCGCGATGTTGCCGGCGTCCACGTCGCGGATGAAACGCGTGTAGGAGACCTCCGCGCGCTGGGGCGCCGTGAAGCTACCCTGGTACATGCGGTAGGCCACCAGCGACAGCAGCACCACCAGCATCCAGAAGCCGAGCGTGCGGAACGGGCGCCCCGTAGGCAGCGGAACCTGCGGACGGCGCGACGGGCCCCCGCGCTGCAAGGGCTTGCGTCCCTCGCGGCCACGGTCGTCGTCAGGACCAGGACCCGGCTTCCGGCGGAACTCACTCACGATCCAGCCTCCTCGAGCACGCCGACGTAGGGGAGATTGCGGCATCTCTCGACATCGTCCATGCCGTAGCCCACCACGAACTCACTGCCGATCCGCCAGCCCGCGTAGTCCACGGGGACGGGGTTCTTGCGGCAGGGCACCTTGTCGAGCAGCGCGGCCACCTTGAGGCTCGCGGGCCGGCGCCGCTTCATCACGTCGAGGATGAAGGACACGCTCAGCCCGGAATCCACCACGCCCTCGCACAGCAGCACGTGGCGATCCGCGATGTCCTCCCGCATGTCCATCAGCAGGCGCACGTTCCCGCTCGAGTGCGTCCCGGCGCCGTAGGACGAGACCGAGATGAAGTCGAGGTCCAGGTCGATGGGCGTGGCGCGCGCCAGATCGCACTGGAACATGCAGGCGCCCTTGAGCACGCCCACGAAGATGGGACGCTTGTCCTGGTAGTCGCGTGCCAGCTCGAGTCCGAGCTCGCGCACGCGCCGGGCGATCTGCTCGGCGGTGAACATGACCCGCATGAAGCGATCCGCACTTGGGAGGATGGCTCCGGGCTGGCCGGCCGGCTGGCTCTCAGTCATGGCGCTCCGCGTGGACCCAGAGAGCCCTCCGGGTGCCGGCGGTCACCGGCGCGCGCGCCGAACGGCGCACGCCCACCACCCAGAGGATCCCCCCGGCGTCGGCTAGGACCGTGGGGTACTTGCGAATATCGTTCGAGACTCCCTGCTTGCTCAAGAACCGCCCGAGCTGCGCCGCTCGTGTCCGTCCGAACGGTACGAACCGTTCGTCGGCCTGTGCCCGTCGCACCACCAGCGGTCCAACGAGGTCATCCGCGGCGAAGAACTCGCCCGTGCCGGCACCCTTCGCCATGTGCCGTCGCGCCACCGCTCCGGTGGTCCAGCGCGCCGCGAGGCGCGCCCCGTTCCACTCGATCTGGCCCGAGAACCGGAGAAGTGCCCGCGCGAGGCGCCGCTCTGGAGCACCGCTGCGGAAGCGGACGACGTCGCGATCACGCTCCGCTGACCACCCCCCGGGAAGCTGGATAATGGCGCGCCCACGCGCCCTGTCAATCAACCCGTCGAGCGCGGCCAGGTGCCGGTGCGTCAGACCGCTCGAGCGCGGCCCGGTCTGTCGCCACAGCCGGCCGATGACGGCCAGTCTCAGTCCGGAGGGGAGGACCGCCAGACGGCGGGTTTCGAGGGTGGCCATGCCGGGCTGGATGCGGCCCGCCCGGGCGAGCACGCGTCCCGCAAGATCCTCGATCGCCCGGGCTGCGACGAGCGCTCCGGCCGCGGCTTGTGCGGCCCGCCGAGCGAGCAGCGCCCGACCGCGGACCGGGTCCATGCCGGGCAGCAGCGCCCGCACCAGCGCGGGGACCGCATCGTGGCGCACGCGGCTGCGCGCGTAGCGCGGATCGTGGTTCGAGCGGTCCTCGCGCCAGGTCTGGCCTGCCCGGACCAGGTCGGCCTCGATCTCGGCCCGCGTGACCTCGAGGAGCGGCTTGAGCCAGAGCATTCGTCCACCCGGGCTGTCCCCCGTGGCGACCACCGGCCTCATGCCCGGCAGACCGCTGAGTCCGGCGCCGCGGGCGAGCCGCATGAGCGACGTCTCGAGCTGGTCGTCGGCCGTGTGGGCCGTGACAATGGCGCGTGCCCCCGCGCGCCGCGCGGCGGCGAGCAGGAACTCGCGCCTGAGCGTGCGCAGGCCGGCCTGTCCGGAGAGGCCGCGGCGCCGCAGGCGCGCGCGGGTGTCCCAGCGCGCTGCGGTGAGCGGAACGCCCAGGCGCTTGCAAAGCGCGCGCACGAATCCGAGGTCCGCGTCGGCCTCGGCCCCGCGCAGGCCATGATGGAGGTGCGCGGCGTGCAACCGGAGGCCCAGGTCGCGGGACAGGTTGCCCAGGCCGACGAGCAGGGCGGTCGAGTCGGCTCCACCGCTCACGGCGACGAGCAGTGGCACCGTGGCGCCCCGGGCAAGTCGCGCCGGGGCTCTGCCGTCACGCAGGGCGCGGCGCAGGGCCGGTTCGACACGGCGCAGGCGCACAGCGGGGCGTGACGCGTGTGGTGGCGGCGCAGGGACTCGAACCCCGGACACAGAGATTATGATTCTCCTGCTCTACCAACTGAGCTACGCCGCCATGATAAGACGGGGCCTTCCGGGCGGAAGGCGAACGAAAGACGTTAGGGTCGGTGCGGCGGGAAGTCAAGGCGGGTTGCCGTGCTGCAAGTCGTGCGGTCGCTGCCGGTTCGGTGCTTCGCACTCCCCTGCCCGCTCTCCTCATGACTGGGAGGACTTCAACGTCGGCTTCCGCTGCGCGAGCGACGGGGAACCGGCACCGCATCCACAAGACCGGGCGGGTCGGAGTCGCTGCATCCGTCCCCGCCGCCGCGGGCCTCGTTCTATTCGCTCGTCTCCGTTGCCGCCTCGCCGGCCGTCACGGGCGCTGGCACTTCCTCCTCGGACCGCAGGTGGAAGATGCGCGACAGCTCGCTGCGCAGCTCGCCGCTGTCGAGGCGCTGCTTGAGTGTGCCGCGATAGGCGACCGAGATGCCGCCGTTCTCCTCGCTTACCACCACGACCGCCGCGTCGGACTCCTCGGAGAGACCGAGGGCCGCGCGGTGCCTCGTGCCGAGTGCGGTCGCGGTCTTGAGGTCGGACGAGAGCGGCAGGATGCAGGAGGCCGCCACAACCGCATCCTCGCGCAGGATGACCGCGCCGTCGTGGAGCGGCGAGCCGGGCGAGAACAGCGTCACGAGCAGCTCGGCGGTGACCCTGGCGTCCAGCCGCGTGCCGGTCTCGACGAAGTTCCTCAAACCGGTGTTGCGCTCGATCACCATGAGCGCCCCCTGGCGCTTCTTGCCCATGGTCTCGGCCGCGCGCACCACCTCGCCCAGCACACCGTAGGAGTCGCCGCGCAGGAACGAGCGGAAGTAGCGCGTGCGTCCGAACTGGGCGAGCACGTGCCGCAGCTCGGGCTGGAAGAGGATGACGAAGGCGATCAGCCAGATGGTCTTGACGCTGTCCACGATCCACGTGACCGCGATCAGGTCGAAGGCGCGGGCGAACAGGCCCACGAGCACGATGAGCAGCAGCCCGACGTACATCTGCCCCGAGCGCGTGCCCTTCACCAGCACGAGTAGCCGGTAGAAGAGCAGCGCGACGAGGAAGATGTCGAGCAGGTCGAGCAGCCAGATCTGGTGGACGGGCGTCATGGTCGGGCCTCTCGAGTCAGGTTCCGGGCGCGAGAGTAGCAGAAGCGCATAGTCCCGCCTACGACCTCCGCGCCCGGTGCCTCCGCGCCTCGCGCAGCGCGTCGGCGACGCGTGCCGCCCGCACCGTGGCCGCCACGTCGTGCGTGCGCACGATGCGTGCGCCGAGGAACACGGCGACCGCGCCGGCGGCGAGTCCGCCCTCGAGCCGCTGGTCCACGGGTAGATCGAGGGTCTTCCCGAGAAAGCTCTTGCGCGAGACCCCGATCAGCAGGGGGCGGCCGAGGGGCTTCAACTCCTCGATCCGGGCGAGCAGCTCCAGGTTGTGCCGCACCGTCTTGCCGAAGCCGATGCCGGGGTCGAGTACGACGCGACCGTCAGGCACTCCCGCCGCCCGCGCGGCTTCGAGCCGGGCGGCCAGGTGCTCGCGCACCTCCTGCGTCACGTCCTCGTAGTGTGGATCCTGCTGCATCGTGGCGGGAGTGCCCGTCATGTGCATCAGGACCAGGCCAGCGCCGCTGCGGGCCACGACCGCGGCCATGCCTGGGTCGGCGAGCGCGGTCACGTCGTTCACGACCTGCGCCCCCAGCTCCAGTGCGTGGCCGGCGACCTCGGCGTTCGCCGTGTCCACCGCGAGGCAGGCGCCGGGGTTGGCGGCGAGGGCTTCGATCACGGGTGCCAGACGCCTGATCTGCTCGGCTGCGGCCACTGGCGCGGCCCCCGGCCGGGTGCTCTCGGCTCCCAGGTCGAGCAGGTCGGCGCCTTCGGCCAGCAACTGGCGGGCGTGGGCGATGGCGGCGTCGGGGGCGAAGAAGCGTCCGCCGTCCGAAAACGAGTCGGGCGTCACATTGACCACGCCCATGATGAGCGTGCGCGCGGACAGGTCGAAGACCCGGTCCCGGCAGCGCCAGACCAGCTCAGGCCCTTCTGGGGACATCCCTTGCTCCTCGTGATGGCGCCGCCGGCGGATCGCTGGATCCCGGCCCGCGCTGACCTGCTGGGGACCGGATGGTAGCACCTACCCGGGACGATTCGTGAACCGCCGCTGCGAACGCGATCTGACTGCGGTCTGCGATGGCAAGAGCGACGGCCACTCCGGGGTACCGACGCGCAGCGTGGGTCCCGGGTGCTCGACCCCGCCCGGGCCTCAGGTCTTCTGCTTCTTCTTCTCCGCCGCGGGGAACAGCACGTTGTTGAGGATGAGCCGGTAGCCGGGTGAGTGCCTGACCTTCGACAGGTCGGTCGCCGGGTCGCCCACGCGGTGCTGGAAGTCCTCGGGGTCGTGGCCGCCGAGGAAGGTGAAGGTGCCGCGGCCGGACTGTCCGTGCAGGTACTTCACCTCGTCGGCGCCCTCGACCTCGCCCAGCACCAGCACGCCGCTCTTGATGAACTGCCGGCGGAAGCCGGTGGTCTGCCCGAGGAATTCGGGCACGGCGTTCACGTGGTCCTGCACCAGCATGGCGGGCACCGGGTCGTTCTTGGCGGAGAAATCGAACAACGTGAAGAAGGAGTCGGGTCCGCGTTTGTCGGCCTCCGGCGTCACGTCGATGTCCGCGAACCGGTAGACGTACGGGTCAGGTTCGAGCCGGAAGTCCTTGAAGGCGAGCGTTCTCGTGAAATCGAGTTTGCTCTGTGCCTGCGGGTCGGCCGGGTCGCCATCGTAGACCGCGTCCGCGATGTCCACGTCGGTGGCGGCGAGCGCTATGTCGTAGGTGTCGGTGGCCGAGCACATGCCGAACATGAACCCGCCGCGCCCGATGAAGTCCTTGACGGCCCGGGACACGGCCCCCTTGAGCTGTGTCACCTTCGCGAAGCCCATCCTGGCCGCCATCGCCTTCTGCACCCTCACCTCCTCCTCGTACCAGGGGAAGCCGTGGTAGGCGGCGTAGAACTTGCCGTGCTGCCCGGTGAAGTCCTCGTGGTGCAGATGGAGCCAGTCGTACCTCGTCAACTCTCCGCGCAGCACCTCCTCGTCCCAGACCCGAGCGTAGGGGATCTCGGCGTAGTCCAGAGCGAGGGTCACGGCGTCGTCCCAGGGTGGTGTGTTGGGCGGGATGTACACGGCGATCTTCGGCGGCTTCTCCAGTCCGACCGCCTCCATGTTGTTGTCGGCGATCTCGGCGCGCATGGCGGCTTCCGCGGCGCCGCCCATTGATTCGAGCGCGACGCCGCGCACGTTGGCCTCGCGCTCGATGGCCGGGTCGTCGGGCAGCAGGAACGAGCCGGCGCGGTAGTTGAGCAGCCACTCGGCCTTCTGTCCCTGCTGGAGCACCCAGTAGGTTAGGCCGTAGGCCTTGAGGTGGTCGGTCTGCCGGTCGTCCATGGGGACGAGCCACTTCGCCTGCGCGGGCACGGCCGCGAGCGTGAGTGCGAGGAGCGCCATGGCGAGCCCGCGCCCGCCCGGCGCGCACCAGTCCGCCGTCCGCCTTCCGCCGTCCGCAGGTCCGCGCTTCATCCCATCCTCCTCAGAAGATCCGGCGGTCGCGCCGGAGCCTCTCCGCCACGCGCCGCACCTCGGGTGCGTTCCAGGCGCGCGGGTAGCGAGCGAGGCACTCCTCGTACTGGGCGAGCGCGGCGCGCTCGTCCTTGAGCCAGACGCGGTAAAGGTCACCCGCGCGCTGTCGCGCGAGCGGCGCCAGCCGGTCGGCGGGCAGCGAGTCCGCGACCGCCAGCAGAGGGCCTAGCGCCCCCCGCGCGTCGCCCGTGGCTTCGCGCTGGGACGCGAGCAGGAGCGCGGCCTGCGCCCAGAGTGCGCCGCGCGGCAGGGCCTGCGTCAGCGAGTCGGTCAGGGCCAGCGCGCGGCGGTGGTCGTCGCGCCACTCCTCGTAGGCGATGCGTCCGAACACCACGAGCGCGTCGCGCGGCTCGGCGTCCTCGATCAGATAGGTGCGCTCGAGGGAGGCGCCACTGAACGGTGCCTGCGGGTCCGTGGCGATGCGCTCGTAGAGGCTCAGCGCGGAGTCGCTCCGCCCCGCGAAGAAGAGTGCCTCGGCATAGCGCCACGCGGCCTCGCGCGTGGTCCCGGCCAGCGCGGCGAGCCGTGGCAGCGCGCGCTCGGGCGGGCCGTCGCGCAGGTCGGCGAGGGCCTCTTCGAGGTCGAGTTGGGGCAGCGCCGCGGGCGGCGCGGCCCCCGAGCGCAGCAGCGCGCGCGCCTCGTCGGTGCGGCCGGCCTCGCGCAGCGCGCGCGCGATCGCCACGAGGAAGTCGGCGGGCCAGCGCGACGTTGGGACGCCATCGAGCGCGCGGGCCAGCGCGGGCGCGGCCTCGTCCTCGGCGCCCCGCTTGCGCTGCAGCTCCCAGGCGTGCCGCGCCGCGGTTAGCCGCCAGGCCGCGTCGAAGTGGCCGTCGCCGGCCAGCGCGGACAGCGCCTCGGCTGCGGCGCCCGAGTCGCGGGCGGCGCCGGTGGAAGCCAGTTGCCGGGCGAAGTCCCAGAGCAGCGGGGCCCGCTCCGGACCGGACCGGTCGGCGCGCTGAAGGGTCGCGAGCGCCGCGGCCAGGTCGCCGTCGCGCCAGTCGAACATGGCGCGCGCACGGACCAGGTCCGTGCGTCCGGGCTGCGCCTCGGCCGCCCGGCGCAGCAGTTCCCGCACGCCGCGGGCGTCCGCGGGCGCGAGGCGGAAGACGGTCTCCCGGGCCCAGTCGGCGTCGAGCGGTGAGGCGAGCCAGGACTCGAGCGCGACTCCCGCAGCGTCCCGCGGGCGGCCCAGCCGTTCGAGCGCGAGCGCAAGTTCGCGCGCCATCATCACCGAGTCCCGTTGTGCCGCGCGTTCGGTGCGGCCCAGCCGCTCCGTGCCGGCGAAGTCCTGCCGCGCGAGGAGCAGGCGCGCCTGCTCGGTCACCACGGCCGGATGGTGCGCGACCTCGGCAAGGAGCGGCGCCAATGCGGCGCGGGCCTGTTCGAACTGGCCGTTCGCGCGCAGCGCCCGGGCCTGGTGCAGGCGGGTGGCCTGGAAGGGGGAGAGCGGCGGCACGGGGCGCTGGCTCACCGGGGACAGTTCGGCCTGGTCGGGAGCCCCCGCGAGGAGCCGGCCGGGAGCGATCTGCCGGATGCCATGCTCGCGCGGCTCGAGGTCGGGGACGTGCCATTCGACGGCGGTCGAGTCGAAGGCCTGAGCGGCCGCGGGACCGGCTGCCGCCGAGGCCATCGCGACCAGGCCTGCGGCCCGCGCCGTCGTCCGAAGCCACCGCGACGCGCGGGCTTTCACCGGGCGCTCCCGCGGTTCAGCGCGCGCAGGTAGGCCTCGATGAACGCGCGGTATTGCGAAGGATAGCGATCGGCCTGGGCCTTGAGCAGGTCGAGTCGCAGCCGGTCGCTCTCGCGCAGCATCTCGGCCGGCAGCCCCGGCGGCGTGCTGCGCCCGGTGTCCTCGCCCGGGCGCGACTCGCGGCGCGGCTCGAAGTCCTGGCGGTTCACGGAGCGTTGGGCGTCGAGCAGCCGCGAAAGGATGTGCTGCTGCTTCTGCTCCACTTCGTCTCCGAGTTGGCCCTCGCGCAGCGCCTCCTCGACCTGCTTCATCTCCTCGGCGGTCTGGTCGAGACGCCCGAGAAGCCGGCGCCGCTGCCGGTCCTCCTGCTCGATCCGCCTGAGCTCGTCCTGGATTCGCGCCTGTTCCTGGGCCAGCCGCCGCAACTCATCCTGATCGCCCGCGGCGAGCCGCGTCTGCTCGGTCAGGCGCTGGCCCAGCGTGCGCGTGCGGTCATTCAATTCCGCCTGCCGGTTGCCGAGCCGGTCCATGCGCATCGGTATCGTGCCGCCTGACTGGCCCTGGCCCGGGTTCTGGCACATCGAGCTTTCGGTCTGGCGCAACTTCAGCACCGCTTCGACCAGGGCGCTTGCGCCGGAGCGTCCCGCCGCCTCGCCATCGGCGCTGGCGCCCTCCGCGAACTTCCTGCCCGATTGCTGCAGGCCGTTGATGGCGCGACCCAGCGCGGCCGCGAGATCGGGACTGACGAAGGGGGTCTTCTTGCCGAGTGTCCAGAGCGAGTCCGTGACGCGGGCGGTGCCCTCGGAGAGGTCCGTCTGGAGGTCGGCGCGCTGGTTCGGCGGGGAGTTCGAGTCGAGGCTCCGCTCGGCCGCGCGCTGCAGCGAGACCAGGTCCTGCGCGGCGCGCCGCACCGCCGCGAGATCCACCTCCTGGCGCTGCGCCTGCAGGCTGTTCGAGAGTCTGCGGAGTTGCTCGGCGGCGCGCTGCAGGCTCTGGCTCGCGCGCCGGCCCGCCTGCCGGGCCTGCGCCTGCTGCTTCCGCGCCAGAGCCCGCGCGGCGTCCCGCTGTGCGGGGGCCGCTTCCTGGTCGAGTTCGTGGGCGGCATCCTGGAGTGCAGGCTGCGCCTGGGGCTCGCTCATCTGCTGCCCGAGTTGCTGCGCGTCCTTCGCGAGTTGCTCGCTCTCGACGGCGGCCTGACTCTGCTCCTCGGCGAGAGCGCGCTGAGCCGGTTCGCCAGCCTCCTGCTCGGCCGCCTGGGTGCGCCCGTCCTGCCGGGCCTTCAGCTCCTCGGCGCGCTGGGCGAGTGCCTCGAGGCGCTCCTCCTGTCGCAGCCGTTTCAGCAGCTCGATCGTGCGGTCGAGGTTCTTCAGCAGCCGTTCGTTCTGGCGGCGCCAGTCCTGCAGGCCCGGATCCGGTGGGTGGCGCTGGGTGCTCTCGAGCGCCTCCTGCAGACGGCGCATCGCTTCCTTGAATTCCCGCGACTGGATCTGGTCCATGATCTGGGCCAGTTCGCGCAGCTTGCGGGTGAGCTGCTCGTCGAAGGCGCGCCGCTCGGAGGCCTGCTGGAGGCCATTGCGCAGCTGCCGCGAGGCCTCGTCGATCCGGTGGGAGAGATCCTGCTGGCGGTCGAGCGCGCTCTTGACCTCCTCCTGCCGCTCGAAGGAGCGCGGGCTGCCGGTGGCCGGCGTGGGCGCCTGGCGGGCCAGCCTGTCGAGCGACTTCTGCAGCTCCTGCGCGCGGTCTGCCGCCTTCTCGAGCGTGCCCTGCACCGACTCCTGGCCGCGCTCCAGGTCCTGGTACAACTCGGCGAGCGACGGGAAGCGCAGCTCGTAGGTGGCGCTCGTCGCCACCCCGCGCCCGCCGTCCGCGTCGTCGAAGAGCTGGAAGCGGAAGCTCGCGCTTTGCCCCGGCAGCAGGGCGAGCGAGGCCGCGTCCCAGCGGGCGCCGACGCGGGCCTCGCGGGGCTCGCCCGCGAAGCGCGCCAGCGTCAGGTCCGTCCACCGGGAGTCCGCGTCCCTGCGCACCTGGAGCCGCAGCTCGGTCAGGCCGAGGTCGTCCTGGCCGAGCACTTCGTAGGGCACCTGCTGGCCGGCCGGCAGGTCCAGGTCGCCCTCGGGCACGCGCACGGTGAGGATCGGAGGGGCGTCGGCGAGCGGCTGGATCTGGTAACGGAATCGCCCTTCGCCTGCGGGCTCGTTTCGCTCGGATTCCGCGTGCGCGGACAACTCGTAGTCGCCCGCCTGCCGGATCGCGATCTCGCCGCGCCAGCGCCGCGGATTGAGGGCCCTCCACGGTCGCGCTGACGCACCCGGGACGGTGGCCTCGAGCGCCGCCAGGTCGCGGTCGAAGAGCACCTCGATCAACGCCCGCGAGCCGCGCAGCGCCGTCAGGTCGCCGCGCGTGGCCGCGCCGCGCTGCACCGGCAGCCGCGCGTAGGCGGGCGGGCGGATCTCGATCTCGAAACTCACCGGCTGGGGTGTGCCGGCGAGCGTCACGCGGTAGCGCGGGCTCTCGACCCCGGCGACGCTCACCCGGTATTCGAGGGCGCGCGTGAGCTGGGTGAGGTCGAAACGCCACAGCCGCTCGCCGTCGGCGCCCTCGCCCTCTCGCGTCGCCGGGTCCGCGCGGGATCCGTCCCGCAGCAGCCGCGGGCGCGTGGTGGTGCCCCAGACCCGCGCCCGCACCGCCAGCGCGGCGCCGGACGTGACGGTCACCGAGCCGGGCTCGACCTCGAGACGCACGGGTGGGGCGGCGGTGCGCGGGTCGAGCAGCGTGTGCCACGAACGCCCGGTGCGCGCGGGGAACGCGAAGCCGAGCGCCGCCACGACCGCAAGCGCGACCGCCATCGTGGCGAGCGGACGGCGCGCCTCGAGCGTGGGCCGCAGGGTGGCGAGCGGCACCTCCGCCAATCGTCGCGAGGTCTCCTCGTTCAGGGCCCGGGCCAGTTCGGGCGAGGTGTGCGCGGGCGGACGGCGCTCGAAATCGAGCGCGTTGCGCAGCCGGGAGCGGACCGCCGGGAAGCGCTCCTCGATGCGCTCGAGGTAGGCGGCGAAGGAAGGCCGCGCGCGCAGGAAGCCCGTGACCGCGAGGGCCATGGCAGTGGCGCCCGCGCCCGCCACCGCGAGCAGGCGCGCCCAGGCCAGCGGCTCCCCCGTGGGCCACGCCACCCCGAGCACCACCGCGAGCGTGATGGCCGCGGCGGTGCTTCCCGCGGCGCGCAACCCGTGGCGCAGCGTCAGCGCCCGCTGCAGCGCGGCGTAGTGGCGGGAGACGAGTCGCTCCAGGATGTGGTCGGGCGCGCGAGTGGTCATCGTCGTTGGAGTGGCCCGGGGCGGGTCAATGCGTCAGGACGTAGTGGACGAGGTTCAGGGACATGCGCAGCGCGGCCTCGCGTTTCTCGGGCGGATCGCCATGGATCTCGGGGTCCTCGAGGCCGTCCCCCAGGTCGGTGTCGAACGAATAGAACACGACCAGCCTCCCGTCGTGAAGAACCCCGTACGCCCGCGCGGGGCCGCCGTCGTGCTCGTGGATCTTCGGCAGGCCGGCCGGGAACTCGTGGAGCCCGTGGAAGAGCGGGTGCGCGAATGGCAGTTCGACGAGCGGCGCGTCGGGGAGCACCTGCTTCATCGCCCGCCGGAAGGACGGATCGATCCCGAAGTCGTCATCCACCCACAGGAAGCCGCCGGTCGTGAGGTAGCGACGCAGGTTGGTCACCTCGGTGGGAGTGAGCTTGAGGTTGCCGTGGCCGCAGGCATAGACGAACGGGTACTGGAAGAGCGCGGCCGAGCCGGGCTCGACCACCCCCTCCTTCACGCCCGCCGTGGGGATCGAGAGGCGCTCCCGCACGGCTCGCATCAGGTTCGCGAGCGAAGTGCGGTTCTCGTACCAGTCGCCGCCACCGCCGTACTTGAGTCGGGCGACGCCGAAGGCGCGCGCGCCCGGCAGGGCGGGCTCGTCAGCCGCGCAACTGGCAGCGGCGGTGAACACGGCCAGGGTGGCCAGGACCAGCAGAGTGGCGAAGCGCTTCAAGGGTCGCGGGTCTCCAGGGGCCGCGGGTGGTTCCGCCCTTCTTGATGATACACGCGTCGGGCGGAGCCTGCCGAAGATGGCACGAAGGCCCGGACCTCGGGGTCCGGGCCTTCGTGTAGCACGCCCGGCACGGGCCCGGGCGGGAGCGCGCGACCGGTTCTATCGCGTCGGCCGCTTGGGGGTCACCACCGTGGCGCCGGCCCTGAATCGCCGGTAGAGTCCCTGCTCGCGGATGTGCTCCCAGTCGCCGTGGCTGAAGGCGATCAACTCGCCCCGCCCGCTCACGGCCACGACGCGCACCCGGTACGCGACCTGGTACAGCAGCGGCCGCTTCATGAGCACCTGCGCCCCCGGCTCGCCGAGCCTGTACCCGGTGGCCGGAGCGGCCACGTAGCCGATGAAGAAGTTGCGGACGTCCTTGAGGACGAACGGCGCCGGCTGCACGCTCTGCAGGATGGCCTCCACGCCGCCGCCAGTGAACTGATAGATCTGGATCCAGTAGCCCGCCGCGCCCGGCACGGCATCCCAGCTCATGGTCAAGTTCGAGTCGTTCGGCGCCGTCGCGCCCGTGTACCGCAGGGTCGCGATGTCCGGGCTCATCAACTCGCTCGCGTTGGTGAGGGGGGAGGTCGGCGTCACCACTCCGGCTGCCACGCCGCGTCCCAGGTATGAGGGCGGGCTGAAGGCGGAGGGCCGCGCGTCGCTGAAGGCGTAGATCTCCCACTGCGAGTCAAGGAAGCGGACCACCGGGTTCAGCACGTGGTCCTTGAGCTGCGCGTAGCCGCCGTTGCTCTCGCGGCGCAGCACCTGGTATCCGCTTGCCGGTGTGCCGTCCAGGATCGCGCCGTGCAGCGTGCCCGGGGCGATGGAGACCTGTTCCGTGCTCAAGAGGGTGTCTTCCTCGCCGGGGCCGTCGGGCAGGAGGTCCGTCCAGGTCTCCACGGGGACCGGAGCGTCGGGATATGCGATCAGCCGGGCGTTCGCGCTCCGCTGGCCCTCGGGCGCCGTGTAGTTGGCATCGACGTTGGTGACCTTCCTGGTGCAGCCGGACAGCGCCAGCGCCACCAGGAACACGGCGGCGAACGGGCCGATACGGCGCGGCGGGCTGCGAAGATCGCCTGTCATGAGCCTTTCGCTTACTCGGCCTGAACCCCCTTGCGGCGATCGAGCTGGATCCAGATGTCGAGCGCCAGGGCGCTGGCCACGTAGACCGAGGAGTACGTTCCGAAACCGACGCCGATCAGCATCGCGAACGAGAAATCGCGCAGGACCTCGCCGCCCCAGATGAACAGCCCGAGCGCCGCCAGAAACACGGTGAGCGCGGTGATCACGGTGCGCGACAGAGTCTCGTTGACCGCGATGTCCATGGCCCGGGAGTGTTTCTCCTTGCGGAGGTCCTTGGACCGTTCGCGGATGCGGTCGAACACGACGATCGTGTCGTTGATGGAGTAGCCGGCGATGGTGAGCAAGGCGGCCACCACCGTCAGGGATACCTCGCGTCCGGTGAAGCACATGATTCCCAGAACGACGAACACGTCGTGGAAGAGTGACACCACAGCGCCGAAGGCGAACTTGAACTCATAGCGGATGCCCACGTACAGGAGTATCCCGCCCAGGCTCCAGAGCACCGCCCAGATCGCCTTGTGGCGCAACTCGTTGCCCACCTTCGGCCCGACCGTCTCCTGGCGCCGCAACTCGGAAGTGACCCCCGGGAAACGGGTCGAGAGGGCCTGGCGGATAATGGGGAACGGTTCCCGGCTGCTGCTCCTGAAGCGGACCATGAACTCGTCCCGGTTCTGTCCGGTCATCTGTTGCAGCTCCACTCCGCGGAAGCCAGCGGCGTCGAGGGCCCGGCGCACCTCGTCGGTCGCCAGCACCCGGCTGGTGCGGATCTGGAGCACGGAGCCGCCCGTGAAGTCGACGCTCATGAGGGGCCCGCCGTGCAGGAGGAGCCACGCGGCCGTCGCCGAGACCAGCACGGCGGAGAGCAGGTACGCGAAGCGCCGGTGCTGCATGAATGGGATATTGGTTCCAATCAGCATCTGAAGCATCGTGTCGTTCTCCTCGCGCCTGCTAGATGCTGAGGGTCTCGGCCTTGCCGCGGCTCAGCATGAAGTCGAAGACCATGCGGGTCAGGAACACCGCCGTGAACAGATTGGCGACGAGCCCGATGATCATGGTGATGGCGAAGCCCTTGATCGGTCCCGTGCCGAACTGGAACAGGAACACCGAGCTGATGATCGTGGTCACGTTCGCATCGAAGATCGTGCGGAAGGCGCGGTCGTAGCCCAGTTGGACCGCCTGGCGCAAGCTCTTCTGCTTGCGCAGCTCCTCGCGGATGCGCTCGAAGATGAGCACGTTGGCGTCCACCGACATGCCGACCGTCAGCACGATGCCCGCGATGCCCGGCAGCGTCAGCGTCGCGCCCAGGCCGGCCAGGCAGGCCAACAGGTAGAAGATGTTGAGCACCATGGCCACGACCGCGATGAGACCCGAGAGCTGGTAGTAGACGAGCATGAACACGACCACCAGGATCGTGCCGATGACACCCGCCATCAGGCCATCCTGGATGGAGTCGCTACCCAGCGACGGCCCGACCGAGCGCTCCTCGAGGACGTGCACCGGGGCGGGCAGGGCGCCCGCGCGTAGCACGATGGCGAGGTCTCGAGCGGTCTCGATGTTGAAGCTCCCGCCCGTGATCGAGGCGTCCCCCGAGGGGATGCGGTCGCGGATGACCGGGGCCGAGGAGACGATGCCGTCGAGCACGATGGCCAGGTTGCGGCCGATGTTGGCGCCGGTGATGCGCGCGAAATCGATGCGGCCGCTGGGCGTCATCTTCATGCTGACGCCCCAGGCGCCGGGGTTCGTGGACTCGAGGCCGATCTGGGCGTTGGCCGTGGCGATCGAGCCGCCCCCCATCTCGGGCGCGCGCTTCACCACGTACAGGTAGCGGCCGGTGACCCCCTGGGAGGCCGCGTCGGGGCTGCCCCACAGCAGTTGCGAATCGCCCGGGATGATGGAATCGAGGCCCGGCGTGGCGAGCAGTTGCTGCACGGCCGGCTGATCCTCGGAACGCACGAAGGCGGCGAAGTCCATGGACAGGACGTGCGCACTGAGTGCGGTGCGGCGCAGGGCCGTGTCGGTGGCCGTGGCGTGGGTGGCGAGGTAGCCGTCGAGCTTGTCGAAGACGTTCCTTGTCTCTTCGGCCGTGCGCACCAGCTTGAACTCGAGCAGCGCGGTCTTGCCGATCAGGTCGAGGGCGCGCTTGCGGTCGGTGAGGCCCGGCAGTTGGATGACGATGCGGTCCTCGCCCTCCTTCTGGATCAGGGGCTCGGCCACGCCGAACTGGTCGATGCGCTGCCGGAGGACCTCCATGGCGCGGTCCACCGCATCCTTGCCCTCGGCGGCGTTCATCCTGGAGCGGTCGACCTCGAGCACGAGGTGCATGCCGCCCTGCAGATCCAGGCCCAGATGGATGGCCTTCTTGCGGAGGTCGGCCAGTTTCTCGGAGGAGACGCCGGCGAGTTGCTGGGTCGTGCGATTGTAATAGTTGGCGTAGAACCGGTAGGACGGGAACAAGTACCAGACGGCGATCACCGTCACCAGAAGTACGCTCGCCAGCTTCCACTGGTCGGTGCGATTCATCGGATCCCTCGGGGCAGACAACGGCCGGCACGCCTGGGCAGACACACGCTTCTTGCAGGTGCCTCCCGCGGCGCCGCCGGCAGGCGCAAGACGTTAGGAGCGTGCGAGTCTACGGGGCAGGGCGGGGAG
>Ga0315284_10007478_pt1 | contig 15623 bp, 16 predicted proteins | sample YL17G09_16_MG_FD_203696 | JGI IMG/M metagenome (GOLD analysis project Ga0315284, IMG submission 203696) | Sediment microbial communities from Yellowstone Lake, YNP, Wyoming, USA - YL17G09_16 | ecosystem: Environmental > Aquatic > Freshwater > Lake > Sediment | place: USA: Wyoming | collected... | reverse complement strand
CCGCGATGGGTCTCCGATGGCACCCGCTCGTCATTCGCTTGCTCGCAACCCCCCCAACCCCGCTCGGGGCGGCGGTCGTCATTTCCCCTTCACGTCCAGGGAGACGTTGCGCGCAACGTCTCTACAGGTGTGATCGGCGAGGGCCGGGATTCCGCACTGGCTGTTTCTCTCCTCGCTTCTCACTTCTCACTTCTTTCCCCCAACTCCGCACTCCGCATTCCCCACTCCGCACTTCTCGACAGACCCGTGACACGCCTCGAGCATGGGCGTGGGCTTGATGCATGAAGAGTGAGGTCCCGTGTGCTTTTCAGAGATGAAAATACATCGCGAAGGTCGCGGGGTTCGTCCGGATGTACCTGGAACATGGATGATCGATCCCCCGCGCGATTGACGTTGAGCAGGAGTGCACGCGCGCAATCGCGGGCCGCCGAAAAACGTCCATCCCAGGACAATCTACAGAAATGCCCCCATTTTCATACAAATGTGCACAATAATGGGGTCATTATTGTATATTACTGCATGGAAAGGCCCTCACCCATGAAAAGAAGCTCCGAAGAATACCTGTCCAAATGGCACGTCCGCACGCACCGCAAGCCCCTGGTAATCAGAGGCGCCCGGCAAACCGGCAAGTCAACGCTTGTCCGCAATTTCGCGCAGGCCCGGGGACTGACCCTCCACGAAATCAATCTCGAGAAATACTCGCATCTCGATCCCCTTTTCCAGCGTCTCGATGTCCCCCTTCTCCTGCGCGAACTCGAACTCATCATCGGCAAGGGCCCCTTGACAGGTACGCATTGCCTTCTGTTCCTCGACGAGATCCAGGCGACGCCCCACGCTCTACAGGCTCTGCGATATCTCTACGAAGAGATGCCCGCGTTGGCGGTGATTGCCGCGGGATCGCTTCTGGAATTCGCGCTTGCCGACGCGCATTTCTCCATGCCCGTGGGCCGCGTGGAATACCTCTATCTCGGGCCGCTGACATTCGAGGAATTCCTCTTGGCGCAAGGCGAGGAGAAATTCCTCAACTACCTGAGCGAGTACTCGATCCAAGGCCACCCATCCCCGTTCGCGCACGACAGGTTGCTGGACATCCTCCGCGACTACGTGCTGGTGGGCGGCATGCCCGAAGCAGTCGCCCACTTCATCGAACGAAAAGATTTTCGGGAAGCAAGCGACGTCCATCGGTCGATTCTGGATACCTTTCGCGACGATTTCGGAAAGTATGCAACTCGCACCGAACTTACGCTGCTTCGGCGCATTTTCGAATATGCCCCGCAAGCCGTTGGGAAGAAGGTGGTGTATTCGCATATCGATCCGACTCAGCAGGCCCGCGAAATTCGCGCAGCCGTGGATCTGCTCGCCCAGGCCAGTGTTATCCACCGCATCCACCACTCCGACGGCGTCGGCGTTCCTCTTGGAGCAACCGCCGATGATCGCACGTTCAAGCCGCTGTTTCTTGACATCGGACTACTGAATACGTCATGCGGAGTCTCCTCCCTGCGTATCGAAGATCTGCGAAAATACGCATTCGTCAACGAAGGCGCCATTGCCGAACAATGCGTCGGCCAACACCTGCTCTATCCGCCCGAACCGTCGGCCCGGCCCGCCCTTCATTATTGGCTGCGCGATGGAAAGCAGAACAACGCGGAAGTGGACTACCTGATCGCGGCCGGCCCGCACGTCATCCCGGTGGAAGTCAAGGCGGGCGCGGGCGGAAGCCTTCGCTCACTCCATCAATTTGTCGCTGCGCGAAATGCCAATCCGGCGATCCGCTTCGATGTCAATCCTCCCTCGATCCAGGAAATCAATCACACCATCACGGTCGGCGCCGAAAAGAAACTCGTGCAGTATGCGCTGCTGTCGTTGCCGATATATATGGTTGGGCAGGCGCGGAGGATTGCGGGGGAGTGGATGGATGCGGCATCCTGACCGCAGCGCATCCCGCCCAGGCGCACTGTCCGCAGAACAGCGGTATCGTCGTTTCGTGGAGCCGGACCGCGAGGAGTTGGCCGGGGAGCGCGGGGCGATTGACCGGGACGCCTTCACCCAAGAACGATGCGGCGCGCACCGCCCGCCAAGAACCGGGGCGCCCGGCGCAGTGCAAGAATGGATGCAGATTCTGTCGGGTTCCTGGGAAAGCATCCGGGGGGACCTCGTCAGCATAGAGGAAATCCAACGCTTGATCCACGAAGAACTCGCACCTGCCATGCGTGATGAGACATCTCTTCGGCTGTGCCGGCTGGCTGATGTTGGGTAGAGGTTGCGGCGGAGCTTGGAGAGCTGCGTGGGCTGGATTGCTTGTGACTCGTCGATTCCCCTCCATGTCCATCGAGACGTTGCGCGCAACGTCTCTACATGTTCATCGATGGCATCCCCAACTCCGCACTCATCACTCCGCACTCCACACTTCCCACAGAATTTCTCCACTCTCAAACACCGGCCCTTCATGACATACCCGCGCAAACCCCGGCGCCTTCACCGTCTTCACCACACACCCCATGCACGCACCCACCCCGCACGCCATGGTCTGCTCCATGGAGACCTGGCAGCGCACTCCGCGCTCCACGGCAAACCCGTGACACGCTTTGAGCATGGGCGTAGGACCGCAGGCGAAGACGCGAGTGTCACGTGTGTCGCTGTCAGTCAACGAATGCAGGTAGCTGACCGTGGTGCCGTGGAAACCGGCAGATCCGTCATCGGTGCAGATTGCAGGCGACAGTGTGCGGAAAGCGTCGAGATCCGGCACCATTGCCTTGGTGCGGCAGCCGAAGACGAACCGCACGTGGCATCCTCGATCCCTCAGCGCCGTCGCCAGAAAGAGCATGGGACCCAGGCCGATGCCGCCTGCCACCACAATGGCCTTGGTGACGCCGTCCATCGCGAATGACGTCCCCAGTGGGCCGATGACGTCGAGGGTGTCGCCTGGTTGCTTGGCTGCGAGGATGTCGGTGCCCGGGCCCCGGCGCTGGAAGATGATGGATGCTTCGCCCGTCTGCGCGTTGTGTCCCGAATAGGCGAATGGGCGGCGCAGTAGCGGGATCGGGGAGTCCGACGCTCGGATGGTGAGGAATTGGCCGGGGAGTGGGGGAGCATCGATGCCTATCGACGAGAACGACAACTCCAGGAACTCGCTCGCGATTGTGCGAATGGAACGGATGACTGTCAGCGCTTGATGCATCGGGTGCCCGATTTACGGTTTGGGTTGAAGATGCTGCCGATCTCGCCGTGGTCATCTGGAACACAGCAGGCATGCGGGCGACATCGTGCGTGACGAAAGGACCGGGGACCGGTTCATCCACCAGTCGACGGTCGAACACACGCCTGAACCATGTCAACGCTCATACACAACCACTCCATCAGACAGGATGGTCCTTATGAACCGGCGGTGAGACATCTCTTCAATCTCTTTGGGGGTATAGATCAGCAGATCTATCACTTCGTTCTCGAAGGCGTCGTATAGAGCCGAAAACTCCTCGAATCGCCGGAAGAACGCCTTGTCTGTCTGGTCAATGACCATCAAGTCAATGTCGGATCGTCGCGTCTGGGATCCCTTTGCGTAGGAACCAAAGACAAACGCCTTCAGCGCAGAGGTACCCGGGAGCGCTAATGCGCAACACCGCTTGATTCCTTCGATGGTTGTCATGCTCGGCTGTCCCTTCCCCGTCCCCGTGAAAAGATACAATGCCGCGCGTCGCGATGGCCGCCTTCGTGAGGCCGCCCATTTCGAATGACGTCTCCAGCGGGCTTCCTCAAAATGAAATCCGGCAGAGGTCCCGCAGAGCAGGGATGTATTTTTCATGCCAGAGTGGCCGCCAGAAATCGGCATCCCCGCCATACCGAGGTTGTCAATCATATGAAAGACCGTTACGTCAACCTGTTCACCGACTTCGGGTTCAAGAAGATCTTCGGCGAAGAGCTGAACAAGGATCTGCTCAAAGACTTCCTCAACCAACTCCTCAAGGTCGCTGAATCCCTCATCCGGCAGGGAGACGATGACGACAGAATCGTCCGAACCGCCGGATTGTCACTTGAGGAGATTCTGCGATCGCGTTCGATTCGGAGCTGAAGAGGTTCGATGCTGAGATGGGGCGCCGTGTCTTGAGGACTGTACCGAGAACCCGGATGATCTCCTGATGCGTTGGCCACAACCATGAAAACTCACCGCGACATAGACCTTCGGAGTCTCGCCCTGGCGCAAGCCATTGTCGCCGAAATCGACAACGACCCGGCGCGACGCGGTGTCGACAAGGCCAGATCCGTCTGTGCACGCTGGCTCAGAACCGGGGCGCCCGGCGCAGTGCAGGAATGGATGCAGATTCTGTCGGGTTCCTGGGAAAACATCCGGGCAACACTTCTGGACCCTTCCGAAGACGGGACACGACTGCGACAGAGCACTCCGTTCTGCGGGGTGCTTGACAATAAGAAACGTTGGAGCATCTACCGGAGCTTTCGCACCCATGAAACGGCATGAACTCGAGCATGTTATTCGCGCGGCTGGGGCAATCGCAGGCTCCACTCAGCTCTACATCATTGGTAGCCAGGCAATTCTGGGGATGTATCCGGATGCCCCACTCGAATTGCTCATGAGCTAAAAGGTGGATACCTGGCCCGCGGAAGACCCTGCCAAGGCAGACCTGATCGATGGCTCGATCGGGGAACTGTCGCCTTTCCACGACACGTTCGGGTACTACGCCCACGGAATCGGCCCGGAAACCGCAGTGCTACCTGCGAAGTGGGAGAGTCGGGTCGTAGTTATTGAGAACGAGAACACCCACGGCGTGAGAGGGTTGTGCCTCCATCCAACAGACTTGGCAGTCAGCAAACTTGTTGCCGGCAGAGATAAGGATATGCTTTTTGTTGCGGCGATGCTGCGTCATCACCTTGTTCGTACCGAAGAAATCCAACGCTTGATCCACGAAGAACTCGCACCTGCCAGGCGTGATGAGACATCTCTTCGGCTGTGCCGGTTGGCTGCTGTTGGGTAGAGGTTGCGGCGGTGCTTGGAGAGCTGCGTGGGCTGGATTGCTTGTGACGCGTCGATTCCCCTTCATGTCCAAGGAGACGTTGCGCGGAAAGCATCCAGGTCCGGCACTATGCCTCGATTGCGGTTGTGATGGCGCCCTGGTGGTATCGCAACTACGTCACTCTCGGGCGATTCGTACCGTTCACAACCGCCGGGGGTCTCAACTTTATGGAAGGGGCACAGTGACCGGGCAATAGGAACTGGCATGACCGCTGACGGCCGGATCAACCACATCGCCGACGACCGAATTCCCAAACAGGCAGCTCTTCTGCCGTTTCGTCGGGATTTTGAAGTGGCCTTCGACAAGATGTACCTTGAGTCAGCAATTGACTTCATGCGGCACAACCCAGCGCGGAGCTTCGTGATTCTCCCCGCTCGGAAATTTCCTTACTACTGGCTCGTGGATACCGCAAGTGCGTCAGCCCACCATCCGCTATACTGGGGGCCGTGGGCCATGCTGCTCCCAGCCTTCCTGATCGGCATTTTCTTCTCGCTGCGGAATCTGCGGCCCTTCTTGTTGCCGTATCTCCTTTGCTTCATGTCAACGGCCACAAGCATGATTTCTTTTGTGCCTCCCCGATACCGAATGGTGATTGAGCCCTTTGTGCTGATCGTTGCTGTGTTCGGGATTTCACGATTTGTCGGGTCTCTACGTGCAGCCCGGACGTTTGGGGCGAGAGAGTTGCGGTGAGTGCGCCTGTGGGACGTGACGGACTCCGCCAGAGTGTGATTCCCGCCGACCATGCGCCGACTTCGCGGGCTCCGTGGGACTCCGGCGAGTGGTCGACGCCAATATGTGTGCGGTCAGCCCGAAATTAGTAGTGCTCGCCATTCGGCATGTGGTCGGGACGGCCTACTTGATGCGTTGAGCCCCCCTACGGATGAGTCGGAGATTGGGGGTGTCCTTGTTATCGCAAGACAGGACAAACCATTTTTCCTTCAGTCTCAAACCGTGCGATTGAGGTTCCATGGAACCCCGTATGACCAAAGCCCTTTTCGTTGAACCCCCCCCGACTCTTGACTGGACAGTGGACTCGAAGGTCTCCAAAGCAGGTCGGCGGCATCCGTGTCTGAACGAAACCGGTGAGCAGACCTACAGCTACCAGAATCTGTCGTGCGCGGCAGTACTGCGCGAAGCGGGGTTTGCCGTAACCTACCTGCACTGTCCCACGATGCGCTTGGATCTGGCGCTCACCAAAGAACGTATTCACCGCGAGCAGCCCTACGCAGTGGTCGTGATGGTTGAGCACATCACGCTCCCGGTAGCCGAATCCGTCACCGAATACGCCCAGTCAATTGGCATCCGGACGATATGGGTTGGGCCATTTGTCACAGCTCTTCACCAGACCGAGATACTCAAGCCGTTCGTTGACTTCATCCTTCGGAAGGAGTGGGACTACTCGGTCCCCCAACTCCTCCTGGCATTGGCTGAAGGCAAGTCCCTGACCACTGTTCGGGGTCTGACGTGGAAGTCTTCCGAGGGGAGACCGGAGACCAACGCCGATGTCGACCCCATCGAGAATCTCGATGCCCTGCCCATTCCGGCTTACGACCTCCTTGATCTCAGCAAGTTCTACGAAAGCGTGTTCGTCGCTTTCCCCGCAGCCACGATGATAACGTCGCGGGGTTGCCCCAACTACTGTGTCTTCTGCAGCTATCCCCAGACCATCTACGGCAGACGCTATCGCGCCATGTCGCCCCAGCGCGTCGTGCGCGAGATCAAATACCTGGTGAACGATCTCGGTGTCAAGGAAATTCGCATCGACGACGACACGTTCAACATTGACGAAAAGCGTGTGATTGATATATGCAAGCTGATGATTGAGGATGGCATCAAGGTCGTCTTCTCAATGCAGGCACGACCGCAGTTGATGACCGACGAGCAAGCTCGATGGCTCAAACGAGCCGGTTGCCGGATGGTTCTCTACGGCGTCGAGTCGGGATCCGACGAAATCCTGCGCAAGATGCGCAAAGGCACCACCACCGACGAAATCCGGCGCGGCGTGCGCATCGCGAAGAAACACGGGATCGACGTGCTCAACAGTGTGATGCTTGGGTTCTACTGGGATACGCCGGAAACCGTTGAACAAACAATCCGATTCGCGTTCGAGTTGAATGCGGAATTCACCCAGATGTCGGCACCGACTCCGCTGCCCGGGACAGAATACGCAGCGCTTCTTGAGAGAGAGAACTGCTTCCTCACCAAAGACTGGTCGAAGCACGACAGCGTGGGGCATTCGGCCGTTGAGCTGCCTCACCTCACCAACAAGCAGCTCAACGAGTATCTTAGAACCTTCTACCGTCGCTACTACCGCCGACCAGCATACGCGCTGATGATGCTCGCGCGAGCGTTTCGATCAGTGGACAACCTCAAGCAAAGCCTGCGCAAGTTCCACGTGTTCTTCACCAAGTAGCGCGCGATGAAACTGCTCCTGGTATCCGCATTCACTGGCCACAGCGGGAGTGCCATCCGATTCACCAACATCGCGGTGCAGCTCAGACGTCTTGGCCACACTGTTGTTTACGTGGAGAGAGATTCACCCCAAGTTGATCTCGGCCCGCTGCCAGACGGCATTCCGACGCATCGGTGCCCAGTGACTCGGAATCTGGTTCTCGACATGGTCCTCTCAACCTGTTTCAATCTCTGGATGCTCCTGCGCAATCTCGACAGTGACATCTACTATGCCCTCAAACCCGGCCCCAACAACTGTTTCCCTGCCATGGTCGCTCGATTTCTTGGCAAAAGGATATTCCTGGATGTCGACGATCTGGACTACGGATACTTCCAGGGCGGGGTGAAGCTGGCGGTCTCCCGTGTGTTCTTTGACGGATTCCCACGTTTCTTCGAGGTGATCACCTGTCATACGGTCGGCCTTCAACGGTACCTGGTTGATACGCTGCACATCCCAGGCTCGCGAGTCCACTTCCTCGCGCAGGGCGTTTCGGAGCCATTCATCAAGACGCCACCCGTCAAGACTGCCCCGGCAAAGTCAGTTGTCTACTCCGCCACGCTGGGTATCACATCTGATCTTCCGGAAATGCTTCCGCTCTTCTCCGCAGTTCTTCGGCAGCATCCCGACTCCGTTGTGAAGATCATCGGCGATGGCGTACGAAGACGAGAGTTCGAGGCACTCAGCGCGGCCGCGGGCATCGGCGATCGTATGCGATTTCTCGGATGGGTTGACCATCGCGACTTGCCCGCCGTCCTGTCCGACAATTGGGTGGGTGTTAACTACATGCGTAAGAGTTTCCACAACGATTGCCGGGCAATTCTCAAGATTCGCGAATACCTGGCAAGGGAACTTCCGGTCGTGTGCAATGACGTCGGAGATGCCGGCGCATTTCGCGACCACGTGCACATCGAGCCATCGCTTGAGACGATGGAGAAACGCGTGTGCCAACTTCTGAACGAGCCGTGGCGGCCCAACGCGCAGGGCAGACTGTTCGTTGCGCAATTGTACGGTTGGAAGAAGATCGTCGCTGAGTTCAACCGGGAACGCATCGTCGGACCCGCGCTTTCCATCGGCAGTAAGTAGACAGACGAGGGGGCCCTGGTCGTGATACTCGATATCCTCTACAAACTCTTTCGCCGGAGCCTCCCTCCAGGGCTCTACAAACTGATCAGATTCAGTAGATTGGGCCGGGGACGCAGCTACTACACCTTGTCAACGTATCAGGCGGTCTTCCGTCACTACCTCGAGAATGGGGTGGCACCGCGCGACAAGACCGTTCTTGAGCTTGGCGGAGGCAACCAGTTTTATACAGCAGCCCAATTCCTGGCGGCAGGAGCCCGCCGGGTGATTCTGGTCGATCCTGTCATTCATCATACTGAGCAGGCCTTTCGAGCGCATGCCGCCGAGTGCGAGCATGCCATGCCCGGCACGTCCACGCGTGCGTCGCCGACGAATGTGCAGGCATTCAGCCAACTGTCCGATGTTCCCGCTACTATGGACGGATGTATCGATTTCATCTGTTCTCATTTTGTACTTGAGCACTTCGTTGATTTGAGAGAGTACTTCGGCAATGTCCGCCGGCTGCTGACGCAGAGTGGACTCGCATATGCCTTCGTTGATCTCTCGGATCACACGTACCATGTCTTTGACAGTCGAAAAGTGACCAAGTGGATCTACCGGACCAATCCCATTGGTCATCTGCGGTACTCCGACGGGTTGTTCAGGCACATCTCCGACCGACGAGTCTTTGAGAACCGGTACCTACTCCCGCATTACCTTCGGCTATCCAAGGACTTCGGCCTTTCTGTGAGGTACGCTGTGCAGGGCACCTCCCCGGGCGCCCGCGTGCATCCAAGTGTGCTCGCGAGGAGCGGAGCGGTGGCAGGCGCGTTGACGGACGTCACCCATTTCATTCTGACGCTTGCGAAGTGATCCAGCGGACATCCTGAGTCGGAGCGAGGTGCCGGGGGGGGGCGCAGAACCGTTATGCGGACGGGGGAGGGATTTGTCGAGGAGCCCAAGCTGTTCCTATACCTGACGCGTGCGCCCCGGGACCAGCGGGGCCTCGTAGGGCAGCTTCTGCAGCCTGAGCAGACTGCCATAGGCACTTCTGAGGCCAGCCATGCGCTGCACCTGCCTCTTTCGGACCGATGCGAACGGCGCACACCCGCGTACTCCATCGATCCGGGCGCGGAGGTAGGTCGCACCGAAACCGTGCCGAATGATGTTGATTGCGGTCCTTAGCTCTCGCCCAAGGATCACCGGCAGGTTCTTCGCGACAAGTGACACGGGAAAATTGCGGAACAGGAACCAGATCCTGTTCCGTTCGTGGTAGTAGTAGAACTCCTTCTTGACCTTGCCGAAGCTCACACTGCCTTTGTGGTACACCACGGCAGTTGGGACGTACAGACACTTCCATCCAACACTGAATGCTCGCATGGCCAAGTCGCATTCTTCGTGGTAGGCAAAGAACGAATTCTCGAATCCCCCGAGCTCTTCCAGGCACTTCCTTCTGTAAACTGCGGAGCCGCCGTTGGCACCGATGACCAGTCCAGGCGCTGCATGGAGCGGATCGCCGACATCGAAGGCCTTTGCGTGACCCATTCTTCCGAGAAGAAGGAATTCTGTCGGGACCAGGTAGAGGGAGTCGATGACGTCCCTCTTGTAGAAGTTCATCTGCCGGCATCCGGCGATGCCGATGGACTCGTCCCTCTCAAGGTAGCTCACGACCTCGGTGAGCCACCGTGAGTCAACTTCCATGTCGTTGTTGAGCGTCACGATGTACTTGCCGCGGGACACCGCAATTCCTGCGGCGTTCCCCCCGGTGTATCCCAGGTTTCGCCCTGTTTCCACCAGGCGAACCTTCCCATACTTCCCGATTGTCTGCACGGATTGGTCGGTGGACCCGTTGTCCACGACAATCGTCTCAAAGTTGGGGTAGGAGGTCGCGAGCACCGACTTGAGGCAGTCGTCCAGCAGGTCGGCACCATTCCAGTTGAGAACGACTACTGAGACAAGCGGTGTGTCCAAGGGCATCTCTGCGCGGGATGAGGATATGAGGGAGTGTCAGGAACATTCTGCTAACCAAATATATTCTATAGAACTCGACGGGTGCCCTTCGTGACCGTTTGAGACCGCAACCGACAGCTGACCCCCGAGGTCGGTCGGGGCATATGCTGAGGAGGCCGAGAAGATGACGATCTCCGTCGCTCTTGCCGCGTACAACGGAAGCCCCTACCTCCGGCTTCAGTTGGAGTCAATTGCACGACAGTCCATGCCGCCATCAGAGGTCATCCTGTGCGACGACGGGTCCTCCGACGACACGCTATCCATCGCAGCCGATTTCTCCCGATTTCTGAATCTCACAGTCCACCGCAATGAGACTCGACTGGGCCATGTACAGAACTTCGCCCAGGCTATCTCGTTATGTCAATGTGACCTCATCGCACTCTCAGATCAGGATGATGTCTGGTTGCCCGGGAAGCTGGAGCGGCTGTCCTCGGCGATCGGCGACCGTGCCTTGGTACACAGCGATGCGCAGGTCATTGATGCTGCGGGCACGGTGACAGGAAGATCGTGGAGCGGGCACTACAACAAAAAACTGCGACTCGACCGACTGGAATACCTTAATGGTACCAACAATGTCACGGGGTGCACAGCGCTCTTTCGCCGGTCGATTCTTCCACAAATGCTCCCGATCCCTCGTTGCGTCCCCTCTCACGACGGGTGGGCGGCTTTGGTCGCGTCCACCCAGGGGGGAATCGCGTATGTCGACGAGCCTCTGATGCAGTACCGGCTTCACGCCAGCAACGCCATTGGTGCGAGGAAACGGATCGAGAGCCGGAGGGCGTCCTACGTCCGACGACAGGAGTACTTCGAGCAAGTGCTCCAAGCGGCTGCAAGGATAGGGCTTGACGCACCGGAAGAGGAGTTCGCCCGTTCGATGGTGAGGTACTACCGTAACAAACGGTCGAGCCTGCTCAGCTGGGAGAATTCGCGCATTGCACGCAGATACTACCGCGTGCTGTATGATGGCAGAAGACCAATGACGATGTATATTCTCAGCTCCATGGTTGGTTCTCTCAGAGACGCTTCATGCGATTCATAACGTTCTACCTTCCCCAGTACCATCCGATCCCCGAGAACGATACTTGGTGGGGCAAAGGCTTCACTGATTGGGTGAATGTTCGAAGGGCCACCCCGAGATACCCGGGGCACTACCAACCCCACGAGCCCGGCGAGTTGGGATACTACGATCTGCGTGACCCTGTGGTACGCGAGGCTCAGGCCAACTTGGCACGGGAGCACGGGATTGACGCCTTCTGCTACTACCACTACTGGTTCAAGGGTCGCAGGCTCCTGCATGAGCCTCTGGATGAAGTTCTGAGGCTTCAACGTCCCGATTTTTCGTTCTGCCTATGCTGGGCCAACGAGAACTGGACTCGTGCTTGGGATGGCAACGCGAAGCATGTGCTCATCGCCCAGGAACACTCCCGCGAAGATGACATCGGACATATTGAGTGGTTGATTCCCGTTCTGAAGGATCGCCGATACCTCACTGTCAACGGACGACCGCTCTTGCTGATTTACCGGCCCGATGCCATCCCACACGTTGCCGCCATGTTAGGTCTCTGGCGTGAACGAATCGGGAAAGCAGGACTCCCCGGTGCGTACATCTGCGCCGTTCGCAGCAATTTTCGACAGAATGACGAGAACTCCCTGGCCAGACTTGGGTTCGACGCAATTGTGGATTTTCAGCCAAATATGCGCGACTGGCCCGCCGAATCGATCTGGCGCAGAGCAGAACGTGTTCTGGGTCGAAGAGCCGAGGCCCTCGCGCGCCGACTTGGATTGGGAGGAACCACCGGTGATCCCCATAGACAGCGCATAGTGCCATACATCAAGGTCATTGAAAACGTGACCAAGAAGCCACCGCCGACAGCATATCGGCGCTTCCCGTGCGTATTCCCTTCTTGGGATAACTCGCCCAGACGAGCACTCGCCAACATCATCCAAAACGACTCCCCTGAGGCCTTCGGGCGGTGGCTTGCTGAGGCGGCGAACGGAACGAGTACATATCCCGAGGATGAAAGGATTGTCTTCATCAACGCGTGGAACGAATGGGCCGAGGGATGTCACCTTGAGCCTGATCGGAAGATGGGACGAGGGTTTCTGCGGGAAGTGCAGAAGGTGAAAAACGCGGCCGCCCAGGGGCGTGCCGCTACGGGTCGGTTGATGTAGATAGGGAGTCAGGAGCGTGGGCATGAGCTATGGGAGTCTACTGAAACGCTGTCTGACGTCTCTGTCGCTGGTCCTGCCCAACGTCCACTACCAGAAGAACTCCGGCTACTGCCCCTGCTGCGATACTGCGACCTCGTTCGTCTCCTTCGACGGGTGGCTGCGTGATAGCTACAGGTGCACGCGGTGTCTTTCCATCCCCAGAGAACGAGCTCTCATGCTCACAATCGAGAAGTACCGACCAAACTGGAGAACACTCTCGGTGCATGAGTCATCGCCCAACAGCTCCGGTGCGAGCAAGAAGCTGAGAACCCAGTGCGAGCGGTACCTTGCGTCACAGTACTACCCAGGGGTGCCGAAGGGGGCCAAGCACAAGGGATTTGTCAACCAGGACCTCGGGGACCAGACGTTCGAGTCCGGGTCCTTTGACATAGTCATCACCCAGGACGTTCTGGAGCATGTCATTGATCCCGGTCGTGTCTTCGAGGAGATCTGCCGGACTCTCAAGCCCGGTGGCGCGCACATCTTCTCCGTCCCGATAGTGAACCGCCATGCGAAATCGGAGGTTCGGGCACAGCAGAATCGAGATGGAACCATTGACCACCTGGCAGCTCCGGAGTATCATCTGAATCCGGCAGACGAGCGAGGGAGCCTGGTCACCATGCATTGGGGCTTCGATATTGTTGATGCGATACGGGCACGAACAGGAATGGACACTGTCATTGAGGACTTGTACGGTCCAGACTATGGCCTCAGCGGTCGGTTCCTGGAGATATTTGTGTCAGTCAAGATTTGATAGCGCGGAGGCCCGCACTTGGCGAGTTGTTCCTGCGCGACAACACTGAGTGCGGGCGTGTTGGCCCAGGTGCCGTGCCAATGTTACTGACCTCGAGTGAACAGCGCGCCCGACCTCTAAACACTGAGCTATTCTCCAGAGACATGGACACGAATCCCAAACGCATCCTCGTGGTCAGGAACGCAGCACTAGGGGACGTCCTTCTCGCAACAGCAGTGTTGCCGGTTCTGTCCCTTCGCTATCCGGGAAGATCGATTGACTTCGCTACGTCCTTTCCCAGCGTGCTCGAAGGCAATCCCTATGTGTCACAGGTCATCAGCGCAAGCGGCCCGAGGTCGGCCGCCTACGAAGAGGTCTTTGACCTTGACATGTCCTACGAGATGCGCCCATCCCAATCGATTCTGTCAGCTTTCGCCGGTTCTGTCGGGTGTTCCGAGTCTGATTTGTCCCTTAGCTACACCGTGAGCGAGGGCGCCCGCGCTGCCGCTGCAGAGCTGTTGTCAGGTATGCGTCTGTCTTCCGGAAACTTCGTGGCTGTACAGGCTGGTTCGAGTTTCTGGCTGAAGAATTGGCCGATCGCCTCTTTCGAGACCCTTGTCAGGAGATTGAGGGAGGTGTATGACACCGATTTCCTCCTCCTTGGTTCGGCCGACGACCCAGGTGTTGAAGGGACCGTTGACTTGCGCGGATCGTGCAGTCTGGAAGTGAGTGTTGCAGTGCTTGAACGCTGCATCGCGTACGTCGGTCTGGACAGCTCGCTACTTCACTTCGCGAAGGCCTTGGGCAAACCAGTGGCGGCGTTCTTCGGCCACAGTGACCCATCCCTGAGAATCCAGATCGGCGAGAGAGACTGCCTCCTCGTCTCGAGAATTCCCTGTCGTTTCTGCCACCACAGACAGCGACCACCCGTGGTTCTACCAGTTTGCATCAGACAAGCCCTTTGGCTGCGCATCCTCGACACAATCCTGAATCTCGCATTTCAGCGGCACTTCGGTCAACACGATCCCTTGTCGCTTCGCGTCGCGCTCCTGGTCCTCCCGCTGCTCAAATGGCGGGAGAAGGGGAGGCGAATCGCCCCCTGCATGGGAGATATCAGCGTGGACCGTGCCTTTGCCCAACTGTCCCCGTGGTTGGGGGACCTTGGTGTTCCGAGACGAGTTCCCCCAACAGGTTGGTTGGGTGTGGTCCACGCATAGTTGGCTGGCACACCAACTGTCGGGTCACGCGTCGAGACGGATGCGGGTTGTATTTTACTGAGCATCCAGTAGGACCGGAGCATATGTACAAAGAATTCAGCTTGCTTGAGTTCCTCACGTTCTTCTTGCGGCACCTCAAGGTGCTGTTGATCCACTTCGTGATTGCTGTGGTTGCGGCCGTTGTGATCTCATTGGTCCTGCCCAAGACCTTCGAGTCCACGCTCGTCTTCTTGCCCCCCGGTTCCGGAGAGTCTGGTCTTAGTGCTCTGATCGGGGGCAAATTCGACTTGGATATTCTCGGTGGAAGCAAACTCTCCAAGAGACAGTACATAACTATCCTCAACTCCCGCGAGTTGCGCGAGGATCTCATCCGAAAATTTGATCTGATCAAGGAATATGAACTCGCGAAGAGTCCCTGTCCGATGGACATGGCACTCAAGAGGCTTAAAAGGGAGGTGTCGATACTTGACGAAGTCGAGGGTGGCCTGGGCATTTCAGACATCGTGTCCGTCGAACTCCGAGTTCGGGACAAATCGCCCAAACGCGCGTCCGAGATGGCAAACTATCTCTTCCGGTCAATGGAAGCGAAGTCAATGGATCTCTCCAAGATCGAGTATGAGCGAATGCTTGGGTTTCTCAGAGTCCAAGGAATGGAGTGCGATACGACACTGGTGATCGCGCGACGACGTCTCAAGGAATTCCAGATCGCGAACAAGATCTACGACGTTCCGAGCCAGGTCAGCATGGCCATGGAGGCGGTTGGTCGCACGCAGGCTGAACTTCTGACTCTGCAGAAGCAACAGGCTTTTCTCGGAAGGCACTCGACTCGCGAGTCGGGTGAGCTTCGAGAAATTGACGAGAGAATAGAGATACTCAAGGCCAAGGGATCTGAGCTCGAAAACAAGATGACTGTCGAC
>Ga0315284_10007477_pt1 | contig 15624 bp, 10 predicted proteins | sample YL17G09_16_MG_FD_203696 | JGI IMG/M metagenome (GOLD analysis project Ga0315284, IMG submission 203696) | Sediment microbial communities from Yellowstone Lake, YNP, Wyoming, USA - YL17G09_16 | ecosystem: Environmental > Aquatic > Freshwater > Lake > Sediment | place: USA: Wyoming | collected... | reverse complement strand
GTTGATTTCGATTTTTGGGTGCAGGCGCCTTACACGGAAGGGGAGGGGGTCATTTATCTCAATTCCCAATTTAACAAAACCCCCATCAAAGGCGGGGTGGCGCGGTTTAAGGTAAAAGTGCCCAAACCCGTTTTAAGGGCCCAGCTTGCGGACCAGGGGCAAAAGAGCGTAACCCTTCGTCCGAACCAGCTGAAAGAACTTACCGTCCAATTCAAAAACACAGGCAATGTGGTTTGGCGCAATGATGGGCCGAATGCCGTACGCCTTGGCACAGCCAACCCGAATGACCGTGAAAGTTCTTTTTATTACGAAAAGGGCTGGATCAGCAAATTCCGCGCCGCCAAAATGAAAGAAAAAGTCGTAAACCCGGGCGAAACCGGCACATTCACCTTCAAAATCAAATCGCAGAAAAAAGGCGTGAAAAATGAATCTTTCCAGTTGGTCATCGAGGATGTCGGCTGGATCATGGGCGCCAAGGCCACGTGGACGATCAATGTGGAGGGCACGGAAGTGGCGGAATCCGCGAATTTAAGCGATACCGAGCTTAACAAGCAGCGCGCCGCCGTCATCGCGCAAGTCAAAAACACCGCCTCTCAGGAAGTGAAGCCGCAGGAAAAGCCTTTCCGCGTGCGCCTGAGTTACGGCGACCAGAATTCCACCTTAACGGCCGACAAGCCTTATCACGTGTATGACAGCACAGGCAGGGAACTCTTTAAGCTAAGCAAAGGGTCGCAGGCCACTTTACGGCGGATGGGCGACAACATCCATGTGCAATCCGGCACTGTCGTCCGTAGCGCGTCCTTTGTCCGCTTCGTTCCCGAGGAAGGCAGTATCATGGAAATCATTTCCTGGGAACGCCGGCCCGCGTGGAACAACGCGCTCAACGACAATAAATTCCGTGGCACCATCGAGGTGCGCGTGGTCAACAATTCCGTCGCTTATATCAATGAATTGCCTCTCGAAGATTACCTGAAAGGTATCGCGGAAGTATCCAATGGCGCGCCATTTGAAAAAATGAAGGCCATGGCCGTGCTCGCGCGCACTTACGCCAAATATTATATGCAGGACGCCCAGAGAAAATTCCCCGGCCTGCCCTATGATGGCAGCGATGATCCGGACATATTCCAAAAATATCTGGGCTACGGCGTGGAAATCCGCAACCCCAATTTTGTTGGCGCTGTTGTTGTCACCGAGGGCGAAGTCGTTACCTACAACGGGAAACTGATTAAAACGCCTTACTTCAACCAAAGCGACGGAAAAACCAGGTCGGCCCAAGAAGTGTGGGGCTGGAAAGACACCCCCTATCTTGTTTCCGTCCTCGATCCTTATTGTGAGGGAAAAACCAAGTCCGGCCACGGCGTTGGCCTTAGCGGCTGCGGCGCCGAAGGCATGGCCAAGGCGGGAAAAACATACGATGAGATTATCGAATACTATTACAAAGGCGTGGTTATCGACGAATTATGATTTTGTGCGTGGACACCACAACGTCGGCCGCGGGTATCACGCTTGTCGATTTAGAGGAGGGAAGAACCCACCATCATCCTTTCGCCGATCTTAACAAAGCTTCCGAAACCATCCTTTCTTCCATCGATGGTGTTTTGAAGGCTGCTTTGGCCACTCCGTCCGATTTAACCGGCGTCATGGCCATTATCGGTCCCGGCAGTTTCACGGGCCTGCGCATCGGCATATCCGTTGCCAATCAGTTCGCCCACCAACTCAATATCTCCATCCTCGGGCTGCGCACCGATGAATGGTGGAAATACCGCACGGACGAAAGAACTTTCGTTTATTTGCAGACGATGAACCGCAATGAGGTTTATGTTTCCGGGAAAATAATTCCCGTCGCCGATTTACAGGATAAGAAAATCAAATGGCTTGGCGACGTCACTGAACTGCAACGCGGGCAATTGCCGAAAAGCTATGAGGAAATTTTAGGCCTGCGCTCGCCGGAACTTACTTGGAAACTCGTGGCGGAAGACCGTCCCATGCAGCCCAAAAAGACCTACGAACTCCTTGAACCCTGGTACGGCAAAGAGCCGACGATCACGAAAAGTAAGCGGAAGCTGACGATTGGATAAATTCGCCGATTTTCTTCTTAAAAATCTCCACGTCAAACTGCTGGGCGTGTTTTCGGATGAAGGCCGGATCAAATTCCATTCGCTCAAAGCGCTCGATCGCGTCGCTTAGGCTTGCGATTGTCTGTTCCGCGAAGAAAATGCCAGTTTTCCCCTCAATCATCGTATCCAAACTTCCCCCGCGGTTAAGCGCGATCACGGGCCGGCCGGCGGACATCGCTTCCAGTGGCACAATTCCCGCATCCTCGATTTGGGGGAATAGGAAAGCTTTGCAATTCGCGTAAAGGTCAATCAGCGTATCGTCGTCCACATATCCCATCACTTCCACCGTAGGCCCGGCCATTTTTTGTAGCTTTTCCAAGTCCGGCCCTGTGCCGGCGATTTTGAGCGGGATGCCGAGATGGTTAAATGTTTCCACCAGCAGGTCGAACTTTTTATAGGGAATCAATCGGCCGATGGAAAAGTAATAATCGTTGCTGGGATGCGCCGCGGGTTGAAATTTTTCGGTATGCACGGGCGGATAAATAACATCCGAATCCCGTCCGTAATGTTCCTTAATCTTGCCCGCGATGTATGTGGAATTGGCAATATACTTATCCACCCTTTGCGCGGCGCAATAATCCCATTCGCGTATCTTTTTAATCTGTCGGCGGATGAGTGGTTGCAGGAAACCGGGGAACTTTTTTAAGCGTGTCTCAAAATCCCAGCTTTCCCACGCGTAGCGCATGGGCGTGTGGCAGTAACTAATGTGAAGTGTTGAAGGCTTGGTGATTACCCCTTTGCTCACGCTGTGGCAACTGGAAAGCACAACGTCGTACCCATCCAAATTCATCATCTCCACCGCCACGGGCATTTGGCCGAGGAACCATTGATGGTGCGATTTGGCGAAGGGAATTTTCTGTAACCACGTTGTCCGCACGTCCGGCAATCGCCCCAATTCGCGCATCTTTTTCGGGTTGTATAATGTGGTGTAAATAGGCGCGTGGGGAAAAAGTTCATGAAAAGCGCTAACGACGCTTTCCGCGCCGCCGTAATTGGTGAGCCAGTCGGTTACAAGGGCTATTTTCATTGCAAGAACAGATTACCCTTGTATGCCAAAATATCCAAAAAATAAATGGATAATTAACCAGGCAATACCTTTTGCCTTATTTAGTTTTTTCTTGAAAGCCGCTGAATACGAACCGTGCGGAATTGATGGTCACCACAGAGCGCAAATAGCCACCGGTGGCGACGGCATCAAGATGCCTGGTTAGCATATTGAAATCAAGTTGGTTGAAAGTCTTGATGTTAAAATCATTCATCTCGAAAACGATATGACTGATCACACCTTCCTGTTTTCCGAAAACGTCCCACCCCTCCCAAAATTCATTCATGAGAGTTCCGGGAAATTGTGCGAATAAGACCTGGATTCCCCTGACGGTCTTTTGTAAAGAATCGATATCGGCAAGATCGGAATCGGGCACATCCAATGCCAGGATCTTTTCAATGGCAGCCAAGAGTTTCCTGCCCGCTCCGTTCAGTTGGCCTTTTTTGGCTAAAAGCACAGGTTTGACCGTTGATCCAAGATACTTTTGGTTTTTTACCAGCGCGACGCGAAATTGTTTAAAACTTTCTAAGAAATTTTGGCGATGCCAGGCATCGATGATTTCGATTTTCTTAATATCCTCTTCGGTATAGCTGGGATGAACCGTGGGATGGGGGATGATTGAAGCCAGCGGATCGCTATCGCGGGAAACTTCCAAGCTTTTATGGCTATCCGACACCGGATTGGGAGGCTTGGCGTCCGTAGGGGGCTCAGGAGTGCCAATCACCTTACCGCAGGCCTTGAGGACCTTGGCCCTGAAATCCTCCGGTTTCACCTCGTCGCCTTCGGCCGCGACAGCCTTGACCTCATCGAAACACTGGTCGGTCGCCTCGCGCTCGTGCAGGTCGGCGGTCTTCTTGGCCGCGGCGACCTTGGCCTTTTTGCGCAGTTTATTGATGGTCTTCTTAACGCTATCCTGCTTGTCTGGCGGTAGGGTACCGACGGCCTCATAGGCCTTGGAGAGAGCCTTCGAGTCCTTCAGCTTCCTGACGGCGGCGGCGCGCACTTCGGCGCTGGGGTCGTTGACGGCGGATGCCATGAGGAGCTTCTGGTTATTGCAGTTCTTTGCCTCGACGGCGTCCAGACGGACCGCGGGATCCTTGTCGGCGGCCGACGCGCAGGGGATCTGTTTCTCTATCGGAGCCAGTGCGCTTTTGCTGGTAGCACAGCCGCCGCACCACATGGCAACCGCCACCATAATGGCGGCGAATAAGCGGTCACGGGAATTTTCTACCAAATGCGATAAAAAACCCGATGCAGATTTCTCCCTATTTTGTGGTTGTAATTGTTCAGGCATTCGAGAGTAGAAAAACTAAGATACGTTTATAATACACTATTTTTTAAATTTGTCAATAAATTTAAAACTTAGATCATTTTGCCTTCCAAACACCATTCCATCGCTTTCTCGATTTTAATATCCACGTATTGCCCAATCAGTTTTTTGTCGGCGGGTTTGAAGCGCACCAGCTTGTACTCCGGTATTTTGCCAAAGGCGTAACCGCGCTCGATTTTCTCGACGAGTACTTGTACCGTCTTGCCCAGAAATTGCTGATTATACTCGTGCGAAACCTGTTTCATCACATCCGTTATCCGCCTGAACCTGTCCTTTTTTGCCTCCAACGGCACATCGTCCTTTAGCTCGCGCGCAGCCAATGTACCCTCGCGCTCGGAATATTTGGAAACGTAAACCAAATCAATCTTCAGGTCTTTGATCAGGTTACAGCTTTCCATGAATTCCTCCTCGGTTTCGCCGCAAAAACCGACGATAATGTCGGTCGAAATGGACATATGCGGGATCCGCGCGCGCATTTTAGCAACAAGTTCTTTGAACCGTTCCACCGTGTATGCCCTATTCATCCGTTTTAGCACGCTATTCGATCCGGACTGCACAGGCAGGTGCAGGTGCGGCGTCATTGTCCGCAGTTGCCCATACAACTTGATTACGTCCTCACTCATGTCCTTCGGGTGCACGGTGTAAAAGCGGATACGATCCACACCGGGTAGCGCGTCGATTTTGCGGAGCAGCTGCGCGAAAGGGACTTCTTTGCTCTCAATGTCCGCGTCCGCCGGCAGGTAGGTATCCACATTCTGACCCACCAGATTAATCTCTTTCGCGCCGCGCTTCGCCACTTTCTCCACCTCCTCCAAAACTTCAGCTATCGTCCGGCTTTCCTCTTTGCCACGGGCATACGGCACAATACAATAAGCGCAAAAATTGTTGCACCCGATCATGATCGGAATGAATACCTGCGAAATATTCGTAATTGTTTGCGGAATGTGGAAATAGTCGCACAAGTCTTTCACATCCTCCGCGCCTTCCGCCTGGTGCAACTCACGCAACATCTCCGGCAGTTTCATCAAATCCTTGATCTTAAAGGTAAAATCGATGGGATCCATCCGGCGGAAAATAGCCTCTCCCTTTTTATCGCGGAGGCCCGTTGATTTTCGTATCATGCACCCCGTGATGCCGATTTTAAGGCGCGGATTTTTCTCTTTTAGCGGTAAGAAAAGCTCACCCAATCCATAAATCCTTTCTTCCGCTTTTTTCTTCACGGAGCAGGAATTGAGGATGATCAGGTCGGCGCTTGCCATTTTCTTCGTCGGCTTGTAGCCCATCTTTCCCAAAACCGTCGCGATCCTTTCCGAATCCGAAAAATTCATCTGGCAGCCATAGGTTTGGAGGAAATATTTCATGGCAGATGTGGAGTATACCATATTTCAAAAAGGCCCCCTTGCGGGAAGGCCTTTTTGGATATCTCGGATGATACGGTTTTATTTCACGTTACCGTATTTATCGATTTTCAGCCCCTTCTTTTTCGCTAATTCGGGTTTCACGCGGACATTAACATCGCTGGTCACCACTGACTTTTTCCCCTTGTGCTTCAAGGTATGGGTGACCTTAGTTGGTTTCCATTTGCTGCCCACATCCGTCAGGGTGAATTGGACTGCTTCTGTTTCATTGTTAACCTCGGCTTCCAAATTGTTATAGTCAGCCACAAAGCCTTCAGGCGGGACAACCGATGTTACCACGCCCCACTCGCCAACGGATTCAAAGACGAAGGGGTAAAGTTCGGTTGCGCCTGACCATGTGATAGATTCCGGCTCAATGATCCAGAGCTCAGAACCGGTTATCTTAGTGGCTTTCGCGGGAGTTGACTTGCTATTAACCGTGGTTAACTGCTGGAGCTGCATCTTTCTGTCAGGATCTTGTGATGTACACTTGAACGCAGCGAGAGGCTCGCCCATCATCAAACCTGTAGCTGTCTTAGTCAAATCCGGTCCGGCCAGGATAAGATAATTGCCCTCCATAAGAGGAATTATCGCTTTACCCTGGGCATTAGTAAGACGCATGTTCACATAATCTTGTGTACAGTCACCGGTAAAGCCTCCAAACGGCAGAACGTGATCAGCGATGCAGGGGAAGTTGCTTGGCGCGTCGGAGTCGCCGCATTTTGTCCTCCAGCAAGCGTTTGGCGTCCTGTCGATGGCAATCGCGAGCGCGTTTGCAACCGGTACTTTGTTCACCGTGGGCTTGGGGCCGCTGCCGACAATGTGGTTAAAGATCGTAACCTCGAGCGTGCCGCAGGCTTCCCATTTACAGGACGGGTTGCACCCATCTCCGCTCACATTGTTCCCATCGTCGCATTCCTCCGTTAAATTAAACTGTCCATTTTTTGGGTCGAAGTTCGGCGCCAACCTGAATCCGTCTCCGCAATAGGCGAATTTGCAGGTACTGGGGCAGTCGTCGAAGTTATTGCTGTTCCCGTCATCGCATTGCTCGCCTTTTCCCACAATCCCGTCACCGCAAACCGGTTTCGCGGTGACTTGGGCGATCTGATAATAACCATCGCCCAACGCCTTATTCGCGCCGCCACTGAACGGCAGGTGAAGATCGGGAACTACCGGATTGGTACTGTCTTTACCGTCCCAGCTGAAGACCGCGGTACCCTTATCGCCGTTCGTGAGGGACACCTTAATCGTGTAGGGATTGAAAGAAATCTTGTTGCCGTTGGCATCGATCGCGAAATCCGGTATCCACGGCCAAGTGTAAACGGAATGATAGTTGATACCGGCTACTTCTTCAGTTCCACCCGTTTGTTTTTCCAGTATTGGCGCGAACATATTGGGACTGCCCCAGACGCCTTCCGGCGTGGAATTAGCCCGGCTGTATTTCTCAAAGAGTATGGCGGGGCGGAGGGATTGGCTGTCTACCGCTGTGATTGTGACGCCTACACCGCCACCGGTGCCATTGGTCCGATTGCATACCTGACCCTGCGAATCCCATGTGCACTCCCCATTCAGACGGGGGTCGTTGCAGAGACCTTGTTTTAAATCATTGCAGCTGCTGAGTTGGCCAACGCACACTCCGTTTTCCCAAGAACAAGGCGGGTTGGTCAAATTAGTCTGGCAGCAAGTTAGATCGGTGCAAAAATCTGAGCATGCTATCCCTTCGTCTCCGCCGCAATCAGCCGGGCAATTGTCCGGGTTTTCACCCCCTTCGCAATTCCCGTTGCCGCAGCTGCCTCCAAATCCACAGCTGGCAGTGTTATAAACGCACCCGTTACCACTAAGCCAAGAGCAATTATGTTCAAGTCCATCATTGTTAACATTAGAAATATAGGATACATTGCAGATTGCCGGGCTTGATATCCCCCAGCAAGCGCTAGCGCCCATACCAGCAGACTCTGTGTGGCAGATTTCGCTGCTCATAGCGCAAGAATCTAAATATACGTGGCATGCCTCAATACCACTCTCAGGCGACGTACCCCAAAAGCAATTATGATAAGACTCGGGGCTGCTGCTATAGATATAGGAACTATCGCAGCTTGCCTGATCCGGACTGGAGCAGCTATTTGTAAAATTGCTATGGCATATCCCTGGTGGTACCGGGGGCTGGGAAGTGGAGCCTTCGATCGTATTACCATCCGCGTCCAGCACTTCCACGGTGCCCAACCAGGCTTGCGCATACTTGTAGGACGGGCCTGTGATGGCGTTGTCGGTAAGTAGGGTAGACTGGTTCTCTACGGTGGCTTCAACAAACATGATTCCGGCTTGCATGTTGTTGCTTATCGTATTGCCAGTAATGGCACGGTAAGGGGACGGCAGGACGAAGGGCTCATCCGGGTCGGGGCTGGTGGACCCCATAGCGAACAGGCCGGCCATTGTATTATTTTCAATAATATTGTTTTCCACACCATATCCCGACAGGAACAGGATCACGCCTGTTGTGCCGCCGGACACTGTGTTTCCGCTTATAACCCCGCCCGGGCAATTGTTCCCCTCCAGCTCTGGATGGCAGTTCTCCGTCCCGGGTGTAATGCCGGGATAGCTCGTGCTTGTCACGATGCCGAACATGTTGTTTAAAACATTGTTGTTTTTGACCTCGTTGGGACCGCCCATATCATGGTTGATAAGGATGCCGGCAGGGGTATTCGATGCAACCGTATTTCCGTTGACTTTGAAGAATGCGCTTGTTGCAACCGCGATGCCAGTGCCCCCGTTGTTGGAAACGGTATTTCCACTGATAAGCAGATTCTCCGCGGAGTCGATGTCTATTCCTTTTAAAGCATTGCCCATGGGCGTGACGCCATCGGCCGCGACACCTATCTTGTTGTTGGAGATGTTCAGATAGGAAACTTTTTCATACAAGCCGCTGTTTTGGTCGTGGAACGCGTTCACTTGAAGGCCGGTGCCCTGGTTTCCTGAAATCACGTTGCCGGTGAAGGATAAGTGATCTCCTCCATAAATCTCAATGCCCTGCAATGCATTGGGTATGGCGATGGTTCCCGTGAAGTTCGTGCCGATAAAGTTGTTTTCAACGATTGTTGTGGCCGCCCGTTCAAGCCGAATGCCCGCTTGGGAACTGTTGGCAATCGTGTTACCGCTGATGGTGACGTTCTTTCCCCTTGAATAAATGGCTTGAAAGTTTTGACTGGAAGCCGACCATGTCCCCTGCACACCGGTGCCGAATTTGTTATTCAAAATGTTTACACCGTCAATCAAACTGTCAGAGAGGTTGATGGCCGCGTAAGTGGCGCAGGAAATGACGTTGTCTTTGATGGTGACATTCGTTGTGGGAGCGCCCCCTCCGGAGATAAAAATCTCGCTATTGCCGCAGCTGTTATCGGCCCGGATGCCGATATAGTTATTTTCGAGGGTTACATTGAAAATGGGATCCTCAGGGATTCCGCCAGGCAACATGCCTGAACGGTTGAGATTAATGGGCGCGTTGATGAAAACCAGGTTGCTGACCAGATTGTTTCCCTTCAGGGCGAACGCCCCGCCAGTGGAGTTAATGGTGACCGCGTGGTCGCCGATACCGTAAAGGTCGATATTCTTGATTGTAAAGCCGTCCACCGTAATGGTCTGCCCGTACATATTGGGGGCAAACGTGATCCCATCATGACCGAAAGAAGCGTTAGACTCCTCAATAGCGGCCGGCAAGGTGCAAGTGCCGTTACCCGGAGTTGTCTCGCAAAGACCGTCTCCTATATTACCGTCAGAGCTGTTACCGGGGTCATTGACTACCCAATTTTGTGCCGACGCGCAATCCGCGGGGCAGGACTGGGCTTCTCCCTGTTCACAAGCGCCATTGCCGCAGACAGGTAAGCCGCCGCAATCCTGGGGGCAGGTTTGGGGAGTTTCTGCCGGTGATTCACAAATGCCATTGCCGCAGACAGATCCGCCGCCGCAATCCTGGGGGCAGGTTTGGAAGGTTTCTCCCGGTGGTTCACAAATGCCATTGCCGCAAAAACTGATTGGCGCGCAATCCTGGGGGCAGGTTATTGGCGATTCGAACTGTGGTTCACACATATTGTTTCCGCAGAAGCAGTCCTGGGGGCAGGAATCGGGATTTTCGCCGAACTTTTGTTGGCATTTCCCGTCGCCGCAAATGGCGGTTGCGCAATCTTGCGGGCACAGGAAGGAGTTTTCCCAAGGTTGGCACAAGCCATCAGGGCAGCCAGGCGGTGTGCAGCCCGTTGTGACGACATGGCAATCCTGGCATCCCAGGCTTCCGCCCAGAAAATTGGTACCCGGGGAAAGCAAATTCAGGTCGGTGCACTGGGTGACATCAATAGGAAGCCCTTGCGCTGTGCCGGGATACACCGCAACCCCGTTTACGTAATCGCAGAGCTCATTTTTAGGATCAAGATTGGTGATATCCAAGACGTTGTTGCCGCAAGTTGGAGGCGGAGGCGGAGCAACCTGCGCTTTCGTGATTTGGTTGTGGTAAAACTGAGAACTAAAATAGACTCCCGCGATCAGGACAGTCACGATAAAGCCGATCCAATAATGGTGCCTATATCGGTACAAATGCTGTCTCATGTTATTTGAATTAAAAAATAAAATTTAAGTTATTGATTTAGCCAAAATGGGGTATACCACAAACAACACCCTCTATTTCCTGGTCAGGAAAATGATTTTGACGGGTGTTCTATTAGAGAAACGATCGTAATCCAACGTTAAGTTTTTTATTTTTTATTAGATAAGGCAACTTTTGCGCTTGAATGACTTTTACTGATTCAAAGTTGATTATACAAGTTGTGAGGGGAAACGCAAACTTATTTTTTATCATGCTATAATTGAGATATGGAGACGCTTTTTTTCGACGCCGCCAAAAAACTCACTCTAAAAAATCCCGCTTACAAAAAGGCGGTGGAGTTTTATGTCTGGGGTGCTTACCAAGAAGATGCGGACAAGGGTGATGTGACGACAAAAAATTTCATCTCAAACCCAAAGCAACCTGTTCGGGCGATTGTTGTTGCCAAAGAATCCGGAGTACTTGCCGGAATGCAGGAAGCGGAATGGTTTTTAAAAAAACTTGGCATCCGAATCGTCCAAAAATCGCGCGACAGTTCATCCGTCCGTAAAAATCAGACGATAGTGACGCTCAACGGCCGGGCAGACAGAATTTTGGCCGCCGAACGCACACTCCTCAATCTACTTCAGCGAATGAGCGGGATTGCGACGGCAACCAAGAAACTATCGTCCAAATTACCGCCGACCATTAAACTTTTGGCCACTCGCAAGACATTTTGGGGGCTTTTGGATAAGCGGGCTGTGGCGCTCGGTGGCGGCTGTACCCATCGGCTCAATCTGTCCGACGCGATACTGATTAAAGATAATCACTTAACGTTGCAATCGGATGTCGGCGCAGGTCTAAAATGCGCCTTAAGCCAAGCTTCTAAAGTCCGTTTTATCGAAATCGAATTGGATAACATGGGAAGCATCCGAAAACTGATCAGCCTTAAGCCCAAATGGCCGAAAAACTTTGTGGTGATGCTCGATAATTTCAAACCGGCGGACGTTAAAAAGGCCGCGCCGCTTCTTTATCGCGCTGGCTTCACGGTTGAAGTCTCCGGCGGGATCAACGAAAAGAACATCAGATCCTATTGCCTGCCAGGCGTGTCCGCCATTTCCGTTGGCGCTATTACCAACAAAGCGCCGGCGCTCAATATTAGCCTCGAAATTCTTAATACCGTGTAACGTGTAAAGTGTAATGTGTACGATTGAAAACAATTTAAATCAATTCGTACACTCTACACTTTACACTCTACACGCGAAAAATTATGGAGAATCATGAGCTGCCTTATGAGCCTATAGAGCCAAAGAGTAAAAGTCCCCTCCGCGTGATTATCGCTTTTATTGTGGCCATCGCCATCCTGATTTTATCCATTGAAGGTTATTTTTGGCTTATCCACCCCGAACCAGGCGAAACGCCTTCGCTTGCGGACATCCAAACTTTTATTACGCAGAAACCCGACCAGCCTTTCCTTTTATATAAATCAGACGATATCCGGCGGATGATGGCAGACGTCCAGGATCCGATTAAACAGGTCGCCAACTTCGTTGCCGCTAAAGCCTGCAGAAAAGCCGATTCCGTTTGCCAGTCGAAGGCTTTGTTTTATTTCGTCCGCGACCGCATCAACTACGTCGCTGATCCGCAGTTCCACGACAAACTGGAAAATCCCCTCGTCACCTTAAAAACCGGCGGTGCCGATTGTGAGGATATGGCCGTGCTTTTGGGGGCGCTGGAAAAAGCCATCGGCAATGACGCGCGCCTTGTTTTCATCCCCGGCCACGTGTACGCGCAGGTGCGCATCCCCGATTACCGTGATAAATGGTACAGCCTGGAAGCCACCTGCAAAACATGCAAATGGAACGAGGTACCGGATGAAAACGCTTTACAGAGAAAAACGTTCCAAGAACTTTAGGAAGGGGGTATAATGAAATACACGTAAGGAAACGATTATGATCATCTCCGTCAACGGGCACATCACCGACGAAAAGCACGCCATGATTCCCGTGGTGAGTAAGGCGTTTCTTTTCGGATTCGCGGTTTTCGAGACCATCCGCACGTACAACAAAAAAGTTTTCCGCCTGAATGATTATTTGGCCCGCCTGTACGTTTCCGCCGAGATGATGGATTTCAAGCCAAAATGGGGGTTCAAAAAAACCTACGCGGAAGTCGTGCGGGTGCTTAAGGAAAGCAAATGGCCGGAGGCGAAAATCCGAGTCATCCTGACCCAGCACAACCTCATCGTGACGATAGAGAAGATGAAGGAAAAGGCGAAAGAAATGTATGAAAAAGGCGTGAAATTGGTTTCCTATCCCGGCAAACGCACCATCCCGCGGGTCAAAAAACTGATGGATCCCTTCTGTTACCTTGCCAAACGGCATGCTGAAGAGTGTGGCGCCTACGAAGCTTTGCTTATCGATCCCAAAATGTACATCCGCGAATGCGCTTACGCGAACATCTTCTGGGTAGATGGCGGAAAACTTTATACCACCAACAAGGATATCGTCTTCGGCATCACGCGCGAAACCGTCGTGGAACTGGCCGGAAAACTGGACATCAAATGCGACTTTGATGGCATCAAATACAAGTCACTTTTGAACGCCGACGAAATTTTCATCACACAAACCACCAGCGGAATCCTGCCTGTTGTTGAAATCGACGGCCGCAAAATCGGCGCCGGCCACGTTGGATCGGTAACCAAAAGGCTGATGAAGGCGTTTGAGGAATTGGTGTGGCAGAAATAATTATTTCTTCTTCCACTCCAAATACCTCTTCGGCATCGGCTTCAGCCCCATTTTTTCGCGCACCTTCAAGCCTGTCGCCGTAATGGCCAAACCACCCAAAGCTGTCTCGCGGATCCCTTCATTCATCCGGCTGGCGATGTTCATCATGGCTTCCACCACTTCGTCCATCGGCACAAAGCTTTTTACGCCCAGCATGGAAAGGTCGGAGGCGGCAATGGCGTGGGTGACGCCAAACGCGTTACGTTTCACGCAAGGCACTTCCACAAGCCCGCCGAGCGGGTCGCAGGCCAGACCTAGCATGTTTTTAAGGGCCAGCGCTGCCGCGTTCACACATTGCTCCGGTGTCCCACCCCTCATCTCCGTAAGCCCTGCGGCCGCCATGGCGGTGGCCAGCCCCACCTCCGCCTGGCACCCCGCACGGGCGGCGGAAAAGGTGCCGCCATGCTTGATAACCGCAATCCCGATGGCCGCCGCCGTGAAAAGGGCGTTGAGCATCCTCCGCTTGCTGGATTTCATGTGCTGGGCCGTTGAAAAAAGCACCCCTGGAATCGTCCCCGACCCGCCAGCCGTGGGGAAAGCCACAATCCGGCCCATGCGGGCATTTTGCTCCGTCGTTGCCACCGCGTAAGCCATGGCCCGGATGGCCACTTTGCTATGGAACATTTTATCCATTTTTCCCAGCCCGGCATAAATCTTTTTCGCGTCTCCGCCGGTAAGGCCGTATTGGGACTTATTGGCGTTTTGGAGGCCTTTCTGGATCGCTTCCCACATGGTGTTGCGCACGCCTTTCATCTTGTTCCTTACCCACGTCTTGGTTTTGCGGAAAAATTCCATTTCACGGCGGATCGCGATCTGGCTGATCGGCTGTTTGTGCTTGTGGCAAAGGGCCAAAAGCTCCGCGCAATTTAAAAACTGGTATTCCATTATGTGGGAAGTTTGGTCAGCGCCCGGACGAACTGGATGCTTTCGGTTTTTTCAAGCTCCAGTACCTGGGGCAGTTTCAGGGAAATGCCCTCAAGGTTCATCATGGAAACCGCGTGGGTCCCGCCCACCGCGAACGTCTGGGTTTCCGAAATGGGGCAATGCCATTCGCGGAGTTTCTTAAGAAGGGGTTTCAGCACATCCGGCTTGTTGTCGTGGCCGATGATGATGGAAAAAAAGCGTCCCGCCACCATATCCAGATCCAGAGGCACGTTGTTGATGTGGGTGATTTTCACGTTCCCGCCGCCGATGGAAGAGCCGACGACACTGAGTTTATGCTTCCCTTTCTCCAAAATAATCCGCACGGTGTTGGGGTGATGCTCCGTGTGATGGGTGATGGGGATGAAGTGGAATTCAATGCCTTTCTTTTTGGCGATTTCGAAGGAATTTTTAAGGTTGGGGTCGCTCGTCCACATTTTCATCACACCGGCCAGCAAGGCTTTATCCGTGGCATGGCCCTGGTAAACCGTGGCAAAGGAGCCGTAAAGGTAGAACTTGGCTTTTTTTGGCGTCCCGCGAAAAAGCGCCCGCGCGATCTGCCCTATTTTGCACGCTCCGGCGGTGTGGGAACTGGAGGGTCCCACCATGATCGGCCCGGCGACGTCGAAAATCGAAAGGGGCATAAGGACAACTTAATAGGGCTAAGTCAAAAGTAACGAAATGGGAGTAAATTGTCCATTTAATTAAGGTAGTATCTACTTGACATATTATAACAAAATATGTTATAATAAAACACTATCAATATAACCATGCCTATTACCCCCGATGCAAACCGCCGGCTGATTGAGACTCCGCAGGAAGCCCTGCAAAAAGCTGAACGAACAGCGGAAAAAGACCGTGTCCTGATCGGCGATCTCATCCTGCGGCCCGAACCCGCGAAACGGTGGAAAGAGGTAGAGTTGGCATTATCCCACACGCAGGATCCGAAACTGGCGAGAAAGCTTGTCACAGAACTCCAAACCATTTCGCCGCAACACACCATGCCCGTGAAAGCGGGTATGGTCCATGAGGTCTTAAGGGAATATTCCGAACATACGGGAGCCCATGACGAGCGGCTGTTCCGCCTGGCCCATGAAAGCCAGCCCTATTTTCCGGGAATAAATATGGAACAAATGGGCTATCGCCTGCTGGCGCATGACATCGGCAAAATCGGCATACCAAACTCTATTCTGGAGAAGCCCGGGGATTTGACGCATGAGGAATACGAAACGGTTAAAAGCCATCCGCTTTTAGGCAGGAAGATTTTACGGACACTGGATTTCGATAAAGAGACCGTCCGCGTTGCCGAATTTCACCATCTCCGCCAAAAATTGGACCCCCAGGGCCGGCTGACCACCACAGGCTATCCGTTATCTTCCTATAAGAAATCCGGTTTATCTGTTTTACCCGATGAAGTCCTTCTCGCTTCCATGTTCGACGTTTATGAAGCTATGACGTCTG
>Ga0315284_10007474_pt1 | contig 15625 bp, 16 predicted proteins | sample YL17G09_16_MG_FD_203696 | JGI IMG/M metagenome (GOLD analysis project Ga0315284, IMG submission 203696) | Sediment microbial communities from Yellowstone Lake, YNP, Wyoming, USA - YL17G09_16 | ecosystem: Environmental > Aquatic > Freshwater > Lake > Sediment | place: USA: Wyoming | collected... | reverse complement strand
ACCGGGTATCTCCTGCCTGCAGGATATCCTCTGGGCGCACTTCGCCTCAGCGCAGTGTTCCGCTGTGGGGTCGCAGTATGGGTCCCAGTTGGCGCCTATCATCAGGTTCAGGTAATCTCCGGCTGGAACTAGGAACCTCGATATGGTGCTGTAGCCTTTGGCGTCTTTGACGTTAGGCTCGAAGAGGAGCGCAGGCAACAAGCCAATCTGGGTCTTCTCGAATATGCTCTGCCCCTCCTGGCTTTGGACGTCAAGCTCCCTCACGATCATCCCCGGGAAGAGTCCCTTGAGTTGGTTGATTAGCGGGCTCATATCACATTCCTGGCCGCAGCGGTGGTCGTTCAACGCTATCACGTTCACTGACGTGCCTGAGCCACCCAGGGGGTTGCTGCCGCCAGTCGAGTTATTGTTGCTGTAGAAAACGATGTACACGAGGCCGAATGCAAGCAGGCCGATGAGTAGGAACTTGGTCGAGTTGGACATCCCCCCAGCAGGCTTCTGCGCCTTTGTTGGTTTCCTTCCTGATGCCTTCTTTTTCCTCTCTGGCATATTAGTCCCTAAATACAATGCATAGTCTGCTATTTAAGCGCCTGCTGCGAGGAGTTGGTTTATCACAGCCTTGAATTCAGCCTCCTCCAAATCCGGCCTATTCTGTACGTAGTAGCCGTTGCCGCTTCTTGTGAACCTGCAGCCGAAGTTGAAGTATGGGACAGTCTGCTGGTGGGTACCGAAGAAGAGGTCAGAGTCCTCCTGTGGTATGGTATCATTCCCATCCATCCCGTTCCCGTTATTGTCGAAGAGCCAGTGGTGCGCTATGATACTGCCATTCGCCATGTACTCCCTCATGACCTTGTCGAACACGGGCGCGACCCAAACGCAGTGTTCGCACTTCATCTTACCATACATCCTGATTATCGGCCTGCCATCCTGCGTGCAAATCGGCCTCCCATTGTCTGTGAACGTCTTGATTAGGGGGTTCAGGGTGGTTGAGGTGGATGATGCTGGTGCCATAGACGTTGAAGTGGTCTGGCCGTTTTGGGCGGTTGTGCTCGTAGTGGACGATGCGGTCGATGCCACGGCAGTGTCATTGGACATGATAACCACATAGTCGGTGTCGAGCCTAATAGTGGGGGGGAGAGAGGTTATGGTGGCCGGGCCTTTGGCGGTGCTCGAAGTCGTCGAGGTAGACTCTGGGCTCAAGCATCCTGCAAGCAACATGACCGCTAAAATCCACACATGCCCCTTCATTCTCTTGAAAAGATAACCCTTCCATCCTAAAAAACCAGCACTTTCCCGCCGGTTGCACCGTACTTTTTAGTGTATCGTGTCTATACCTAATCGCTGACGATGAAGGTCATTAAGAATAACAAGCAGGAGGTGCCGTTCGACCGGAACAAGATAATCAAGACCTGCATGGCCGCCGGCTCTACTCTGAAACTCGCGTCGCAGATTGCGTCTGAGGTGAAGCAGGAGGGTTATGACGGCATCACCACCGACGAGATTAGGATGCGAGTGTACATCAAACTCAAGAAGGTGAATCCCGAGGTCGCGGAACAGTACGTGTACCGCTCGAACATGAAGGTCCGCACCTCCGCCTCGTCGCTTGACTCCTTCCAGACCGAGAAGATAATAGATTCGCTCGTTAAGGAGACGCGCGTAGACAAACCATTCGCACAGACTATCGCAAAGGAGGTGGAGAAGGAGCTCGGCCGCATGCGCCTCAACTACGTCACCGCCCCCCTCATCAGGGAGATAGTGAACGTGAAGCTCCTCGAACACGGTATGGAGTCGGTGCGCGCGAGGTACACGCGCCTTGGGATGCCGGTCTACGACGTGAGGCGGCTCATCGAGGAGGGCAGCAAGGAGATAGCGCAGTACAGTCCCGAGGCCGTGCACCGTATCATGAGCGACCAGATAGCGAAGGAGTACACTCTCCTGAACATACTCCCAGTGGACATCGCCGATGCGCACCTGTCCGGGCAGATACACATACACGACCTCAACTACTATCCCCTGCGCCCGACCACATTCTCCCATGACATGAGGTTCTTCCTCCAGCGCGGCCTCAAGGTGGATGGGGTCGGCGAATACACTGCCACGGCCGGCCCCGCGAAGAGGCCCTCATCAGCCTTCATGCACGCGGTTAAAGCCCTCATAGCAGGCCAGACGGAGTGCAGCAGGGAACAGTGCATAGAGGACTTCAACTACATCATGGCCCCCTACGTTAAGGGTCTCGCCTATGAGGAGGTGAAGCAGCTGGTGCAGATGCTATACTATGAGATATCGCAGACGTCCGTGGGCCGCGGCGGCCAGGCGATATACGGCACCCTCATCTGCGACAGCTCACTGCCAGACTACCTGAAGGACCTGCCTGCGGTGCAGCCTGGTGGGAAAATCCAGAAGACTGTCACCTACGGAGACTACCAGGATGAGGCTGACACCATATTCAAGGCCATCTTCGACGTGGGCTTGGACGGCGACAGCAGGAGGCAGCCGTTCTTCTACCCGAAGATCATGGTGAACGTCCGCGGCAAGCGGCCTGACGACCTCATGCTCAAGGTCGCGGAGCTAACGAGCAAATACGGGATACCCTACTTCATCAACAACGGCCGCCACTTCTGGGGCCCACGTCGCGGGACCATACAGCAGGTTACGGTGAACCTGCCGCAGGCAGGCTACCGAAGCGACGGGAACCTGCAGGAGGTGGTAGACAACAGGCTAAAGAAGGCGTTCGAGGTCCTCCTCCTGAAGAAGAAGCTGATGGAGAAGAATATGGAACGTAACCTCCTGCCTTTCCTCAAGCAGAAGGCTGCGGGCCTAAGGTACTATAACCCCCAGAAGCAACTGTATGTCATATCCTATGTTGGCCTGAACGAGCTCGTCCTCCAACAGAGTGGCTATGACCTGCGCTCGAAGGCAGGGGAGCGTTTGGGCCTCAAGATAGTGAAGGGTATGATGAAGACGGTGCAGACGTTCCGGAAGGAGAGTGAACTCGACTTCGTCCTCACGGGGGACCAGAAGGGCCTCTGCTACACAACATTCGCGGAACTGGACGCTCTACGCTACCGCAACAGGGCGCTCCACCTGGGCGGCAAACACCCATACTACAGCAAAGGCCACTACGTCAACACTCGCCGCCTCGCAGACAAACTCCGCTGCGAGGGGAGATTCAACAAGGCAATCAACGGGAGGACTATAACGCACCTTAGGCTCGCAGAAGGCAACTATCCTGTCGATGACATGATGAAGTTCCTGGATAAGATGCTAGAGCGTAAGGACGTGAAGTACATGACCCTCTCGCGGACCATAATGCTCTGCTCGAAATGCGCGACCGCACAGGCGACCATAGGCGGCGTCTGCCCGCGATGCCGCAGCCGGAAGGTGAGCATCTGGAGCCGCGACAGCGGGCACATACAGAACACGTTCACCTGGAGTAGGAGCCAGCGGCAGGCTTACATAGACGAGTACAGATACGACCTCCACGGCGCAGGAGAGAGGCTATCGAAGAAGCAGAGGAGATTCATCAGCAAAGAATAGATTATGAGGAGCCCCTACCAGTCCTGGGATAGTCCGCGCTGCCAGATATTCAAGTCCCGGCAGATGACCCGCCCCATGAGCCGCCAGATGTGCCTCACATGCAAAGGCGGTAGACTACTATGCGGCCACTCCTCCTGCCCACTACTCTCCAAAATCGACCTACAGAGTCCGGTGGAAGACAGACTCAAACAGGAGATGTTCGGCCCCTCAACCAGCGTCTTCGTCGGCTGGAAGGACTACCCCTCAGTGTACGTGGGCCCTATGACGAGCATTGAGGAGGAACGCAGCGACATCCTAGACAACCCAGGAGCCTGGTATGGGATGGGCTTCGACGACATCATAGCCGCCAGGAGCCTCCTCGTACGCGGCAAACAGAAGCACCCGGTCAAGGAGAAAGGCAGGTTCACGGAGCGGATGCAGGAGATAGCGCTCTCAGTGAGGCCGGTGGACGTGGAGACGCGCTACAAGAGCAGGCCGCGCTTCAGCATGTCCTTCTCCCCAATCAGCCAGCCGATGGGCGCATCAGGGGAGCTAGAGCGGATACATGTGGCAGACAACCCGGTGATACCCTCGAGAGTCGACTATGTGATATCAGACGACCTGCGCGCAAGCGAGCAGGTGAGCGCACTCTTTGAGCGGAACTTCGACGTATACTACTTAACGAATGTCCTAGCGTCTGGGGTCCTCGGTCTTGACCAAGACAAACGGATGGTGCCGACGCGCTGGAGCATCACCGCAGTGGACGACATACTAGGGAAGGAACTCATGAAACACATACGCGACTGCCCTACAATCAATGAATTCCAGGTCTACTCGAACACCTACCTCGGCAACCACTTCGAAATCCTCGCGATACCCGGAGCCTGGGAGTTCGAGCAGTTCGAGGCCTGGAGCCCCAACACCCTCTGGACCCAGAGTGCTGAGGAATTCAGCATAGTTGAGGAGCATGAGCCACACGAGGGCCGGTGGGACTACGCCTACAACGAAGGCGGCGGATACTATGCGGGCCGATTCGCTGTCGCTGAGGCGATGAACCGGATGCGCCGCCAAGCCAGGTGCATAATCTTCAGGGAGATATACGACACCTACCTGATGCCAGTCGGCGTATGGGAAGTCAGGGAAAACGTGAGGAAGGCAATGGAGAAGCAGCCGAAGAAGTTCACGAACCTCAAGGCCGCACTAGAGGACATCCAAAACCGCCTAATGATAAACATACAAAAATACATCGAAAAATCACAGATACTCAGGCAGAGGAGGATAACGGACTACACGTAGACCATAAAAAACTCAGTCCCTATGCCTATACAGCCATTTCTGCAGGATTATGGGTGTTATCACCGTCGTTATGAGGCTCATGAAGATTATGGTCACGTAGATGCTCTGTGTTATTATCCCTGAGGTCAGTCCGATGAGGCCGACTATCATCGCAACCTCGCCGCGGGGTGACATGCCGAAGCCTATCACAAGGGAGTCGTGGTTGCTGATTCCCTGCGCCCGAGACGCCAAATAGCATCCCGTGACCTTGGTCACGATGGCGACTACCGTCAGGGCGAGGAGGAACCCTATCGTCCCATACTCCACCCGGTGTATGTCGACGAGTATCCCCAGTGATACGAAGAATATGGACGCGAATATTATGTACAGGTACTCCGCACCCTCATAGAAACTCTTGCTATGCACCAGTCTCATGCCGCTGAGAGAAGTCCCAGCGAGGAATGCGCCGATTATCGCCGAGAGTCCCACGGACTCAGCGAGCATGCTGTAGAGGAAGGCCACGGTCATGGCGAAGATGAATGTGGTCTCAGGATATCTTTTTGCAAGGGTCTTCTCGTCCATATGCTGGATGTACTGGCGTATGAGTTTCTGCCCAACCCAAGCCCCGGCTACGATGTAGAGGACGGCCTTCGCGAGTATGAGCAGGTCGGCGGCAAGTGACACCTCCCCCAGGACGAGCTGGTTTGAGACCGCGAGTGCGAGGAGGCCGAGGATGTCGTCTATCACAGCCGCCCCGATTATGGCTTCCGCGGCTTCGGTCTTGAGTTTCCCCATCTCCCGAAGGACGTTCGCTGTGATGGCGATGCTCGTTGCGGTGAGGGCGGTTCCGATGAAGATTGATGTCTTGTAGTCGAACAGGTAGTATTGGGCGAGAGCATAGCCGCCGAGCCATGGGAGAATCACCCCCGCGAGGGCGATGATGAAGTACTTGACCTTATAGATGTTCTCGAAGCGGAACTCCAAGCCGATGACAAACAGCAGTATGACAGCCCCAACTCGGGCGAGTAACTCGACGAAGTTGGTGTATGTTATGAGGTTCAGGAGGCTCGGGCCGATGATTAAGCCCACTAGTATCTCCCCCACCACCACCGACTGGTTTATGCGGGATGCTATGTGGTACCCGAGGAGTGCCACGAACAGGAGGAGGCTCATCTGAAACTCGACCGTAGATTCGATGCCCGCTAACATTCTAGTCTAAGATATTTACTTAGGGGACTATATCAACATCTAGACTCCTCTTAATATCGCTACCAGTATCAGGAGCCCTAGCATAAAGAGCATCTGGAATACGTCACGGCTTACCGGCTCATCAGGCTGCTGATAGATGAGGGGCATGACCTGGGTGGTCTGCATCTCCACTTCCATCTCATCGGGCCCAGCGTATTCCATCATATCCCCCACCCCCTTTACTTTCCTATTCGAGAGCCCCCACAAAAAGGCTCAGGCAAAAATAGGGCTAAAATAGGGCTCAGACGAGGCGAATACGATTTCCCCCCGATTCGACATAAGCCAATATTCTCCCCAGACGCCTTTTGCCCGATTCTTGGGCTTCAGCGGGGTTTTTTATATTTTTAAGGTTGGACGTCCGTATCTTGAATCCATCGAGTAAGATGTATCCGTATCGTCAGGCGTTTCAGGGGGTTGGTGAGGGCGTTCAGTCTAGGGTTCGTCTTAGGGACTGTCTCGCGTCTGATTATCCGCTCCTTGCCCGCTGGGACAGCAGCTACTATGATGAGGTGGACCGGACTGAGGTGTTTGTTGAGCGGCAGTTCGCTTCCGAGTTCAAGGAGGCTTTGGGCGACCCGAAACAGAAGATTCTGGTGGCTCAGGTAGGTGATAACGTAGCAGGCTTCATCTGGGTGGAGGAGATGTTCGAAGACGGCGGCCCGCTCGGTTACATCACGAACATCCACATCGACAAGCGTTTCCGTAACATCGGCCTCGCCCAGTATCTGCTTAATGTGGTTGAGGAGTACTTCCGCAGTCGTAACATCGGGCGGCTGCAGCTTGAGGTGTGTGAGGACAATACCCCAGCGCGGCACATCTACTTGAAGAACGGTTACACGCAGGTTGGGGATTATTTGGAGAAGACGCTCACCTTAGATGAAAACTAGGGCATCTTACATGATTATCATCGCATTGGTGCTCTCTTCTTTCATAGTGAGTTATCTTCTCATCGACAGGATGCCTGGGGAGATGACGTCCCACTGGGGTCTCTATGGTGAGGCGGACGGTTCCATGAGCCGCGGTTGGGTGCTGTTCCTGCTGCCATCATTGACTGCGGTTTTCAGCCTGCTCATGGTGGTGCTGCCGTACTTTGACCCACTGAGGGCGAACGTCGAGAAGTTCATGGGATACTATGCTGGTTTCATCGCCTCCTTCGCGGCGTTCATGACCTACCTTCACGCGCTCACCCTCGCATGGAATCTGGGCTTGCAGTTCAACATCCTCCAGTGGCTTGCGCCAGCATTCGGCGGCCTCATGTACAGCGTGGGGGTCCTCATGGAGCACTCGCTTCGGAACTGGTTCATAGGCGTGAGGACGCCCTGGACTATATCAAGCGACGTTGTATGGGCGAAGACCCACAAGGTCGCAGGCAGACTCTTCAAGGTCTCTGGGGTAATATGTCTTCTTGGTGTCATAGCCCCAAGGTACTTCATCATCCTTCTCCTTGCTTCAGTATTGCCCTCGTCAATCTACACGGTACTGTACTCCTACATCGAATATCGCAAGGAAAAAAGGTAGTTAACGGAGTCTGTCGAGTATGTTCCTTAGTATCAGTAGGCCCGGGTATATCTCGATTCTGCCGACCCACATGCCGATTATCACAATCACCTTCCCAGCCTCATGCATCCCATACCACGCGTGCGTTGAGATGACCCGCATCCCGTCGTTGCCCATCGCGCCCATTATTGTGGAGATGCTGTCTATTCCACTGTAACCTAAGACCATGAGGCCGCAGGCTAGGGCGACGCAGATGAGCATGTAGATGCCGCTGTAGCCGACCACGTTGATTATGTCGTCTGCTATCGGCTTGCCGTCCACCTTCAGGAATAATACGGCCTTCTTCGGCAGAATAAGCCGTTTGAGGCCGTAGTGGGTGGCTTTCAGGAGTATTATGAACCGTATCACGTGTATGCCGCCTGCGGTGCTTGAGCTCATGCCGCCCACGTACATGAGGCCTATCATCCAGGTCTTTGCGAAGTCAGGCCACTGACTCACGTCGACTATGTTGAATCCGCCGGTGCTCATACCGGATACGACCTGGAAGGATATTTTCCTCACGATGTCCGGGATGGAGTGGGTGTCTACGCCTGGGATGCTCCTACCCCACATGAACGCGCTTATGACGAGGATGGAGAAGAGCATGATGGCGAAGAAGTATTTGAGCTCATCGCTTCTGCTGCCCCCCAACTCGCCTCTGAACAGCCTGAAGTGGACTATGAAGCTGGTCATGCCCAGTATCATGAGCGTCATGAGGACTAGCTCTATGGGGATGCTGTTGTAGTATCCGATGCTCGCGTGGGTGCTGAATCCGCCGGTTGAGACTGCAGTCATCCCCAGGTTGAGTGCGTCGAAGAAGCTCATGCCTGCGATGTAGAGGAGTGCTATGCCGGCGATTATGTACATCCCGTATATCTTCAGGGCCTCCCTCATCGCCTGCCTTATGCCAGGTTTTATCTTCCAGACGCCCATGTCATAGTATCCGGCTCCCATGTTCCCGCCGTGCATGAGGACCATCATGCCGATGGATATGACCCCAAGGCCGCCCATCCCCTGGCTGAGGCTCCGGTAGATCAGGAGGTCGCGGTCAACGGTCTCAAGGTCGCTTATCATGCTGTATCCTGTGGTGCTCCAGCCGCTCATGCTCTCGAATACGGCGTCGAGGGGGCTTAGGGTATGGCGCCAGATGAACGGTATCGCCCCGACGAGCGCTATGATGGTCCATGTGAGGGCTATCGTCATCATGATGTGTTTGGTCTTCACGGTGTCTTCCACTCGCAGGGCCCTCAGGAATACGTATAGGATGTATAGTACGGTTGCCGGGATTAGGAATGCCAGTATCTGGTGGAGTCTTATCGTGAGGGAGGCTGCGTTCACGTAGGTGAACGTTGCGAGGGTGGGCAGGAGCATAGTGAAGGAGAGTATCAGCAGTATCCCGGAGAGGTCCTTGAACGAGACCCTTATGTCCCTGAGGGTGACGGTATAAAAGTTGGTTTTCAATTTAGGCTCAGGTTCACTCCCAGACTATCTTCTTTGCTATGTCCATGGCAGCCCTGTGTTCTGGCGAGATGATGTTGTCTATGCCAAGCTCGTTGAATATCTGGATATATTCCGGCTCATGGACCCTGGCGACCGTCTTTTTTCCGCGTTTAATCGCAAGGAGGCTGAGGAAGAGATTTATGTCATCGCTGTTTGAGACTGCGACCACGGCATCGATGTGCTCGAAGTCCGCCCTCTTTAGGATGTAGAGTTTGCTAGCGTCACCCTCTATTACGTTCACGTGCTTGAGTTCGTCGCGTATCCTGAAGCACTTGTCGGGGTTCTTCTCGATTATCGTAATCTTATGGTCAGGCAGCGACATGGCTATGTGCCGTCCCATAGTCCCGCCGCCGATGATTAGGATGTGCATTTAAACCAATCCTCGATTATATATAGAATTGAATTCGGGGTTTAAAAGATGCCTTCGGTCGAATACGATATGGGTGACTTGACTCACCTTCTTGGGCGGCATTTAGACGTTAAGGAGCTCCAGGAGCGTATACCCCTTATGGGAGTGGACCTTGAGCACATTGACGGGGAGAAGATTGTGATGGAGGTGTTCCCGAACCGACCTGACATGCTCAACGTGGAAGGCTTTGCCCGCGCCCTTGCCGGGTTCCTAGGGATGGAGAAGGGATTCAAAGAGTACGCGACCGGGGATTCGGGAGTTATGTTATTCGTCGACCCTTCAGTCGACGACGTCCGCCCCTGCGTTTCATCTGGAATCATCCGGGACATAGAACTCGACGAATACGCTGTCAAGTCCATCATGGACATGCAGGAGAAACTCCACCTCACACACGGCAGAAACAGGATGAAGGTCGCAATCGGAATCCACGACCTCGACCGGGTCACGCCCCCATTCACATACAAGGCAGTCGACCCGGATTCCGTATCTTTCGTGCCTCTTGACATGGGCGAGCCCCTCACGCTTGCGCAAATACTCGCCAGGCACCCGAAGGGTAAGGACTACGCCTGGTGCCTTGAAGGCAAGAGGAAGTACCCCCTGTTCGTGGACAGTAAAAACCAGGTCCTGTCTTTCCCGCCCATAATCAACGGGGAGCTAACGAGGCTCACTGAACGCTCACGAAACCTCTTCCTCGACCTGACCGGCACGAGCCAGCATGCGGTGGACGCGGCAGCGAGCATAATAGCGACAGCCCTAGCGGACCGCGGCGGGAAAATACAGACTGTTGATGTTAGGCGGCGTACAACCCCTTAACGGCTGCGTCGTGTAGGCCATCCCCCATAACATCACCGTAGGTCAGGCAAGAACATGCGTTTGAGTTTAAGATGCCAGTCTAAACTGGCGTAGATAATACCTGCCCTCCATGGGAGATTGCATGCTAACATATATACTGATTCCCTCGGCGGCCTGCTCAGGATATGCTTGATGGCACAGAATGGAAAAATGAGGAGGTTATTGAGGTGGACGCTCTCAACCATAGCCTCCCCCCTCAGGTCGGCTGCGCTCTTGTTTTTCTCGTACAATACCTTCGTCCAGTAACCCCTATCGAAATTCACTCTGATGATTCCATAGAGGGATGTCTTGTGTCTGTGACCTACGGCAACCGACGGGAGGAAGAGGATTCTCACCCTCCCCTTGAGCCTGAAGTACAAATCCAAATCCTCCATGTTCTCAAGTCTGGGGTCGAACATGAGATTCGACATTACGTCCTTTTTTATAGCGAAGTTTTTTGTGTCGAGGTGGCCGATGTGGTCGCCGCTCATCCGCTTGCTGAGGAATTCACAATCAGATTTCTGTATGTTCCTCGTCCAATAGTTTCCGACGAGGTCCTCCTGGAATCCCATCACAGCATCCTCCCTGCCGCGTATTATGGGTTCAGTCATACGCTGCACCCAATCCATCGGGACCGTGCAGTCCGCGTCGGTCATCACCAGGATGTTCCCGCTTGCAGCATTTATTGTTGCGTTTCTAGCTGCTCCACGGCTGTGGCAGGCTTCGAAGACATATTTGACCCTACTGTCCCTTCGGGCTGCTTCCATTATTATGTCTTTCGTCCCGTCTGTGGAGTTGTTGTCCACGACCACGACCTCATAATCGTCGAACGTCTGGTCAAGGACTGACCTCAGGCATTGCCGTAGGGTTTTTTCCGCGTTGTAGGCGGGAATCAAAACTGAGACCTCATGGTTCACCATCAATCATTACCTCGTACATACTCGTTGCAGTTTGCTCTCCCTCTTCGCTGGCGTAGGGTTCGATTATATCCTGTACCGTTGAGGACTTATATGAACAGCGGCGCGAGGACTAGGGTCAGTGTGCTCAGTAGTTTTATCAGTACGTGGAGTGACGGTCCGGCGGTGTCCTTGAAGGGGTCTCCGATGGTGTCTCCGATGACCGCTGCCTTGTGGGCGTCTGAGCCTTTGCCTCCGTATGCTCCGGCCTCAATGTATTTCTTGGCGTTATCCCATGCGCCGCCTCCGGTGTTGAGGAAGAGGGCCATGAGTATCCCTGTTATCGTGCTGCTCATAAGGTATGCGCCGAGGGCCTCCGCGTGCAGGAGGAAGCCTACGACCACAGTGAGTGCCACCACGAACACGCCGGGTAGTACCATCTCCTTGAGCGCAGTCTTGGTGCAGATGTCCACGCATGCGGCGTAGTCTGGCTTGCCGCTTCCGGCCATGAGCCCCTTTATCTCCCTGAACTGCCTGCGGACTTCGTTCACGACCTCGAATGCGGTCTTGCCGACAGCCCTAATCGCGAAGGAAGTGAACAGGAACACGAGCATCCCACCCATCAGCGCCCCGACGAAAATGTGTATCTCCGCTATGTTGATGACGGGTATGCTGCCAGTGTATTTCGCGACCTCGTCAAGGTATGCTGAGAACAGCAGGAATGCCGCAAGGGCGGCTGAGCCTATGGCATACCCTTTGGTGATGGCCTTGGTGGTGTTGCCTACCGCATCCAGGCGGTCGGTTATATCACGGAACTTCTCAGCCTGGCCTGACATCTGGTTTATCCCCCCGGCATTGTCTGTTATCGGCCCGAAGGTGTCCATCGAGAGTATGAAGGCGCATGTGCTGAGCATGCCCATCGTCGCAATCGCGGTGCCGTATAGGCCGCCGTTTGGCACCCCAGACCATATGCCGCAACCGTATGCGAGAAGCAGTGCGCCGCAGAGGACTACGACGGGGAGTGCCGTCGCCTCAAGCCCTACCGCGAAGCCGACCATAATGTTCGTGGCGCTCCCTGTTTGGGAGGCCTCAGCAATCGCCTTAACGGGCTTGTGTGTGGAGTCAGTGTAGTATATGGTTATCCAGACGATGAGGATGGACGTGATTATGCCAACGGCTCCTGCAGCCGCGAACCAGGGCCAGTACGCGCCTAGCATGAAATATGTTGCTATAGCAAAGAATATTGCGGCGAGTATCGAGGTGATGTAGTAGCCGCGGTTCATGGACTTCATCGGGTCCTCATTGTCCTTGTTGTGGACTGACATTATCCCGATTATGCTCGCAATCAGCCCCGACGCCCTCGCCACAAGAGGGAAGAGTATCCCCGACACCCCGAATATGGGATAGAGTGCGACGCCGAGTATCATCGCACCGATGTTCTCTGCGGCTGTGGATTCAAAGAGGTCTGCGCCGCGGCCTGCGCAGTCGCCGACATTGTCTCCGACGAGGTCCGCTATGACCGCCGGGTTCCTCGGGTCGTCCTCGGGTATTTCGGCTTCGACTTTACCTACGAGGTCCGCTCCCACGTCAGCGCCCTTCGTGTATATGCCGCCCCCAAGTTGCGCGAAGAGGGCGACGAATGATGCTCCGAATCCGAATCCTACTATCATGAACGGTATGTCCTTAACCGGAAGGAACATCGAGTCAATGTAATATAGTGCCGTGACGCCCATGAGTGACATGACGACGATTATCATCCCAGAGACCGCCCCGCCCCTGAAGCCGACCTTGAGGGCCTCATCGAGGCTCCTGTGTGATGCAGCAGCGACCCTGATGTTCGTCCTGACTGCAATCCACATCCCTATTATGCCCGCTATCCCTGAGCAGAATGCTCCGAAGAGGAAGGCGATTGTAGTCTGCACCCCGAACTCGAATTTCCCAAGGAGTGTGTAGACGACGAGTATCAGGAGGCCGAGGGCGAGGGAGAGGACGGCGATGGTCGAGTACTGTCTCTTCACGAAGGCGTTCGCGCCCTCCTTTATCGCGTTTGAAATCTTCTGCATCCCCTCATCGCCGGTGTCCTTCTTCAGGACGTAGTTGGCGAGGTAGGCTGTGAACAGCATCGCTATGACGCTTATGCCAAAGACTATCTCAATCAATTTTTCACCCGATATCCGTTTCGCAAATATTCGCTTACCCGTTTAAATACGAGATTTCACCTCATACCACATCATAACTCATACTATAGAATATTCCCCCCCATCTGCGTCAGAACCTGAAGTCCTTGAAGTGAAAAGTATCCTTGAAGAACTTGGGGATGAACTGCTTGGCCACATCCCTCGTCGTCAGTATGCCGATGACCTTCCCATCCTCCATAACGGGCAGTCGCCTGAACGTGTTCTCGCTGAATATCTTCCCGATCTTGTACAAGTCCGCCTCCGGCCCTATCGTCACGACAGGATACTGCATGATGTCCTTCGCATACACCTTATTCGGGTCGCGGCCTTCGACGATAATCTTCGTGACGATATCCCTCTCAGTGAGTATGCCGAAGGTCTTCCCCTTACCAACGAGCACGGAACCTATCTTGTTCTTGCTCATCAGCTTCGCGACTTCCTTAACCGTCATATCATCGGGCACTATCGTGTGCTTGTGCATGATATCCCTTGCAGTCTTAACCATCTTTCACCTCAAATCAACTGTGTCTCTCAGCGTAATCCCCAATAATCGGCAGTTTCTTCCTCTCACCGCTGTAGGCTTTGGCGGCCATCACTACGACGAGTATGAGGTATCCTAGGAAGACGAACGGCACGAGTATCAGGCCGATGAGCGTTATCGCAAGCGCGAAGTCGACAAGCAGTACGCAGGCGAACATGAGCATCCCCTGTATGCTGTGGAATAGCACGTTTTTGTTCCCCTTATCCCTGTATATCGCCCAGATTATCACGCTTATAAGGCCGACGTAGGCGAGGGCTGAGACGACCTTCTCGCTATCGTCTTTTTGGCTTGTTGTTTGGGGCAATTCAGGAGGTTTTCCTGTCTTCGGTTCTTGGTCCTCTGTCTTCAGTCTTGGGTCTTCGGCCTTTTGCGTCTTCTTGGCTGTACTCTTGTGTGCGGCCATGTTAGGGAAAAAGTTTTGGTGGGGGATATTTATCCCCCACACTCCATCAGCCTGCGTATTTCTCTGCGAAGTTGCCGATTATCGGCAGTTTGAACTTCTCGCCGCTGTATGCCTTGTACATGAGGAATATCCACAGTCCGAACATGCCGAGCATTACCACGAACCAGACTAGCATCATCACTATGCCGATTATCCAGCCTATGACCGGTATCATACCCAGTATGAGGCCTAGTATGCCGAGTATCGGTATGCACACAATCAGGGCTCCGCCCAGAATCATGGATTGCATCGCGTGGAACAGCACAAACTTGTTCCCTTTGTCCTTATACATTATGTAGACTACTATACCAGTCAGTACTCCCAGTAGATACGCTACTGCAGCCATCAGGTTATCATCATTCTTCTTGGTTTCAACCATAGTCAACCACCTCAAAAATAGTATAATGTTATCTACGCTCTCGTATAAAAGCCGTAGCAAGGATGTTGTCCATTGTTGGGATGATATAGTATGGTATCGCGAAGCCGAATATGAGGCCGCTTGCGAGCCTGAGGCTGTTGCTGCTCTCCCGCATGAGGAGTAGTTGTGTGAACCCGTCCACTGCGGCCGGTGTCGTGGCTGCCATGAGCAGCCACCCGGGCGGTGTCTTCCCGCCCTTCCACAGTAGGGGGTAAACGATTGTCCCAACAAGTAGGCCAGCATATATGCCGAAGCATCTGGCGCATACTGCGAGCGGCTCACCGTAGAGGCTCAGGCTCCGCTGCCTGATTTGGTGGCAGAACTGGGTGAACAGGGCATAGTTTCGGCTCGCGTCGGCTCTGTCGCCTGCATGCGCAAGGAATGGCGCTGTCAGGCTTAATGCGACCAGCAGGCCGCTTGCTGCAAGCATCAGAAGCCAGCCTATTCTCATTATCATTCATCTCCTGCTGAGCGTAGTCCTGTCGCTCTTTGGTTGGGTAACCCATGATGGGCCATCGGTTTTTTGCCCGCCTTCAGCGAAGAATGCAGCGTAGATGAGCCCCCCGACTGCGCCGAATATGATACCCTCTATTATGTTGAGTATCAGCAGGAGCCCCCACCATAATATGCTCCTGAGGGTGATGTTCGTGAGGCTCGCTAAACCGCCAACAGCCACGCCGCGGGATGCGAGGCCGAGTCCGAGGACGTCAAGTAGGGCGTTGATGATGGAAAAGATGACCTGGTCGACTATCGCGTAGACTATGCCGAAGACTGCGCCGATTATAGCTCCATCCACCATCTCCACAGACTTCACGTCGCGGGTGGTGAGGTAAGCG
>Ga0315284_10007473_pt1 | contig 15625 bp, 14 predicted proteins | sample YL17G09_16_MG_FD_203696 | JGI IMG/M metagenome (GOLD analysis project Ga0315284, IMG submission 203696) | Sediment microbial communities from Yellowstone Lake, YNP, Wyoming, USA - YL17G09_16 | ecosystem: Environmental > Aquatic > Freshwater > Lake > Sediment | place: USA: Wyoming | collected... | reverse complement strand
CGGAGTACCGCCGGTTGTTCGCGGCGGCGTTCCCGGGCGAGCGCAACCCCGTCACCTACGAGAACCTCGGCCGCGCCATCGGCGCGTTGGAGCGCAAGCTCGTGACGCCATCCCGCTGGGACCAAGTCCTCCACGGCGTGGACTCGGTGCTCACCAACGCCGAGCAGGCGGGCTTCAACACCTTCACGAGCACTGGCCGCCCGACGTGCCGCTTGGGTGTCTATGTAGGCGGGTCGATGTACCAGAAGGCGGGACTAGTCGTACCCTGGCCGGACACGACGGATGTCGGCCGCGAAGCCGTGACGCACCAGCCCAGCGACCGGTTCTTCTTCAAGGTCCCCTCGCTGCGGAACATCGAACACACGGCGCCCTACTTCCACAACGGGGCCGTGCGTTCCCTCGACACCGCGGTCGTTTGGATGGCGCACCATCAGCTGGGCAGGACGCTCTCGCCGGAGCAGGTGACGTCCATCGTGACGTGGCTGCGCTCGCTCACCGGGGAGATCCCGACGGCGTACATCGCGCGGACGGCGGGGACACGGTGAGTGAGTGATGGGTGATGGGTGATAGGTGATAGGGGCGCGACACCGACCCCCATCACCTATCACCTATCACCTATCACCCATTCTCATCACGTCCTCAGCACGTACGACAACTTGAGGAAGAAGCCGTCGGTCGTGCGGCGGAGATCGCTGCCGAACGCGAACGCCTCGGGCTCGGTCAGCGACGAGCCGTATCCGAGGTAGATGAGCGTGCCCGGGCCCGGCCGATAGGAGAAGAGCCAGTCCACGCGGAAGTCGTTGGTCACGCTCCGGTCGGTGAACGTGCCGCCGACGAGGATGGGCCGGCCCGAGTAGGGATCGCGCAGCGCCTCCCTCTGGCGGGCGGTGTACTGGCCCACGAACCGGACGAAGATGGACCGGCCCGCCTGATACTCCACCTTGAGCCGCGGGATGTCCTCGACGCTGAAGCGCGAGCCGTCGCGCGCGCGGTCGATGACGTTGCGCACGTACTGCCCCGCCACCCGCACCTGCGGCGTCGGCCGCCAGTTCAGCGTCGCCGACAGCCGGCTCTGACGCCCTTCCGCCGCTTCCAGGAAGATCGCGGTCTGGTCGAGGTTGGCGCTCACGGACGCGGAGAAGGTGCGGAAGACGGGTGTGCTGGCGCGCAGGCTGCCCGAGTAGAGGCCGTCGAGCTTGTCGGGCACCGCGAACGCCACCGGGCCGTCCACCTCGTCCAGCGTGCCGTACGCGGCATAGCGATCGTGCTCGAACTGATAGAAGGACCGCGTCGCGCCGGCGCCGAGGGACCAGCCGCCGCGCAGGGTCCAGGTGGTGGTGACCCCGTCGCTCCCTTCGAGCGCGCGGTCGAGCGCGAAGTCGTCCCAGGCGAACACCCGGCGGTCGCTGATGAACGCCGTGGCCGTCTCGAGGAGCGCGCCGCGCCGCCCGTAGAAGGTGAGGCGATTCGATGCGTGCATCTCGACGACGCCGACGCGGCTCACGAAGCCGGCTCTGGCGCGGAACTGCGGCGCGATCGCCTCGATCTTGTAGTTGAAGCCCCAGGCGCGGCCCGTCCGGTCCCACGTGGCGGCGAGGAGCGGTCCGGCGCGGGTGGCGCCCGCCGAGTCCGTCCACGACTGCGCCGCCTGCAGCTCGACGAAGTACATGCGCGAGTGCACGAGGCGGATGTCCGCGCCGGCGAGGCGCGAGTAGTCGCCGCCGTCCTCGCGAGTCGTGCCCACGAACCCGAAGCTCGAGTTCCTCCCGAGGTCGCGGCGGAGGCGCAGGACGCCGTACAGCGGATGGTCGCCGGTGGACGACTGCGTGCCGGCGTCGCGCGCGGCGAGAGCGCCGATGTTCGTCGCGCCTATCTTGCCCGCCAGCTTCGCCCCGAAGTCGGGGTTCACGATCTGCCGCGTGTAGATGAGCTGGCTCGGGCTGTCGAACAGCTCGAGCCCTTCGAGGAAGAAGGGCCGCTTCTCCGGAAAATAGAGGGCGAAACGCTCGTTGATCGTGACCTGCCCCACGTCGGCCTCGACCTGCGAGAAGTCCGGGTTGATGGTGCCGTCGAGGCCGAGGTTCGGGGTGAGGCCGTAGCGCACGTCGAGCCCGAACTCCGTGGTGTCCCGGTACGACCACCCCGAGGTCCCCGTACCGCCCGTCGCCCGGCTCGTCAGCACCGGGGTCGCCGAGAGCACCAGGCCGCGGTGCAGGTCGTGGAGCCCGTCGAGCCAACCGGACTGGTTGAGGAAGCTGGCGCTGGCCCGCACGACGGGGGTCCACGAGTCCTGGTAGCCGCTGTGTTGGGTGCGGCGCAGGACGTTGATCCCCCAGTTCTGCGGGTCCGCGTCCTGGTAGCGCAGGCTCTTGAACGGGATCCGGATCTCGACCTCGTAGCCCCACGGCGTGAGGTGGCCGCGGGACTCGAAGACGAAGTCGGGGTTCAGGTCGACGTTCCCGTCCAGGATGTTCATCTGCCCGAAGCCGCCGCCGCCCTGGAACATCCCGCCGGCGCCGCCGGAGAACTGATCGCTGCGGATGCCGTCCTGCTGGGCGCCAAAGGGGTTCACGCCGAACAGGAACGCGCGCCGCTGGTCGTTGTACGTATCGAGGAGGATCTGGACGTGGTCGTCGCTGCCGATGTTGTCGCGGTCGGCCCGCGTGGCGCGCACCACGTCGCCGTGCGCCTCGTAGGCGCGGATGCCGAAGTGGATGGCGGTAGGCCCGTACCAGACGAAGACCTCGGTCCGCTCCTCAGCCGGCCGGGAGTCCACCGGCTGGTACTGCGAGAACCCGGTGAGCCGCGCCGCGCCGGCCCAGGCCGCCTCGTCGAGCACGCCGTCCACGCGGACCGTCTCCTCGAAGCGCGGGATCTGCGCGTGGAGCTGCCGCGCGCGGCCATCGTAGGCGGGGCCGCTGTCGACCGCGACCTGGCTGATCAGAGCGATGGTGGCGAGGGCTGTGAGCATAGGGCTGAGCAGTCAGTGTGCGGCTACTCGTATCTCAGCGCGACGATCGGGTCCATCGCCGCCGCGCGTCGTGCCGGCCAGATGCCGAAAAAGAGCCCTACACCAAAGCTGAATGCCAGTGCGAGCACCACGGCGGTCGGTGAGACGAGCGTGTTCCACTTGAAGATCTTTGCCAGTAGCATCGCGCCGCCGCCGCCGATGGCCACGCCGAGGGTGCCGCCCACGAGGCACAGCACCAGGGCCTCGATGAGGAACTGGAAGAGGATGGCGCCGCGCGTCGCACCGAGCGCCTTGCGGACGCCGATCTCCCGGGTCCGTTCGGTGACCGACACCAGCATGATGTTCATGATGCCGATGCCGCCCACCAGGAGCGATACCGCGGCGATCCCCGCTAGCAGCATCGTGAATGTCTGCGTCGTCTGCTGGACCGTCTCGATGATGTCCGCCTGGTTGCGGATCATGAAGTTGTTCTCGGCACCCGGACGGATGTTGTGCGTGCGGCGAAGGACGCGCTCGATCTCGATCATCGCGACGTTCATGTCCTTCGCGTCCGCCACCTTGATGTTGATGCTGCGCACCCGGTCGCTGCCGTGCACCCGGTAGCGGGCGGTGAGGAGCGGGATGAAGACCTGCTCGTCCGGGTTCATGAAGGAGCCCTGCGCGCCCTTCGCGGCGAGGAGTCCGATGACGGTGAACGCGATGCCCCGGATCTCGACCTGCTGGCCCACCATCGCCGGGCCGTTGACGCCGAACAGTTCGGGCACACCGGCGCCCACCACGGCGTAGCGGCGCCGGGCCTCGTTGTCACCGAGAGTGAAGGCCCGTCCGGCCGTCACGGTGAAGTTCCGCACCGGGAAGTAGTCGGGCACGGTCCCGGTGATGGAGATGTTCGAGTTCCTGTTGCCGTACTTGACCTGGAGGTTCCGCGACAGTTCGGGCACCACGGCGACGATGCGGCGCGCGTTCGCCCGGATGGAGTCGGCGTCGTCGATCGTCAGGCTGACGCGCTGGTCGCTCGCCACGCCGCGATTGAAGGCCTGGCCCGGCATCACGGTGAGCAGATTGCTGCCCAGCGACTGGATGTTGTCCTGCACCGCCTTCTGGGCCCCGGAGCCGAGCGCGACCATCGTGATGACCGCGCCGACGCCGATGATGATGCCCAGCATCGTCAGGAAGCTGCGCAGCTTGTTGGCGCGGATGGCCGCGAGTGCGACCATCCATAGTTCCCAAAGGATCATCTAGTGGTCCCCGCCGGGCCGCCCGCCGCCGCCGGGTCCGCCCGTCGGCGCCTTCGTCATGCCGGGCACGCCGCCGCCCATCTGCGACATGCGGTTCCGCATCTGGGTCTGCTGATTGACGAGCGACGCCGAGGGGAGGAGCAGGACGGTGTCCTGCTCGGTCAGGCCGCTCACCACCTCGCTGTAGTCCATGTCTGTGTAGCCGGTCCGGATGCGCTTCGGCGTCGGCCTGCCGTTCTCGAGCACGAAGACGATGTACGATCCCCCGAACTGGAAGCTGGAGCCGGAGCCGAACCGCCGGCGCTGCGCGCCGCCGCTCCCCGCCTGCTGCTGGACGCCCTGCATCACGCGCGTCGCGATGGCCTGCTCCTGCGGCGTGAGGGTGCCACCGCTGAAGCGCCGGCGCAGGATGTCGCGCGCCTGCGCCTCGGTCACGCCGGCGGGCAGCCGCATGCCCGAGCCCTCGCCCGCGCCGCCGCCCGCTGCCGGCGCGCCGGCCATCGGAGCGCCGCCGGGGGCACCGGGAGCCTGCCCCGGCGCGCCGCCCTGCCCGGCGGGTGCGCCCGTCGCCGCGGCGCCCTGTGCACCGGGCATCCCGCCGCCCTGCTGCTCGCGCATCCGCTGGAAGGCCTCGCGCATCCGCACCGACGCGGTGGATTCCGCCGGCGTGAGGGTCTCGCCCGCCTGCCGCTTGCGGCGGATCTCGGTGGCCATCTCCTGAGTCACGCCCTCGGGGAGGGGGAAGTTCATCCTGGCGCCGGTCCCCGGGCCGCCCTGGGCTCCGGCCCCGCCGGCCTGCATCCCGGCTCCTGGAGGTGTGCCCGCGTCCGGAGGGCCGGCGGCCGGGAGCGCGGCCGGCTGGCGCGCGCTGGAACCGGTCGCCATCTCGCCGCGCGCCGGAGACTGCGCGTTGCTCGCCCGCATCCCGCCGCTGGTCTGCGGCGGCACCGCTGCGACGGCGCTGGCCGCACGAGCCGGCGTCGCGCGGTCCCCCGCCTGCCCACCGCCACCCTGCTGGCCGCGGGCCGTCTCGGGATTCTGGCGGTCCAGAGAGTCCTGGCGCGCGAGCGTCGCCTCGACGTCCTTGAAATCGATCCCCAGCACCTGCGCCGCCGACTCGACGTCGCGCTGCGTGCGCAGCGCCGCGTTCGGGATGGCGAGCACGTTGGAGCGGTTGGCGACGTGGATCTCGACCGACGCGTTCATCCCAGGCCGCAGGAACCCCTGTTCGTTCGGGATCCGGATCAGCACTGGGAACATCGTGACGTTCTGCGAGACCGACGACTGCGGCTCGATCTTGAGGACCGTACCCTCGAACGGCCGGTTCGGGTAGGCATCCACGGTGATCGTGGCGCGCATCCCCGCCTGGATCTTGCCGATGTCCGTCTCGTCCACCAGCGTGCGGACCTGCACCTCGCCGAGGTCGGCCATCCTCAGCAGGACGGTGCCGCCCGACACCTCCCGTGTCGCGGAGGCGATCACCTGGCCCCGCTCGACGCTCTTCTGGATGATCGTGCCGGTGATGGGGGCGCGGACGTTGGTGTCGTCGAGTTGGTCGCGCGCCGTCTGCAGCGCCCGCTCGGCCCGCACGGACGAGGCGCGGGCGTTGGCGTGCTGCAGGTTCGTGTTCTCGTGCTCCTGCTCGCTCACCAGCTGCGCGGCGAACATCTGGTCGGCGCGGCGCTTCTGCGCCTCCGCGTTGGCCAGCTGGGCGCGCGCCACGTCGAGGTCGGCCTCGGCCTGTGCGACGGAGTTGTTCGGGTCGCGCGGGTCCACTCGGACCAGCAGGTCGCCCTGGCTCACGATGTCGCCGGTCTCGCCGCGGAGTTCCAGGATCTCGCCGGAAGCCTTGGACTTGACGTCCACCACGAGGATGGGCTCGACCGTGCCGGCGGCCTCGGCGGAGACCACGATGTCCCGCCGCTCCACCGCCACGGGCTCGTAGAGGGGCGCCGGCTCGTCCTTCTTGCAGGCGCCCAGGAGGACCAGGGCCGCGGCCGCGCAGGCCAGCTTCGTCGAGTGCTTCATACCGTCGTTCCTTCCATCAGCGTATCGCGGTCGATCAACCCGTCCTTGATGTGGACCTGGCGTCGCGCGTGGGCTGCGATGTCGTGTTCGTGCGTGACCAGGATGACCGTCTGGCCCGCCCGGTAGAGCTTCTCGAGCACCTGCATGATCTCTTCGCCCGTCACCGAATCCAGGTTCCCCGTGGGCTCGTCGGCCAGGAGGATGCTGGGGTTGTTGACGAGCGCCCGCGCGATGGCCACCCGCTGGCGCTGGCCGCCCGAGAGCTCGCTCGGCTTGTGTTCCATGCGGTCGCCGAGGCCGACCGAATCGAGCGCGGCGGCGGCGCGCTCGCGCCGCTCCCTGGAGCGCACGCCGCCGTAGATGAGCGGCAGCTCGACGTTGTGCAGCGCCGTGGCGCGCGGCAGCAGGTTGAACGTCTGGAAGACGAAGCCGATCTCGCGGTTGCGGATGCGCGCGAGTTCGTTGTCGCTGAGGTCGGAGACGCGCTGGTCGGTGAGCCAGTACTCTCCCGACGTCGGGGTGTCGAGGCAGCCGATGAGGTTCATCAGCGTTGACTTGCCCGAGCCCGACGGGCCCATGACGGCCACGAACTCGTTCCGCCGGACCTCGAGGTTCACTCCGCGCAGGGCGTGCACCACCTCGGCGCCGATCTCGTAGTTGCGGACGAGGTCCATGGTGCGGATGATCGTGTCTCGCTCGGCGCCTGGCGCCGGGGGGCGAGCCTGGGGGGCGACCGCCGTGCTCACAACGGATGCCCCACGTAGGCCTCGAGCTGAGCGCGCGCCACGAGGTAGTCGTAGCGGGCGCTCACCAGGTCCACCTGGGCCTGGTCGAGCGAGACCTGGGTGGTGAGCACCTCGATGATCGTCGAGGTGCCGAGGCGGTAGCGCTCCCGCTGCATCCGCAGGTCCTCTTCCGCGGCGGCGACGGACACCCGCGCGATATCGATCTTGGCGGCGGCGGCTTCGAGCCCGGCGAGCGCCTGGGTGAGGTTGGCGTCGAGCAGGAGCCGCGCGTCGCGAAGCCGCGCGTCGGCGGAGGTCACGTTGGCATCGGCCGTGGCGAGGTTGGACTCCCGCAAGAAGCCGTTGAACAGCGGGTAGCTCACCGAGATCCGCACGTTCCACGAATTGGTGAGGGGTTTGGACCCCCACAGCACCGAGTCGGCTCGGGCCCAGCTCATGCTCCCGGTCGAGGAGATCGTCGGCAGGTAGGCGGCACGGGTGGCGGCGAGGCCGGCCCGCGTCGAGACCGCGCTCGCTTGGGCCTCCTGCACCGTAGGCGCGGTCGCGAGCGCCTCGCGGCGGAGGAGGGCGGTGTCGAGAGGGCCGAGCCGGATCTCGAGCGTGGTGTCGGGCACGGGCGCGACGAGCACGTCGCTGCCGATGGCGCGCGCGAGGATCGCCTGGGCGTTCCGCTCGTTCGCTCTCGCCTGGATCAACGTAAGCTGCGCGTTGCCGTACTCGACGCGCGACCGGAGCGAATCGGACCGCGTGGTGGCGCCCAGGCGCAGCTTCTCGGATACGAGGTTCAGCTGCTCGCCGGCCCGCCGGAGGCGCGTCTCCGCGACGGCCACCAGCTCCGCGGTGGCGAGCGCGGTGAAGAACGCCTGCTTGGTGGACAGCGCGACCGCGTACTCCTGGCGCAGGCGGCTCGCCTCGCGGAGGCTCAACGTCGCCTGAGCCACGCGGCGGTTGGCGCCGCGGCGGAAACCGGTGAATAGATCGAGATTGGCCGAGAGGCCGTACGATTCATTGATCAGGCTGCCCGTGTTCACGGGGCGGCCCGTCGTGGCGTCGATGCGCTGGGCGCCGGACGTCGAGCCGCTGGCGGAGGAACTCAGACTCGGGAGGAACGCGCCGAGCGCGGTGCGCTGGCCCCACTGCGCCACGCGGATGTCCTGACGCGCCTGGACCATCGTCGGCGAGTTCTGGGCGGCGAGGCGCAGGGCCTCAGCGAGGGCCACGCGCCGCGGCCCCTGCGCGGCGAGCGCGGAGGCGGAGAGGCAGAGAATGGCGGCGGGCAGCAGGAGGCGTCTAGTCATCGTCGTGTCGTTCTTCGCGTTGGATTGCGCTGTCGCGGCGCGAGTACCGCGTCCGGTCCCGTTCCAGTAGACGTTGATGGATGGCCTGTTGTTGGGGCGTGAGTTGCGCGCGGATGTCATTGGCGAGATGCCCGCGCAACGAGTCCATCTGCGGCCGGACACTCGTGAAGATGGCGCGCATCTGCGGGTCGTAACGCCGGATGATCGCGCTCACCGAGTCGCGCTGCACGTCCGTGAGCTGGAGGTCGCGCGCGAGGCGGTCCACGTAGCCCATCCGCGGATCGCGCCGGGGCGGGCCGGCGTGCGCCAGCCTCCAGTGGCTGCCCACCACCCCCAGCGCCAGCCCGGCGACGAAGACCGCCACCAGGAGCCCGATCGCAAACGCCTTCGACTGGTTGAACATCCCGGCCTCCTAGTTCCCCAACGCCACGGAGAGCACGACCTCGGAGTCGGTGGCCGCACCGAGCAGCGCATCCGCTGTCAGGCCGGCATCCGCCGTGGCCGTGGGCGGTACACTCCAGGGGCGGCTCGGGACCACGACCGCCAAGGCGAGCAGCAGGACTGCGGCGATGACCCACGGGCGCGCCCAGATCTCGAGGAGCGACCAGGTCGGCCCTTCGGCGGCGGCCTGGCGGCGGCGTGCGAGCGCGCCGGAGGCCCGGAACAGCACCGCCTCCGTGAACGCCAGCCCGTCGTCTCCAGGCGCGAGGTACCGCTTCAGATGCTCGTCCATCATCCCTCCGTCTCCGGGCCGTACACCCGGAGCACTTTGCGCAGGGCGCGTCGTGCGTGGAAGACGTCGGACCGCACCGTGCCCTCGGGAACGCTCAGGATCGCCGCGATCTCCGCGTGGGCATATCCCTCGACGTCGAACAGCGTCAGCGCCGCCCGTTGCCGTGGCGGCAGATCCGCCAGTGCCGCGGCCAGCTCCCGCCGGATCTCGGCCGCCTCGGCCGCCGCCGCGGGACTCTGGTCCTGCGACGCGTAGAACGGCTCCAGCGGCTGGGCCGCCCGGACCGTCCGCCGGCGCACGAGGTCGATGGCCGCGTTCGACGCGATACGCATCAACCAGGGGCCGAACCGGCGGGACGGGTCGTAGGTCTCGAGGCGGTCCAGCGCGGCCAGGAACGCGTCCTGAGCGGCGTCGTCGGCATCCTCGGCGTTCCCCGTCACCGCACGGGTCACCCGCCGGACGGATTCCTGGTATCGCATTACCAGCGCGCCGAAGACCTCCCGGTCGCCAGCGACCGCCCGCGCTACCAGCGCGGCATCCGGCTCCACAGAGGGTGTACGCACCGGAAAGGCTGGGCGTTGAGGGGGTGGGGGCTAGCCCGGCAGCCCGAGCCCCAGCTCGCGCTCGATCGGCCGCAGGGCCTCGATCACGAACTGGATGTGTTCGTCGAGGGGCACGCCGAACTCCTCGGCGCCCTGCCGGACCTCGTCGCGGTTGACGCCGCGGGCGAACGCCTTGTCCTTGAGCTTCTTCTTCACGGAGCTCACCTCGAGGTCGGCGAGGCTGCGGCTGGGGCGGACCAGCGCGCACGCCACCAGGAAACCGCACAGCTCGTCCACGCCATAGAGCGCGCGGGCCATCGGAGTGTCGCGGGGCACCCCCGTATAGGATGCGTGACCCAGGATGGCGCGTCGCACCGCCTCGCTGACGCCGCGCGCCTCGAGGATGCGGACCCCCTCGGAGGGGTGCTCCGCGGTGGGGCTCCGGGCGTCGTTGGGGAAGCGCTCGTAGTCGAAGTCGTGCAGGATGCCGACGACCCCCCAGAGGTCCTCGTCTGCACCGCACTTCCGCGCCTCGGCGCGCATCGCGGCCTCGACCGCGAGCATGTGTTTCCGGAGGGCGTCGGACTGGGTGTACTCGTGCATCAGGGCCAGCGCGTCGTCGCGAGAGGTCGTCATGGGGGCCAGGGGTCAGGGGTCAGGGGCCAGGGGTTTGCCGTCAGCCGGACTCAGGCCCAACGGTCCATCCACAGTTGGAACATCACCAGAGGCCACAGTCGGCGCGCGTGGTTGGCCGCGCCGGACCGGTGCTCGGCGAGGAGGGCCTGCACCGCGGCGGGTCGAAGCCACCCCTGTCCTTCGAGGCGCGAGGGGGCGAGCAGCCGGTCCACCTCGTGCCCCAAGCCGTGGTTGATCCACGAGGCGATGGGCACGCTGAGCCCGCGCTTGCGCCGCCGCAGGACCGAGGCCGGCAGCAGCGGCCGCGCGGCCTCTTTGAGGACCGCCTTCGTGGAGAGCCCGCGGACCTTCAAGGCGCTCGGCAGACGCAGCGCCAGCTCCATCACCTCGCGGTCGAGGAACGGCGCCCGGGCCTCGATGGAAGCCAGCATCGTGGCGCGGTCCACCTTGGTGAGGAGGTCGTCGGGCAAGTAGGTGAGGAAGTCGAGGAGGAGGATTCCCGCCAGCGCGTCGCCGGGCACCGCGGCGAGTTCCCCGCGGCGGCGGAGGTCCGCGATCGCGGATTCGAGCGCCGGTGCGGCGGCGGGCCCGAGCAGGTTGGGGAGCGACGCCTGTCCGAGGGCGCCGAACCACTCGAGGTGCCGGTCCACCGGCGTCAGTCCCGCGTGCGCCACGAACCGCTTCAACAGGAACTCGATGGTCACTTTGCCGGGGGAGGACGGCCACGCGAAGACCGCCCGGCGCACGGCGGCGCGGAGCCACCCGGGCAGGGCGGCGAAGCTGTGGGCCGCGCGATGGCCGATGTAGGTCGGATACCCGCCGAAGAGCTCGTCGGCCCCCTCGCCCGAGAGGATCACCTTGACGTCGCGGCTCGCGGCCTCCGACAGCAGGAAGGTGGGCAGCACCGCCGGGTCGCCGAGGGGCTCGTCGAGCCCATCGCTCACCACGTCGAGTGCGCGGCGGAGGTTGTCGGGGTCGGCGTTCACCGCGCGATGCGTCGTGCGGAAGTGCCGCGTGATGACCGCGGCGGGTCCGCTCTCGTCGTACGACGGATCGCCGAAGGAGATCGTGTAGGTGTGGATGCCGCCCGGCGGGAAGCGCTCGGCGGCTAGCGCGACGAGGAGCGACGAGTCGAGGCCGCCGCTCGTGAAGACGCCCACCGGCACGTCCGCCATCAGCTCGCGTCCCACCGCCCGGCGCAGCGTGTCGCGGACCGCGCCCGCCGCGTCGGACAGCGCCGGAGTCCGCTCGCGTGATGCGGCCCCCTGCGCCGTGATGTCCGCCGCGCTCCAGTACGGCGCCACTCTCACGCCGGAGGCGTCGGCGGCGAGGAGGCACCCCGGCGGCAGCTTGCGGATCGCGCGGTGCATCGTGAGCGGCTGCGGCACGTAGCCGAGGGCGACGAACAGCGCGGCGGCGAGCGGATCGAGCTCGCGCGGCACCGAGGGGTACGCGAGGATCGCCTTGGGCTCCGAGGCGAACACCAGCTCGCCGTCCACGTCCGCGTAGAAGAGCGGCTTCTCGCCGCTGCGGTCGCGCGCCAGGAGGAGCCGGCCGGCACGCGCGTCCCAGATCGCGAGGGCGAACATCCCCTCGAGGCGGCGGATCGCGTCGGGTCCGTGGGCCAGATAGAGCGGCAGCACGCTTTCCACGTCGGAGCGCGAGCGGAACGGATAGTCGCGCGCCGCCGGGTCCCGCCGGAGCTCCGCGGAGTTGTAGATCTCGCCGTTGCAGACGATGGAAGCGCGGCCGTCGGGGGAGGTGAACGGCTGGTCGCCGCGCGCGAGATCCACGATGGCGAGGCGCCGGATCTGGAGCGAGGCGGCGGGCAGCTCGACGCTGCCGGCGCCGTCGGGGCCGCGGTGCGCGAGCGTGTCGCGCATGCGCGCCGGCGCGTCGGGGTGCCGAAGAGGGCGCCCCGTGCGCGACGCGACGCCGGCGATGCCGCACATCAGCGCGGCCCTCCTCGCGTCGGCGTCTCGCCCGGCATCAGGGCGTCCCCGGTCGGGCGGGAGTCCCCGCCCCCGCCCCCGCGCCCGCGGGGCGGCAGGGCCCGTACGCCAGGAACTTGGCGTCGGCGCCGCCGGCGGCGATGAGCGGGAGCACGCGGGCGAGTTCCTCGACCGCTGGTCGGCCGCTCCGAGCCACGAACACCGTCGGCTCCGCGCACGCGGCGAGCGCCTCGCGCCACCACCCTCCCGGGCGCAACGGCGATCCGGGGAGGCCGCGGAACTCCGCGGCCCGGCTCACGACGTAGTTGCTCGTCAGCTCCGCAGCCGTCCGGCTGGAAAGGAGCACCGGACGATCGAGGTAGTAGCGGAGCGACGTCGGGTACGCCGCGACGCCGACCACTCGTGCCCCCGGCGCGGCCGCCTCGATGCTCGCGGCGAGGTCCCGGGAGGAGCGGTCCCGCGCCACGGCTTCGAGGAACCGGCCGGCCACGAACGGCGTGGCCGGCACGGGGAGGGCGAGTCCCGCCGCCATGACCCACACGAGGCGCCGGCGTGCGCCGAAGAAGGCGACCGCCCCGCCAAGCGCGAGCGCGGCGCCGAGGCCCAACGTCACGCCCGGCAGGCGCAGACGGGCCTGCGGCGAGAGCGGCGCCTGCACGAACGCGACATCCGCCAGCACGAGCGTCGCGACGCCCAGGACCCCCATCACCGCCGCCACGACGGTCGTGCTGCGCGCCGCCTGCCGGAGAGCGCCCTCGTCCCGCAGCGCGCGGGCGAGCAGCATCGCTGCCGAGAGGGCCACGCCCGGCAGGGCGGGCAGGTAGTAGCCCGGGAGCTTGGACTGGGAGAGCGAGAAGAACACGAGGGGCACGAGTGCCCAGGACGCGACGAACGCCGCGGGCCATCCGTCGCTCTCGCGGCGGTGTGCGCGCAGACGCACCGCCCGGATCGCCCCTCCGATCGCCGGCCCGATCCACGGGAAACTGCCCGCGAGCAGGACCGGCACGAAGTACCAGAGGGGCCCGGTGCGCCCCGCGCTCCTGGTCGCGACCCGCTGTAGCGACTCGTACACGAGGGCGTAGGCGGGGAAGTCGGGCCGGCGGACCGAGACGGCGATGAACCACGGCAGGCCCGTCACGAGGATCCACGGCCACGCGCGCAGGCTGAAGAACGGCCGCAGCGGCCGGCCGGCACCGAAGCCGAACGCCGTCACGATGAGCAGCGGGACGATGATCGCGACCGGTCCCTTCGTGATCGCCCCCACGCCCATCGCCGCCCACGCCAGAGCGAACCACCCCCGTGTGTTCCGAGCGGCGGTGAAGCCGTGCCACGCGGCGAAGAGGGTGAGCGCCTCCAGGAACGCGAGCGCCGCATCGAAGATGACGGTGCGGCTGAAGGCGAGCGCGAGCGGCATCGTCGCGAACGCGACTGCCGCGATCTCGCCGGTGCCCGGTGCGCCCAGGCTCCGGCCGAGGCGCCACACGAGTGCTATGGTGCCGAGCGTGAAGAGCAGGGACGGCAGACGCGCGGCGCGCTCCGATTCGCCGAAGACGGTGAGCGACGCGGCGACGGCGGCGAAGTACGTGGCCGGCTTGTCGAGGTAGGGGAGGCCGTTCAGGTGCGGCAGCAGGTAGTCGCCGGCGCGCGCCATCTCGCGGGCGACTTCGACGTTTCGGCCTTCGTCGGGCTCGAGCAGCGGGTAGTCGCCGAGGCCCCAGAAGAGGGCGCCCAGCACGAGGGCACAGGCCACGAGCCAGGCGCGCGGCACCACGGAGCGGCTAGTTCTGAGCGTTCGGCGCCGCCGGTGCGGCCGGCGCGGGGATCTGGCTCACCGTTATCGGGACGGTCGCCTCGAGGGAGCCGTCCACCGCGATCTCGAAGGTGTAGGTGCCGGGCCGTTCGAGCGGCACGTCGAACGCGAGCACCGCGCCCGCCTCCACCTCGAGCACACCCGCGGGCGGCTCACCGATCTGCACCGCGCCGTCCCCGCGCAGCACCTCCCGACCCTCGTCGTCCACCAGGCGGATCACGATGGCGTGCTCGCCGATCTCGGTCCGCCGGCCCTTCAGCCGCAGCACGAGGTGCAGCCGCGGGTGGACGGCCGGGAAGTGCTCCACCCAGATCCGCTCGAAGATGCCCAGCACCGAGATCTTCCCGTGCTGATCGATGAGCGCGTAGTCGCAGACTACGGCGAGGCTGGCGATCACGTGTCGCTGACACGGACGGAATGGACGACGTCCCCCTGCGCGACCTTCAGGACGACGTCCATCCCCGTGTCCACCTTGCCGAAGACGGCGTGGACGCCGTCGAGGTGCGGGGTCGCCGTATGGCAAAGGAAGAACTGGGAGCCGCCGGTGTCCTTGCCCGCGTGCGCCATCGAGAGCGAACCGGGCTCGTGCTTGTGGGGATTGTCCTTCGTCTCGCACTTGATGCTGTAGCCGGGGCCGCCCGTGCCGACGCGCGGGTTGTTCGGCTCCTTGGAGAGCGGGTCGCCGCCCTGGGCCATGAAACCCTTGATCACGCGATGGAAGCGGGTCCCGTCGTAGAAGCCGCCGTTGGCCAGCTTCTCGAAGTTCGCGACGGTGCCCGGCGCCTCGGCGGGGAACAGCTCCGCTTCGATCCGGCCCTTCTCGGTGTCGAACGCGACGCGCTTCTTCACGCAGGTTTCTCTCCAGGTTGCTGTTGGTAGAAGGTCGTGAATTCCAGAAGCTTGAGCTGCCGTACGCCGGCCGGCAGTTGCACGACGGCGACGTCCCCCACCTGCTTCCCCAGGAGCCCCCGGCCGAGCGGCGAGGCGACGGAGATCTGCTCGCCGTCGAAGTCCATCGCATCCGGAACGACCAGCTCGTACTTCTCGCGCGTCTTGGTGGCGACGTCCTCCACGGTCACCCGCGAGCCGAGACCGACCCGGTCCGTCGGGATCTTGGAGAGGTCCACCTGGGAGAGCTTGGCGAGACGCGAACGCAGGTGCGACAGGCGCGCCTGGACGAATCCCTGCCGCTCGAGGGCCGCATGGTAGTCGCCGTTCTCACGCAGGTCGCCGTTCGCGAGCGCCTTCTGCAGCGTGTCGGGGAGCGTGACCGACAGCTCGTGGTTGAGCCGGCCCACTTCGTCGGAGAGCTTCTGCTTGATGGCTTCGAGCATCCGGGAAAACCTAGCCCGTTCGCCCGAAAGACTCCATAGCCGCGAGTAGATCGGAGGCGGTACGGACTGGAGCAGTGCAGGAGCTACTCGAGCAGAGAAGGGCGTAGGGAGGCGACAGTGAGGAGGTCAGGGGCGAGAGGTGAGAGGAGACGCGAGACGTGTGGTGCAAGACCACCTTCCGAGGGCGGTAGGTGCTGAGGGCGGTTGAGGTGAGGTCCGTGGTAGTAGTAGTCGCTACTACTATTGTGGTCATGCCGGCTATCATGGCGTCGAGGGAGCGGCAGTAGGTTGCGGTAAAGACACCGAGCTCGGCCGCGCCGCCGGCGAAGGCGCGGAG